>OLOS01000094.1_pt1 | contig 102203 bp, 84 predicted proteins | sample 1672631 | NCBI WGS metagenome assembly OLOS01 (sample SAMEA3136707, study PRJEB25190) | human gut metagenome | biome: human gut; feature: human-associated habitat; material: faeces | place: Austria | collected 2013
CCAGCACAGGAGGAAGCGCGCGCCACCACCGGCGGCGGGGCAGACGGAAGGCCAGGGCCAGGCGGAAGGCCAGGCCCAGGCAGGCCAGGAACAGGCGCCGCCCGCGCAGCCGGAAAACCCGCTGCAGGTCAATTACAGTGCCTTTATAGTACAGCAGGGCTGGAGCGCGGCTACGGCGGACAACCATCCCTGTGCGGCCGGGGCAGGCTCCTGGGTAACTGCCATGAAAGCCAACCTGATTAATATACCCCAGGGTGCGCAGGTAGGAATCCGGTATCAGGTTAACCTGAGCGGTTCCGGCTGGCTGTCCTGGTCCGAAGACGGGGCAGAGGCAGGGGGAGCAGACAGCGTCATGCCCCTTGAATCCATCCGCATGGAACTGACCGGAAGCGCGGCATCTGATTATGACTTATATTACCGGGTGCTTCAGAACGGGTCATGGACGGACTGGGCTGCCAACGGCAGTGCCTCGGGTGTGGAAGGGGCGGGACTCAGGGTAGATGGTATCCGCGCCTCCATCACAGCCAAAGGGGCAGGTCTTCCGGCAGAACCGGTGCTGACGCCCGGAATATCGTCTTCCATTGACCCCTCAAGGCCCATGATAGCGCTTACCTTTGACGATGGGCCTAAGACATCAGTTACCAGCAGGATTTTGGACAGCCTGGAGGCCAATGGGGGAAGGGCCACCTTCTTCATGGTGGGTTCCAATGTGAATGCCAATGCAGGCGTAATCAAACGTATGGTGGCACAGGGCAGTGAGGTGGCAAACCATACACATGACCACAAATACATTTCTAAGCTGAATGCAGAGGGTATCATCAGCCAGATAGGTTCCACCAACCAGAAGATTGAAGCCATATGCGGTGTCTCACCGGTGCTGATGCGTCCTCCGGGCGGTTATATCGATGCCAGGTCCCTGTCCGTGGTGGGCAATATGGGGATGTCGGCCATCATGTGGTCCATTGATACAAGGGACTGGCAGCACAGGAATGCGCAGAGGACCATTGATACGGTACTGAGTCAGGTAAGGGACGGGGATATTATCCTGATGCATGATATTTACAGCACCACGGCAGACGCGGCAGTGGTACTGATTCCTGAACTGACCGCAAGGGGCTACCAGCTTGTGACGGTCAGTGAACTGGCTGCCTACAGGGGCGGGGCTGCTCCGGGACACAAGTACAGCCAGTTCAGGTAGAAGCATATTGAATGGGATATGAACATTTGACAGAGCATATACGGACATAATCAGGGACCGCTGCCCTACAGTCAGGAATGGATTCACAGACTGTAGGGCAGCGGCCCTTTTATGCCTTCATATTAATATGGACTATCAACCTAAGAAGCGCATCCACCGCACCCGCTGCATCCGCTTCCAGGCTCCCTGGCAGTTCCGAAGACCTGTTCATGGAGGCGTCTTCCGGTAGGAGTGGCGGCAAGTCCGCCTTCCGCTGTTTCCTTAAGGGAGGAGGACATGGCGTCCCCAACCTTCTTCATGGTCCAGATGACCTCGTCCGCCGGGATGGCGCTTTCAATGCCTGCCAGCGCCAGTTCAGCTGCCACAAAGGCCCCGGCCACGCCGGAGGCATTGCGCTTGATGCATGGTATTTCCACTAATCCGGCCACCGGGTCGCATACCAGTCCAAGAATATTCTTGATGGCAATGGCGATGGCATGTTCCACCATGTGGGGAGTACCTCCGGCCAGTTCCACAATGGCAGCGGCAGCCATGGCGGCGGCAGAACCGCACTCGGCCTGACATCCGCCCTGGGCGCCTGCCAGGGATGCGTTGTTGGCAATGACCATGCCCACGGCAGAGGCTGTAAACAGGGACATGACGCAGTCCCTTTCAGGAATATTCTTTTCCGCCTGCATGGTGAGGAGGGCTGCCGGAAGGATGCCGCAGCTGCCTGCAGTGGGAGCCGCCACAATACGGCCCATGGAGGCATTCAGCTCTGAAACAGCCAGTGCGCGGTACAGTGCGCCTGAAAGAAAGGAGCCGGTAAGGCTTGTGCCGCTTTCTGCAACCTGGCGCATCTTATAGGCGCTGCCGCCTGTAAGCCCGCTGGTACTGCGCAGGTCTTTATTACATCCTGGTTCAATGCATTCAGCCATGACCCGGTAATTGCTTCTCATGTGTTCATATATGGATTCCTCACTCTGTTCCATCTGCAGGGCCTGTTGGTTCAACACAAGCCGGGAGATGGGAATCCCGCCCAGTTCTGCGGCAGCCACGACCCCGGCCACGGAAGAGTAATTAAAATCTAGTTCCATCGTAAGATTCCTCCTTATTGTTAGATGGGCTGCAGCATGGTACTGGAGAAGACATTGGGCAGTACCTTGATTTTCTGGTTCAGTTCCGGGCCAAAGCTGCCGTCGATTTCAATGGTCATCACTGCATCCCCGCCTTTTTGCTGCCTGGACAGACGGAAATTACAGATGTTGACCCCTGCATCAGCCATGACCTCGGTTACGGCTGCAATGGTGCCCGGCGCATCGCGGTGGAGCACGATTAGGGTGGTGTGCTGGCCCGTGATGGATACCTCCATGCCGTTGACCTCTGTCACCAGGATGTTGCCGCCGCCTATGCTGCTGCCTAAAAGGGATACCCTGTTGCCATTGGCATCCGTCAGGGCCACCCTGGCCGTGTTGGGATGGGCGCCGTCAATGTCGCCCGTGGTTATGGTTACCTCAAGCCCCTGTTCCCTTGCAAGCTCAGGCGCCCTGCGTATGCGGCTGTCATCCGTGGACATGCCCATGATGCCTGCAATCAGCGCCTTATCGGTTCCATGCCCTTTATATGTCTTGGCAAATGATCCGTGGAGGAAAATGTCTGCCTTCACGGCTGGCGCTCCCAAAAGCGCCAGCGTGATACGGCCGATCCTGGCGGCCCCTGCGGTGTGGGAGCTGGACGGGCCTATCATCACAGGCCCGAGGATATCAAAAACGTTCATGGTTTTTCGCCTTTCTTTATGACTTTTTTCATGAAATTATAAGCCTTGTACCTGTCTTACGGATTTTCTCCTCCATCAGCGGTGTGATGCCCCCATCGGTGATGATGGTGTCAATCTCCTCAAATGGGCATATTTTAATCAGGCTGGCTTTGCCGAACTTGGAGGAATCCGCCAGGACAATGGTCCGGCTGGCAGACTGATGCAGCTGGTTTTGGATCCGTATCTCACTGAGCCGCTGGTCCGTACAGCCCACCACCGGGTCAATGCCCGTGACCGTCATAAACATGATATCTATGTGTATGCTTTCCAGCGTGGCGGAAAAGTCATTGACCAGTGTATATTCATCCCGGTTTAAGACCCCGCCCGTAAGGATGATGGTAATTCCCGGATTCTCAGCCAGAATCAGGGCGTTCTGGATGGAATTGGTAACCACGGTCAGTCTGTGGAAACGTTCCTTGAGGGTCAGCGCCATCATCTGGCTGGTGCTTCCATAATCCAATGCAATGATCTGCCCCTCCTCTACCATGGACGCCGCCTTTGCCGTGATGGCTGATTTCTGCTCCAGGTGCTGGGAATTACGGATCTGCAGGGAAATGTATCCTCCGGGCATATCCGGCGTTGTTCCTATATCAACGGGCACGGCTCCCCCGTGCACCCTGGACAGACGTCCCTGGTTGTCCAGGTATTCAAGGTCTTTGCGTACTGTCTCAGATGATACCCCCATTAGTTTTACCAGTTCGGCTGTATGTACAATCCCATCTTTATCTAAAAGTTCCAGAATCTTGTTATAGCGCTGTTTCGCCAGCATGAATGATTGCCCTCCCTTCCAATGTCATCCTTCTGATGCCATGTTTTGCGTTGATGCACAGTTCTTATATTATACCCCAATTTCCCAATTTAGAAAAGAGAATATACAATGATTCCCAATAAAAACCCAGCCGGGACCTTGCGGACGCCCATAAAAGATGTTGTGAAAACTTGTGAATTATTGAGAATATATTCATTATAACGGAGTAAAACCCAATTTTATAGATGCTAAATGCACAAAAAACCAACAAAAATTTTGTTATAATTGCGAAAAAATTTGATATTATTGCGAAAATACTTGAAAACCCAATAAAAAGCAGATATACTAAGTCTGTAGCAAAATTACATGACCTCGCTGGGAACGAGTGTACCGTTGGCGCTTATGGCAGGAATGTCCATGCTGCGCAGAATCAGGTATATATGACGAAAGGAGATTTAATGATATGAGTAATGAGACAAGGGCAAAGATTGTGAAGGCAGCCCCAAACCGCTGGCTGGTGTTCTGTATCCTCACACTTTCAGGAGGAATTGCATTTAAGCTTTCATCCATGAAGGATATGTTCTATGTACCTATGCAGCAGTTCATGGGTCTTTCCAATACCCAGATAGGCGGCGCCCTGAGCGCATACGGAATCGTACAGACCATCGGCCTGATAGCAGGTATCTACATCTGCGATATGTTCAGTAAGAAATACATGATAGGCGGATCACTGATCGGACTTGGCGCCGTGGGTGTATACCTGTCTACTTTCCCCGGATACTGGGGCTTCCTGGTGGCATTCGGCGTCATGGCCATCTTGGGAGAGGTTACATACTGGCCCGTATTATTAAAAGCAATCCGCCTGTTGGGCGATGAGAAGACCCAGGGCCGTATGTTCGGTTTTCTTGAAATGGGACGCGGTATCGTAGATGTAATCATAGCATCCACGGCCCTTGCCATCTTTAAGGCAATGGGAGAGGGCGCAGGCGCATTAAGGGGCGGCCTCCTGTTCTTATCCGCCGTCACCGCTGTAGCAGGCGTGCTCTGCCTGATATTTGTTCCCAACGATGAAAAGCGTGTGGATGAGACAGGCAAGGAAGTCAACAAGGCACAGGCTGCATTCGGCGGCATGATGCAGGCTGTTAAGAGTGTGGATATTTGGGCTGTTTCATTGAACGGATTTACGGTATACTGTATATACTGTGGACTTACTTATTTCATACCATTCCTGAACCAGATTTATTTCCTGCCTGCAACTGCGGTCGGTATGTATGGAATCATCAACCAGTATGGCCTTAAGATGGTAGGCGGCCCAATCGGCGGCTTCATGTCCGATAAAGTCCACAAATCATCTGCCAAGCATATCAGGGCCGGATTTGTGGTATGTATTATTGCGATGGCGGCATTCCTCATGGTACCTCATGAGACACTGGGACAGAACGGAAACTGGATTCTGGGAGCAGCATGTACACTTGGCTTTGGCGCCATTGTATTTACCATGCGCGCCGTGTTCTTTGCACCTATGGATGAGGTCAGGGTCCCAAAGGAAATCACCGGAGCTGCCATGAGCCTTGCATCCCTGGTCATCTATCTGCCGAATGCATTTGCCTATGTAATGTACGGCAGCTTTCTTGACAGATACCCGGGTATGACTGGCTTCAGGATTGTATTTGGTGTCATGATTGCATGGGCTGTTGTGGGCGTGGGCGTATCCACATTCTTAATCCACCGCATCAAGAAGTGCCAGGCAGCGGACAATGCAAAGTAAGAATCAGAAGGACGGTATGATAGTATGAAAGAATATAATGGTTTTAAGAACTGCGGCAGCTGGTATAAGGGAAATATCCACAGCCATACCACGGTATCGGACGGCATGCTTACCCCGGAGCAGTCTGTAAAGCTGTATAAGGAAAACGGATATCATTTCCTTTGTTTTTCAGAACATGACATATTCACGGATTACAGGGAGCAGTTTAACACGGAAAACTTCATCATAGTGCCTGCCGTGGAAAGCAGCGTTGTGCTGTATCGGGCCAAAGGAACCAATGAGCGTTATAAGATACACCATCTCCACGGCATCCTTGGGACCCAGGCCATGCAGGACGCGGCGCCTCTTGGGACCTATAAGCATATGCAGTATATCCCGCCCATGAAGTTCTTTGGGGAATGGACCGGGCCAAAGGCTGCCCAGGAGGTGGCGGATATGCTCAGGGACCGTGGATGCGTGACAACATATAACCATCCTATCTGGAGCAGGGTGACAGAGGAAGAGTTCATATATACGGAGGGCGTCAGCTCCCTGGAAATCTATAACTTTAATACGGTCCAGGAATCCAACACAGGATATGATGTGACCTACTGGGACAGGATGCTGCGCATGGGCAGGCGGATTAATGGCTTTGCCAGCGACGACAATCATAACGAGGGCCTTTTTGAAGATTCATGCGGAGGCTGGATCTGTGTCCAGGCACCGGACCTGAGCCATGACAGCATTGTACAGAACTTTATTGACGGCAATTACTATTCCTCTTCCGGACCGGAAATCCATGACTGGGGTGTAAGGGATGGGAAGGTGTGGATTGACACATCCGCTGTGAACCATGTAAACTTTGTATGTGGGAATATCATCAATGACGGGACCACGGTCCTGGGGGAGCGGTTTAAGGATACGCTCAGCCACGCGGAATATCCACTGAAAGGCCATGAAACCTATGTGCGTGTGGAGGCAGTGGACCGGTACGGACGTACTGCGTGGACAAATCCCATTTATCTGGAATGGTAGATGGTACGTAATGGTAGACAGTACGTAATGGTAGATGGTACGTAAAGGAGGAAAGGAAGAATGAAAGAATTTCAGGCGATTCTTACGGCCTTTGATGACTGGCTTTGGGGCAACTGGCTGCTGTTCGTGCTTCTGGGTGTCGGTATTTTGTATACAGTCATTACTGGGGGAATCCAGGTACGGCGTTTTGGATACATAATCAGGAAGACCGTGTGGGAGCCAATCCGTTCCAAGAATAAGGAATCCAAAGAGTCTGGAACCATTTCTTCCTTTCAGGCCCTGTGTACCGCGGTGGCGTCCTGTGTGGGAAGCGGCAATATCGTGGGTGTATCCACTGCCGTGCTGGCCGGAGGCATGGGTGCCATATTCTGGATGTGGGTTGCTGCCTTCGTGGGCATGGCAACCAAGTACGGGGAGATTATCCTGGGCATGCTGTACCGGGAAAAGAACGAAGAGGGCAACTATGTGGGCGGCCCCATGTATTATATAAAGAAGGGGCTGCACACTCCCTGGCTGGCCACGCTCTGCGCCTTTTTCATGGTGACCCAGATCATAGGAGGCAACTTCATCCAGTCCAATACCATAAGCGGAGTGATGAAGGAAAACTTCGGCGTTCCTTATCTGACGACCGGTATTGTGCTTGTCCTTCTTATCTTCGTCATAACCCTGGGCGGACTTAAGCGGCTGGCCCATGTGGCCCAGACCCTGGTTCCGTCCATGGCCCTGATATATGTGGTGGGCGGTCTTGTGATCATCCTTGCCAACATTACCAAGGTGCCGGGGGTATTTGCGGACATTTTTGCAGGAGCATTCGGCCTGAGGGCCATGGCGGGGGGCGCCATGGGCTCCATGCTGATTGCAATGCAGAAAGGGGTGGCCCGCGGCCTCTATTCCAATGAAGCAGGTGAAGGCTCGGCTCCTGTCATCCACTCAGCCGCACAGGTGAACCACCCGGTTGAGCAGGGAATCACAGGCGTGGCCGAAGTATTTCTGGATACATTTGTCATCTGCACCATTACAGGATTGATTTTAGGGGTGACCGGGGTGCTGGATTCCGGGGCGCCGGGGAATGTGCTGGCAATCAATGCATTTGCAAGCGTGTGGGAACCGCTGCGGTATGTGGTGGCCCTCTGCCTGCTGCTTTTCTCTTCCACAACCCTTATGAGCCAGTGGTACTTTGGCTTTGTGGGCCTGAATTATATATTCGGGAGCAAGGTGGCGGGAAAGTTTAAATACGTTTTCCCGTGCTTCTGTATTGTTGGGGCATTGGCGGAAATCGAGCTGGTATGGGTAATCCAGGATATTGCCCTGGGACTGCTTACGATTCCAAACCTGATTGCAATGGTGGTGCTTGCGCCTCGGGTCAGGAAGGCTACGAAGGAGTATTTTTCAAAATAAATGTTTAGGGGATGTGTTCCGTTCAGGAGGACGCGTCCACGAAGGGGCCGGGGCAGGCGGTAAATCAGATGCCCCGGTCTTTTCCGTCTGATTGAATTGTAATTTATCACCTGGGTTTTAGGACTTGATATCAGGACTTGATATCAGGGCTTATTTTACCCTTGATTATTCCGCGGATATTATGTATAATATGACCACAGATGATTTCATTCCGACATCTGCCTGTGCAGTGGCACAGAGACGGGGATTCTTTCTGAAACCCGTGATTTCCCATTAACAGCATCAGAATAAGGACGCCGTACATTGGCAATTTCATAGGATTTGCAGTCTGTTATCCTGACAGGTTGATATAGTACCGGGAGGGATGGTCATGACAGGGAAAAGAAGAGCTAAAAGAAGGGTTAAAAGGCAGGACTGGAAAGCGGTACGGCTGCTGACAGCGCTGCTGGTTATTTTGACATGGACGATACAGTTGGACAGCAGGATGGACTTTGTATACGCCCAGACACAGATGCCGGACAAAAATCCGGTTCTGGAAGGAGACATGCTTTATATCACAAGGAAAATGGAAGCCGGGCCGGAAGCGGCGGGCGCCGGGATGGAGGCGGGACAGGCAGCAGGTGCTAAAGCCGGGACAGCGGCGGGCCAGACAGCAGATGCCCAGGCAGTCCCGGATATTCCGCCTGAGTCTTATTGGGACAGGAATGGACGCGAATATGTGCTGGATCACTATGAGGTGAAGGAGATTCCTGGCCATATGGTGGGCAGGGAGTTGGAAAAGCAGGTGGTTTATTCAGATGTAGAAGGCGCGGAGGGACTTCCGGAATCCATTTCCGTCACGGAGGAAGTGTCGGGGATACCGGCAGAAGGGGAATTGTATATACGGGACAGCCGGATTGTAAGGGAGGAATGGCGGGACGGTTTCCGGGCGCCGGTACTGTTTCATTCCTATGGCGCGGATGAATACCAGACAGGCTCCCTGGTCATAAGCGGTGAGGATGTGCTGGCTTCGGCAGTGGAGTCGCAGGAAGGCATTCTGGAGGTCATGGGCCTTTCGCCGCAGCAATACCGCATCCATTCCATGGCATGGGACGGTGAGGCGTTTGAGGATGAAGATGGGCAGCTATGCCGCAGGGCAATGGCTGAGGGGCAGAAGCTGGTACGTGATTATGAGATTACATATGAGGGGGAGGTGGCGTATATGGAGCCGGTATCTTATGAGATGGAGATGGCCTACCGTCCGGTGCTGCCCTCCCGGGTATGGCTGGATGAGGAAGGGACGGATACCGTGGCGGGGGAGGCGGCGCAGGAACCTTCAACCACAGGGGAGGGAGGTCCGTTGTGGTACTGGGTCCGCAGCGGTTTTGTGATTACGGTGGGCGCAGGGCTTATTGGTATCTGTGCAGGAGTCCTGGCCCTGGCAGTATCCTGGCTCAGGCAGAGAAAGAAGGAGCAGGACCGGAAATATCTTCCGGACAACATAAGCGGTTGAGGCCCAGGGCAGACATGTGTTATACTTTAGGGAGTGAATAAATGAAAAGGAGAACAGATATGACAAATCCGGTATATGAAAAATTAATGAACTGCTATGCGAGTGTAAAGGACAGGCTTCCTTTCAGGCCCAAGGCAGCCCTTATTCTGGGTTCCGGCCTGGGTGATTATGCGGACCAGGCCGAGGTGGAAGGCGTGATTGATTATCATGATATAGAAGGTTTTCCGGTATCAACGGTAGCCGGACACAAGGGGAGGTTTGTATTTGCACATATTAATGGCGTGCCGGTGGTCATGATGCAGGGCCGTGTCCATTATTATGAGGGGTATCCCATGACGGATGTGGTGCTTCCGGTCAGGCTCATGAAGCTGATGGGAGCGGAAATCCTGTTCCTGACCAATGCCGCGGGCGGGGTCAATCATGACTATGCAGCAGGGGACTTCATGCTGATCAGGGACCAGATCGCCTGCTTTGTACCGTCTCCGCTGATTGGGCAGAACCTGGATGAGCTGGGGCCGAGATTTGCTGATATGAGCCAGATATATGATAACAAGCTGTGCGATGTAATCAGGACAGCCGCCAGGGAGCTGGATATCCGGATTCAGGAGGGAGTCTATGTACAGCTGACAGGACCTGCCTATGAAACGCCCCAGGAGGTAAGGATGTGCAGGATCCTGGGCGGTGATGCAGTGGGCATGAGCACTGCCTGCGAAGCCGTGGCGGCCAACCATATGGGGATGAGGGTATGCGGGATATCCTGTATTACCAACCTGGCATGCGGCATGACGGACACGCCCCTTTCCCACGAAGAGGTTCAGGAAACCTCAGACAGGGTGGCTCCCCTGTTTAAGAAATTAGTGTCAGAATCCATTGGAAGAATGGGAATTCTCTAATATTTTAGGAAAAATTAAAGAAAAAGACATAGTAAAATAGTGTTTTTCGTAGTAATATGTATCGTGAGCGCGGCGGGGGCATTAAGCCGCTGCGCCTCAAAGAAAACGCATCATGTGTCAGCAACAGAAAAGAGGAGATTCATTATGAAAAAACACTATTTAGCAATCGCTGTCCTGGCTATGGCCCTTGGTATGACAGCGTGTTCATCAAAGACAAGTGAGACAACAGCAGATACCACCGCAGCTACCACGGCGGTTGAGACAACAGCAGAAACCGATGCATCCGCTGAGGATGAGGAGGAAGACTACTACTATGGTTTTGTCGGGGAAGTGAATGACAAGGTCATAACCGTTGCGGATGACGAAGGCAAGGAAGTCAGGTTTGACGTGTCAGCGGCCAAGGTAGAGGGAGCAGATGCCATTGGAACAGGTGACGAGGTAGAGGTGGCTTACAGCGGCCAGCTGTCAGAAGACGTTACAAAGGCAAAATCAGTGGATATCATTACCTCCGCTGCTGCAGAAGCAGCTGCAGAGGCTGCCGCGGAGATTGACGAGACTATAAGCGGCACCATTGAGAAGGCAGATGACAAGACCCTGACATTGAAGACAGAAGATGGTACATATACCTTCAACACCATCATTGCCCAGAAGGTGACCAAAGACGGTATCAAGGCCGGTGCAGAGGCTGATGTGACATTCTACGGAGATTTAGAGGATGAGGAAGATAAGCCGGTTGCGACTAAGATCGTGACAGAGGATGCCATGGATACGCCGGAGGCAAAGGTGAACGCCCTTACAGGCAAGGTGGTTGAGGTTAAGACAAATTATGTGGTATTAGAGACTGCAGACCCCGATAATACCCTGTTTACCTTTGTTGGCACGGATGGTATGTTTGATAAGCTGAAGGTTGGCGATACGGCCACGGTTGCCTACGAAGGAACCTTGACTGACAAGTCCATTATGGCTACTGGCCTGAAGTAGGTTAAAAAGGCTTTATGATGATTGAAAATGCTGCCCTGGGAATTTTTTCCGGGACAGCATTTTTATATCTGGTTCTGTTGCATACCGGTTTTATGTTTTGTGAAATAATGGCAATCCGGCATGGATAAGTAGAAACATATAAATGTATCATTAGGGAACGCCGTGTTTCTGTCCTGTGGGATATGAAGGGAAGGCAGGCGTTTATACGAGATGAAAAGAGGCAGGTAAAAGCAGTGCAGAGGCACTCGCTTTTATCTGCCTTTTATTATGCTCATGTTATACCAATTCAGGAAAATATCTCCAATCTTCCACTCCTGATGAGACTATCCTTAAGCCGCTTAATGTCAAGGAATCCTGCCCGGGAACCTCGGTGTCAAAGTAGAAGCCATATGTGCCATAAACCAGAACTTTTCCGGTCTGCATTACAGCGCGGATATTGTTCATGACCTTATCGATGGATGGACCGCCTTCTGCCACGCAGGCCGCATTGGGAACATGGCGGTTATTGAGTATGTCTGCATCTATATGGAGGTAAATGGCATCTACCTTTTGCGCCAGATTATTCACACTTTCTTTCCAAAGGCATTCATTTTCAAATCCTTCGGATTTTATCCAGTTGATATGAGAGCCTTCTACAATTTCTAAGGCGCCATCGTCATCAATTTCAGCTTCGCGGAAATCACTGAGAATCACAAGATGGTCATCATAAGGAATCTCCAGCCCGGCAGCAGCACGCCAGTCCTCCATGTCCACACCCAGGATTGCAGCCATATCCATACCTCCCAGAATGCCTGTATGGGTGACTGCCGGAGTTGACATGTCACTATGGGCGTCCAGATAGATGATACCTACTTTTTTGTCAGCACCAATGGCACGCTGGATGCCTCCGCATACCCCAACTGCATCTTTGCAGTAACCACCTGTCAGCAGTACGGCTTCTTTGTTTGATAGATGCTGGAAGACAGAGTCAGAAACCTGCCTGGTCAGGGTGAGATATACTTCTTCATCATCTTCTGGATCATAAACAATTTCTTCTACGGAGTATGGAACCCCTGCTTTGCCGTATATGCCGCAGAGTTTATAATCGTCCAGCTCACGGTATTTTTTCCAGTGCTGGATGTCAGAATAGATTCCTTCCCGTATATGCAGCGGGTCTGGTCCCCAGTTTAAATCGCCATATGGTATTTCAATAACACCTAGATGGTTAAGTTTTTTTGTAGTCATTACAAGATACCTCCTTTTATTTTTTGAGATTTAAATATGACAGATCGCAGTTAATGAAAATATGTGCAGGAGAGAAATTATCTCCCTTCCGGATGCTGTCGATTAACGTGTCAACTGCTGTGGATGCCAGTTCCTGGGGGCGTTGTGTTACCAGGCTTACAATTTTCTGATAAATATCCTGGTTTTCACCGGAGATATATTCAACAAAGGACATGTTGAAATCATCAAAAACCCCGATTTCAAAATCTGTTGAATTGGCATATTTGGTCAGAGGAAGCAGGTTGCAGAAATGCTGTACATCTGAGCCTGTATGGATAATAAATGCCGTGAATTCAATGGAAGAATTCATGAGGGAATAAATGGGCTGCTGCCTATAATCCCTGTCAGGATAAATGATTTCATTATATCCGGGCAGGGAATATTCACCTGTGACCTGATAGTATCCATTTAGCCGCTCCAACGAGACGTTGGTTAATGTAGCTTTGTTCTGGATGATACTTAATATATTCTTGTGTCCCCGCTTTATCATGCTTTCGGTCAGACTGTAAATCCCTTTCTTATTATGGGATGTGACAAATGAAAACTCGGAATTGTTGGGATAACAGTCGAGAAACAAAAAAGGGATTTTCCATTCGGATATTTTTTTAAGGTAATTCTTGTTATTGGCATTCGCAAAAGAATCCATTATGATACCGGAAACCTGTAATGAATGGCAAAGCTCCAGATATTTGTATTCCAGGGAGTTATCTTCCCTGCTGTCAAAGACGATGACGGAATAACCGTTTTCGTAAGCTTTTCTGGTAATGGTATCAGAGATGGTGGACATAAATTTGCTTTCCAGGTTAGGTAATATAAGGGCGATTGTTTTATTCAGCTTAGGCATTGGTGAGACATTTATGACTTCTCCGGAAGGCATATAATCCAATTCATTTGCAATGTGCAGAATCTGAGCCCTCTTTTCATCTGATACACGTACCGGGCGGTTATTGATGACTCTGGATACCAGTGATTTGGATACATGTGCTTTATCAGCAATTACCTGTAAAGTGACATTCCTATTGTTCATTTATCCTCTCCTTATGCGAAGTAAACATTTATCTTAATAGTGATTGTATCAGCAGGGGGCAAAAGAGTCAATAGAAAAATATTTAAAACAACCATTCACTTTATAAAGAGTTTACAGAAAAAATGTAGCAAATAACAATGAAATTTTGATGTAAATAAATAAATTGTGCGAAATATACAAAAAAGCATTCAAAAGATTGTGGAAAAAGTAATGTAAAAAAGGCTTGTGATAAACATTGTACCATTGCTACAATACTTTTAACGAAAGAAAACAGAGGCAACCATAGCGGGGAGGTAAATATATGAATAATAATGAGAGGCATACTTTATAAAGGATGGAATCCGGAACAGGAGGAACTATGAGTGAGTTTATACTTGAAATGAAGCACATCCATAAAAGTTATGGAGGAATCAAGGCACTGAAAGATGTAAGCCTGGAGTTAAAAGCAGGAGAAGTACTTTGTCTTTGCGGGGAAAACGGGGCAGGAAAATCCACCTTGATGAAAATTCTGGCAGGTGTGGAAACTCCTACGGAAGGTGAGATTTTTATAGACGGTAAACCTGTAAAGATTAACAGGCCAATTGATGCATTCCATATGGGAATCAGTATGGTACATCAGGAACTGGTACAGATTGAGGAAATGACGGTTGCAGAAAATATCTTTGTGGGTAGATATAAGACAAAGGCTGGTTTTGTGGATAATAAGGGATTGAGGGAGGATACCCTGGCTTTAATGGAACAGTTAGGAATATTCTTTGAGCCGGATACCCTGGTCCGTCAATATACGGTTGCTAGCCGCCAATTGATAGAGATTGCCAAAGCCCTGTCCTACCATTGTTCTATTATTATTTTTGATGAGCCAACAGCCGCCTTAACTATAGAAGAAACAGAAAAGCTGTATAAAATCATCCGACAGCTTAAGGCGGGGGGATTGGCTGTTATCCTGATTTCACATCGCATGGAGGATATTTACGCGGTAGGGGACCGGGTTGAAGTACTGAAAGACGGAGAAAATTCCGGGACATTACAGGTGGCTGGTTCAAAAGTAGATGATATTGTCCGCCTGATGATTGGAAGACAGATGACGCAGCAATTTCCCAAGAAGACAAACAGGATTGGGGAGAAGATACTGGAGGTCAAAGGGCTGACAAATTCCAAGATAACAAATGTTTCGTTCACTTTGAATAGAGGGGAAATTCTTGGAATTGGGGGCTTGGTAGGCGCCGGGAGGACGGAACTTCTAAGGGCTGTATTTGGGGTGGATGGCTATCAGGGAGAAATTTATTTAAAAGGACAGAAAATTACGAATCATTCACCTATGGAGGGACTGAAAAAAGGATTCGCCCTGGTCCCTGAAGACCGCAAGGACCAGGGGCTGATACTGAACCAGTCCATCCTTCAGAACATTGTTTTAAGTATTTTAAAGAAAATGTCGGTCTGGGGAATCATGAATCCTAAAAAAGAGGACAGCGTCTGTAAGGAATACATCCAAAAGCTGAATATCCGTGCATCAGGGGGAAATATGATTGTACGGATGTTAAGCGGAGGGAACCAGCAGAAGGTGGTCCTTGGTAAATGCCTGGCATCCAAACCGGAAATCCTGTTGCTGGATGAACCTACCAGAGGTGTGGATGTAGGTGCAAAAGCTGAAATTTATAAAATTATCAATGAACTGGCAAGTGAAGGCATTTCAATCATTGTGGTTTCTTCGGAAATGACGGAGCTTCTAGGAATCAGTGACAGAATCATCGTGATGCATGAGGGACACCTGTCAGGTGAGCTATCTATGGATGAAGCAAGCGAAGAGGCTATTATGAAAATGGCCATCTCGCATTAAACAGGCGGATGAAAGGACGGTAAAAATGAAATCAGGAAAAGAAAATACCATGACTATGTTTGAAAGATTGAAAGGCTCAAGATACTTTGAGTTATCAGGATTGGTTTGTTTGATTATTGTGTATTCGGTAATCGTACAAAGCCGGAGTGGGAATTTCCTTACATTAGGAAATATAAATAATGTTTTAAAAGAAATTGTTGTATATGGCATTCTGGCAAGTGCATTGACATTCCCATTGATTAACGGAACATTTGACTTATCCATAGAATCGACCTGCGCACTTGGGGGAACCTGCTGTGCATTACTCATAACAGACGGATTATTTGGGCTTAAGACGAACCTGTTTTTCGCGGTTATACTGTCCGTGTTGATTTGCAGCATTGTAGGTGTGGCAAATGGTCTGCTGGTATCCAGGACTAAAATAGACCCTTTTATTGTGACATTGGGAACACAGACAGCAGTAAGAGGTATCGTGTATATTGTATGTAATAATAGTGCGGTGACATCCTTGCCGGATTCGTTTAAATATCTAAGTTCCGGAAAAATATTGGGAATATCCGTGTCTATCTGGATCCTGATCCTGGTTTTTGTAATGATGGCGCTGGTTTTAGGGAAAACATCCTATGGGCGGAAAATCTATGCAATTGGAGGCAGCTATACGGCTGCATACATTTCAGGAATTAATGTTAAAAAAATCCGTTTTTCTACCTATATCATTAGTGCAGCTTTGTCCTGTATTGCAGGAATCCTTTCCACTGCCCGTGTGGGTTCTGCCACACCGAATGCGGCCAGTGGCTATGCCACAATTGCCATATCTGCATGCGCCATTGGAGGAGTGGCATTAACTGGCGGAAAGGGTTTGACCATAGGCGTATTTCTTGGAGCGTTGATGATGGGAATGATAACAAATGGAATGAACCTGATGTTTATTGGCAGTAACTGGCAGTATGTTGTCAGGGGATGCCTGATGGTCATTGCGGTATTCTATGCCCAGTGGTTTAGCAAAATATCCAATAAAACAAATAAATAGTCTGATACAGACCCATAAGAAGAGGAGAAAAAAATGATTATTGATTCACATATGCATCTGATAAATTCAAAATGTTTTGACAAGGCAACCTATGACAGATTGGGACAATCCATACCTAAGGATACGGATATTGATCAGCTTGTATCATGGATGAGGGCTGCAGGTATTGAAAAATGTGTATGCATGGGACAGGACATGCATAGGATTTGGAACTCGGAATTTGGGGAAATTGCAGTGGAATCCTCTTATGGCAGATATCCGGATTTCTTTATTCCGTTTTGCAGTGTGGAGCCCATTGACAGTGCAGGCAGATTCAATCAGAAGAATTATGACTATGTGGTAAATAAGGTGACAGAATGCGGATACAGGGGAATTTTATTCACGCCGCCCTATGGTCAGTTTAATTCTAACGACAGGGCAATCTATCCGTTTTATGAGTTTGCCCAGAAACAGGGAACTGTGGTTCAGTATCACCACTCAGCAGCAGGAGGACCCACTGTTCTGGCCCATACGAAATATGCGAAGATGGAAAACCTGAATGATGTAACTTTTGATTTTCCGGACATGAAGATAGTTGTTGAACATATCGGATATCCATTCAGTGAGTATTTATTTACCATGATGGTCAATGATGAAAACCTGTGGACTGATTTAGCCATGCTTTATAAGAGGCCGCTCTGGATGACCTGGAATATGGTCCTGGCAAAAGAGATGGGAGTCCTGGACCGGGTCATGTTTGCTTCTGACTTTGTGGCGGCGGACAATGATTTATTTTCGGAAAACCCCACAAAAGATTTGCTGGGATGGATAGACCTTATCCAGAATGGTATGAACCGAATCTGTAAACAGTCAGGGTGGCCAATCTTTACAGAGAAGGAAATAAGCGGGATTTTACATGATAATGCCGCGCGTCTCTACAATCTGTAATTCGGTTACAGGCATTATACATAAAAGATACAGCGGATGGTGGTGGGATGGGAATGTTTTTTGGTGTGGATATTGGTGGTACGGAGATAAAATTCGGAGCATTTTCAGAAGCAGGTGATTTACTGGAAAAGTGGTCAGCCCCAACGGATATTTCAGACATGGGAAGGAAAATAATACCGGATGTTGCAAGGCATATCAGGCAGTATACTGTTGGTAAGGGCGTCAGGGAAGATGGGGTTGCAGGTATCGGCATGGGGATACCAGGCCCGGTTGATAAGGCTGGGTATGTAAGGACATGCGTAAACCTTCGATGGAACGGATTCAACCCAGTGGAGGAGTTAAAAAAAGAATTTCCCGATGTAAAGATTGCAGCTGGAAATGATGCCAATACAGCAGCATTGGGGGAATATTACAGAGGGGCTGGCAAAAACTATGACAGTATGATGCTTATCACTCTTGGGACAGGAGTTGGCGGAGGAATCATCATGAATGGTAAAGTCCTGTTAGGAGCCCATGGGCTGGCCGGGGAGATAGGACATGTATCGGCAGCTGTCCCGGAGAAGGAACAATGCAGCTGTGGCAATACAGGATGTATTGACCAATTTGCATCAGCTACTGGTATTGTACGGATTATGAAAAGACTTCTGAAAGAAAGGAAACAGGATTCTATTTTGCGGAAACAGGAAAAGATATCAGCGAAGGATGTTTGCGAAGCGGCCTGTCAGGGGGATGCGCTGGCAGTGAGGTGTATTGATATCTGCATGGGTGCTTTGGGAAATGGACTGGCATATTTTTCACATGCATTTGACCCGGAAGTATATGTGATAGGAGGGGGAGTGTCCGGGGCTGGAGAAATTATTATCAGCGCTGTTAAGAAAGCTTATAGGGAAAAAATGTTCCTAATCCAGGATGGGGCTGACATCTGCCTGTCAAAACTGGGGAATGATGCGGGAATGGTCGGCGCATGCATGCTGGTGATGAATGGAGGGTGAGGATGGAAATAATTTACGATAAAGTGAATATGCCGGTTCCCCATGGGAATTATCTTCCGGTTGATATCACTGCCGGCACTATGGAGGAGCATCGACAGAAGGTGCTGCATAAAATGAGGGAGTTTGGTCTGGACGTCCTGGTTATCTATGCTGACAGGGAGCATGGGGCAAACTATGCTTATCTGACCGGGTTTGAGCCAAGATTTGAGGAAAGTGTACTGGTTTTACATAAGGATGGGACCTGCTGGATGATGCTGGGTAATGAAAACCTCAAGATGGGCAGGTATAGCTTTATCCAGGGGAAAGTCATACATGTGCCACATTTCTCCCTTCCCTATCAGCCGATGGAACCATTAAAGGATATGACTGGACTTGTGGAAGAAGCTGGAATTCAAGATGGAATGACAATAGGGTGTGCCGGATGGAAACATTTCACCAGTAAATGTAAAGGTGAGGAGAATCTGTTGGATATACCGGCTTTTATTGCAGATGCATTAAGGAAGGGGAATCCGAACGGAATCCTGCTTAGTGCATCGGGGATATTCCTGGATTCCCAACAGGGTCTGAGGACCAGGGTCAATGCAAATGAAATAGCCCATTATGAATTCGGCGCAGGGATGGCGTCGGTAAAAGTGTTGGAAGCCATGAATGAAATACGGCCTGGAAAGTCAGAAATGGAGATTGCGGGACATCTGTCAGCCTATGGGCAGCCCACAACAGTTACTACCATCTGTGCTGCTGGAGAGCGGTTTACGGATGCGGTGGTATTTCCCAGAAATAAACCGATTCAAAGGGGGGACAGGATATCCATAACATTTGGGTTGAGAGGCGGCCTGACATCCAGGGCGGCATATGTTGGGGAAGACAGGATTGACCTGCCAAAAGGGGAGCAGGATTATATTGAGAAGGTAGCAATACCATATTACAAGGCTGCTGTTACATGGTATGAAATGATTGGAATCGGGGTGTCCTGCTCAAAGATTTATGAGACAATCGAGGAGGTCCTGCCAAAAGAACGGTTCCACTGGTCATTGAACCCAGGGCATTATACAGGAGCAGACGAATGGACGGCCTCACCTATATATCCTGGCTCTGAAGTTAAGCTGGAAAGCGGTATGATGCTGCAGATGGATATCATTCCTTCTGTACCTGGATATGGAGGGACAGGGGCGGAAGATGGGATTGCAATAGCGGACCAGGACCTCAGGAATCAGATACAGGAAAGATATCCGGCTGTATGGGAGCGGATAAAAGCACGGAGGGAGTATATGAAAAATAGCCTGGGAATCGTGTTGAGAGAAGAAATCCTTCCGATGAGTGACCTTTGTGGTTATCTGAGACCACTTATACTAAATCATGGGTATGCCTTGAGAAAAAAGCAGTAGGATATGTGAAAATTGTAGTAGGAGGGAGAAAGAAATGCATTATATATTGCCTGAAAATGTTCAATATAAAGAAGTGGAGGCGCCGAGACGGTTTCCTTTGGGAAAATGCCCTGAATTGCCGGATTCCGTATATGCTGGGAGGATGAAAAAGCTATATAGCCGGATGGATAAAGAGAATCTGGATGCAGTTGTTGTTTATGCGGACCGTGAGCATTATTCCAATTTCCGCTATCTGGCTGCTTTTGAACCAAGATTTGAAGAAGGACTGTTTGTCATACATAGGAATGGAGCCAATTTTGTTTTACTTGGTAATGAATGTTACGGACTGTTCCATGAATGTAAGGTGCCTGTCAGCCCTTTGCTGTGTCAGATCCTTTCGCTGCCAAATCAGCCTATGGACAGGTTTACATCCATGAAAGAGATGTTTGAAAAGGCCGGGGTGGAAAATGGGATGAGAATCGGTGTGGTTGGCTGGAAGCTGTTTACTGGCAATATGGATACGGAGCATATGTTTGATGTGCCGGCTTACATTATCAAAGCGCTTACGGAGATTACCGGGGAAATAGACGTGGTGAATGCAACTGGCATATTCATTAACCCCAGGGACGGAATCAGGACGATAAATGAAGTCCACGCCATTGCACAGCTGGAATATGGCGCGGCACAGGCCTCCGGAAGAATTGCGGATATGTTGGAAGGACTTGAACCGGGAAAGACGGAAATAGAACTTGGCGCGTATTTAAATCCCATGGGAAAAGTAATGTCCTGCCATCCATATTTATCAGCTGGTCAAAACCGGTTCAGGGGGTTAATCAGCGTGACAGATTACCAAGTGAGAAAGGGAGACGCGATCTGTGCATCCATGGGACTGGAGGGAGGACTGACCTGCAGGGCCGGATACGTGGCTGAAGATGAAAAGGATTTAGATGATGGACTGCAGGATTATATGGAAAAACTGGCAAAGCCTTATTTCGCTGCTGCAGCCACATGGTATGAGATGATTGGACTGGGCGTCCGAGGGTATGAAATATTTGATGCCATCCAACATATCATACCGAAAGAAACTTATGGATGGGTTTTGAATCCGGGCCATCTTATTGGGACGGAAGAATGGCTTTCCTCTCCTGTTTATCCAGAATCAGATGTGGAATTTAAAAGTGGTATGTTGGTTCAGATGGATATTATTCCAGGAATGGACGGATATAGCGGTCCGAACTGTGAGGATGGTATCTGCATTGCAGATGAGGAACTGCAGAGGGGGTTGGAATCGGAGTATCCTGATGTATGGAGAAGGATGCAGGAGAGAAAAGCTTACATGAAAGAAGTTTTGGGAATTAACCTGAAGCCGGAAGTTTTCCCGATGAGTGACCTGGCAGGATGGTTCAATCCATTTCTGTTGAACCGGAAGAATGCATTTGTAGTTTGTTGATGGCCCTGATGATGGGGTAAAGGAATTCATGTTAACGGATGATGAAACGTGAGAGGAGAAGGTCAGCTATGAAGAAAAAGGTATTGGGTTTGTTACTTGTTTGTATGATGATACTGTCAACAACAGCCTGTGCTCCAAAGGAGAAGCAAAAAACCATTGCGATTGTTCCGTGGAGTATGGCAGAGACGTTTGCAGTCGATTTTTCCCATGCGGCTGAGGAACAGATTGAAGGCAGGGGATGGAAGGCTGTTATTGTTGACCCAAAAGGAGACTGGGGTTCTGAATATACCATAATTGAGAATCTGATTACCCAGCAGGTAGACGGTATTATCTATACGGCCATTGATGCGGATGGGGCAAACGATATTGTAAAAAAGGCACAGGAAGCCGGTATACCGATGGTTGGTTATGATTGTCTTGCATCAGCTGGTACAGAAGATGCAGCGGTGCGCTATGATGATTATAAGGGAGGGCAGATGGCGGCAGAGCAGGCCATGGAAGCGCTGGAAGGGAAAAAGGATGCGAAAATAGTGGTATTTGAAGATGATCCCTCCATTGCATCCAGTACATTGAGGGTTAACGGTTTTGTTGAGTTTCTTGCTGAAAACTATCCGGATGTGGAGGTTGTGCTGAATAGGACGCAGGATAAAACGTCAGATGGATGCTATATTTGGGCAACCGATATGATAACCGCACATCCAGAGACAGATGCCATTTTCTGTTATTGGGCTGAGTGCGCCATGGCAACCTATAATGCGCTGCAGGATGCAGGTAATACAAGAACTAAGATTATTGGTTATGACGCCACGGAAGAACAGCAGGAAACAATGAAAAAGGATGGGGAGGGAGGCCAGCTATATGCAAGCCCAGGCATGTCCCCATCAAGGATGGCTACACAGTGTGTTGTATTAATGGAAGATATATTCGCAGACAAATATAAAAGAAATGGTCCGGAAGATATTTATGAGATGGACCCGGTACTTCTGAATGTACATAATGCAGAGGACTTTGATATTAATGAATAAGGTTTTGTTGAGGAGCCAAATAGTGGGATTTGTGCTGATGGATGATGGAGTATGGGAGGAGCAGATATGAAAAAGAGGGCATTGGGAATATTACTTGTTTGTATTATGGTGTTGTCAATAGCAGCTTGCGCACCAAAGGAAAAGGAAAAAACCATTGCAGTTGTTCCGTGGAGCATGGCGCAGACGTTTGCGGTTGATTTCTCCCACACAGCCCAGGAGCAGATAGAAGACAGAGGATGGAAAGCAGTCATTGTCGATCCGAAAGGTGACTGAATATACTATAATAGAAAATCTGATTACCCAGCAGGTGGATGGTATCATTTATACTGCAATTGATGCAGATGGTGCGAATGATATTGTAAAGAAGGTGCAGGAAGCCGGTATACCGATTGTTGGTTATGATTGTCTTGCATCAGCTGGAACAGAAGATGCAGCTGTCCGCTATGACGATTACGAAGGCGGTCAGATGGCAGCGGAACAGGCCATGGAGGCGCTGGAAGGAAAAAAAGATGCAAAAATCATAGTATTTGAAGATGAGCCTTCCATCGTATCCAGTACATTGAGGGTTAATGGTTTTGTTGATTTTCTTTCTGAAAACTATCCAGATGTAGAAGTTGTACTGAACAGGACACAAGACAGGACTTCAGATGGATGCTATATTTGGGCAACCGATATGATAACTGCATATCCGGAAACGGATGCAATCTTCTGCTATTGGGCTGAGTGTACCATGGCAACCTATAATGCGCTGCAGGATGCAGGTAATACAAAGACTAAGATTATTGGCTATGATGCTACGGAAGAACAGCAGGAAACAATGAAAAAGGATGGGGAGAGCTGCCTGCTGTACGCAAGTCCTGGTATGTCTTCAGCAAAGATGGCTACTCAGTGTGTAATGATGATGGAAGATATCTTTACGGACAAATATAAAAGGAGCGGTCCGGAAGATATTTATGAAATGGATCCGATGCTTCTGAATATATATAATGCCCAGGATTTTAGTATTGATGAGTAGGTCAGGACATGCTCAATGTGATAAGAGTAGGAGGGAACTTCTACTCTTTTTTTACTATGAAATAGATTTCATAGTAAAATTATAATTACAGAAAAAATTAGCACTCACCCCTTGACAGTGCTAACAACATGTGTTATAGTACGACTAGAACAAAGAAAACCGCAGCACAATTCCGATATCCATCCGCGCAGATGACAGCAGAAAGTGATTTCTGATTACCTGTTGGTTCTGGGGACGGGGATACGAAGAAAGGGGAATGGGCGATGAATATTAATAAATTCACACAAAAATCAATGGAAGCAGTCCAGAACTGTGAGAAGCTGGCATATGAATATGGAAACCAGCAGATAGACCAGCAGCATCTGCTCTACAGCCTCCTGACCCTGGATGACAGCCTGATTCTGAAGCTGATTACCAAGATGGGGATTCAGGGCGACATGTTTACCAATGAGGCCAAGCAGGCAGTGGAACGTCTTACCAAGGTAAGCGGAGGCGGCCAGCTGTATATCAGCAATGACCTGAATAAGGTACTGATTAACGGCGAGGACGAGGCAAAGGCCATGGGCGATGAATATGTGTCCGTGGAGCATCTGTTCCTGGCTTTGCTGAAACATCCGAATAAGGAAATCAAGGAGCTGATGAAGCTCTATAATATAACCAGGGAGACATTTTTACAGGCCCTTTCAACAGTAAGGGGCAATCAGAGGGTGGTTTCGGATAACCCGGAAGCAACGTATGATACCCTTCAGAAGTATGGGTATGACCTGGTGGAACGGGCCAGGGACCAGAAGCTGGATCCTGTCATCGGCCGCGACAGCGAGATAAGGAACGTGGTACGTATCCTGTCCCGTAAGACTAAGAACAACCCGGTTTTAATCGGTGAACCCGGCGTGGGCAAGACCGCCGTGGTGGAGGGCCTGGCCCAGCGTATTGTGGGCGGCGACGTGCCGGACGGCCTTAAGGATAAGAAACTGTTTGCCCTTGATATGGGCGCCCTGGTGGCCGGCGCCAAGTACAGGGGCGAGTTTGAGGAACGTCTGAAGGCAGTGCTGGAGGAAGTGAAGAAGAGCGACGGACAGATCATCCTGTTCATTGATGAACTCCATACCATTGTAGGAGCCGGCAAGACAGAAGGCTCCATGGATGCAGGCAATATGCTAAAGCCCATGCTGGCCAGGGGCGAGCTGCACTGCATCGGAGCCACCACCCTCAATGAATACAGGCAGTATATTGAAAAGGATGCTGCCCTGGAACGCCGGTTCCAGCCGGTGCTGGTGGATGAACCTACGGTGGAGGATACCATTTCCATCCTTAGGGGGCTTAAGGAGCGTTATGAAGTATTCCATGGCGTTAAGATAACAGACTCAGCGCTGGTCAGCGCGGCAACCTTGTCGGACCGTTATATATCCGACCGTTTCCTGCCGGATAAGGCCATTGACCTTGTGGATGAGGCCTGTGCCATGATTAAGACAGAGCTGGACACCATGCCCGCTGAACTGGATGAGATGTCCAGGAAGATCATGCAGATGGAGATTGAGGAAGCTGCCCTTAAGAAAGAGACGGACCGTTTGAGCCAGGACCGTCTGGCTGATCTGCAGAAGGAGCTGGCTGAACTGCACGATGATTTTGCGGCAAGGAAGGCGCAGTGGGAGAATGAGAAGGCCAGCGTGGACCGTCTCAGCAGCCTGAGGGAAGAGATTGAGGCGGTTAACCGGGACATCCAGGACGCCAAGCAGCGCTATGACCTTAACAAGGCCGCGGAACTGCAGTACGGCAGGCTGCCCCAGCTTCAGAAGGAACTGGAGGCAGAGGAGGAGCGGGTTAAGAACGAGGACCTGAGCCTTGTGCATGAAAGCGTGACCGAGGACGAGATTGCCAAGATTGTCTCCAGATGGACCGGGGTCCCGGTGTCCAAACTGACGGAGAGCGAGAGAAGCAAGACCCTGCACATGGATGAGGTCCTTCATGAGCGTGTGGTCGGCCAGGATGAAGGCGTGGAAAAGGTGACGGAATCCATCATCCGTTCCAAGGCCGGAATCAAAGACCCATCAAAGCCAATCGGCTCCTTCCTGTTCTTAGGACCCACCGGTGTTGGTAAGACGGAACTGGCAAAGGCGCTGGCAGAGGCATTGTTTGATGATGAATCCAACATGGTGCGTATCGATATGAGTGAGTACATGGAGAAGCACTCCGTGGCACGTCTGATTGGTGCGCCTCCCGGATATGTGGGATATGATGAGGGCGGACAGCTGACAGAGGCAGTGCGGCGCAAGCCATACAGCGTGGTACTGTTTGACGAGGTGGAGAAAGCCCACCCGGATGTATTTAACGTACTGCTCCAGGTCCTGGATGACGGACGTATCACGGATTCACAGGGCAGGACCGTGGACTTTAAGAACACAATCATCATCCTGACCTCCAATATAGGGTCCCAGTACCTGCTGGAAGGGATTGACGGCAGCGGGCAGATCCGTCCGGAGGCAGAGACAGCGGTGATGAATGACCTGCGGGTACATTTCCGTCCTGAGTTCCTTAACAGGCTGGATGAGGTCATCCTCTTTAAACCGCTGACCAAAGACAATATCAGCCGGATTGTGGACCTGTGCGTGGCCGATCTGAATAAGCGTCTTTCCGACAGGGAGCTTTCCATCGAACTGACTGACAGCGCCAAGTCATTTATTACGGAGAGGGGATATGACCCGGTGTACGGCGCCCGTCCTCTCAAACGGTATCTTCAGAAACATGTGGAGACCCTTGCGGCCAAGCTTATACTTGGCGACGGCGTGAGGGAAGGCAATACCATCGTGATTGATGTGGCTGAGGATGGAAGCAGGTTGATTGCATATGTGGAATGATCCTTACCCCCGCCGCCTTTTGGGCAGCGGGGGTATATTTTTGGTATAAAGTCAGAATATTTCTAATAATGAAATTTAATTCGGAAAATATTGAAACGCAGGTGAAAAAAACGAGAAAATACCCTAAATTAATGTTGAAAACGTTACTTGCAGGTGATATAATCGTTTCGGCTGAGAAAAATTACAGTTTAGTTACAGGGAATTTAATAGATTAAAAAGGCAGGTAAGAAATGTGAATACCCTTCCCAAAGATCCTAACATTTTATTAAGTTATGTAAATACACAGCTCCGTGACAACTATAATTCTCTGGAAGAGATGTGCCAGGCGCTGGATACGGATCAATCGAATATCATATCTGTGTTGTCAGGCATTGGTTACCGCTATGAGCCGGCTCAGAATTGTTTCCGTTAATCAATTATATATCGGGTAAGAAGCCGGCTTTGTCTGATGGGTTCAGATGAAGCCGGTTTTGCTTCATTGGCATATGGATAAGGGAGGGTTTCTCATGCCGCGTTACAGATATAAGGCAAAGGACATGGAAGGAAATGTTTATAAAGGTGTCATGGAGACAGCGGATGAACGTATTCTTCTTAGGGACCTGCGCGATAAGAATCTTTATTGCTATGAATGCCGCAGCCTGGATTCAGGCATGGCCCTGCGTCCGGCCAAGATAAAACATAAGCTTCTTCCTCCGCTCTGCAGACAGCTGTCAGCCATGCTGGCGGCGGGCGTACCGCTGTCCCATGCCCTGGCGGTCAGCTATGAATCCGCACAGGATGGTCCGCTCAGGGATAACCTGATGAGGCTGAGGGAGAGCATACATAAAGGGAGTACTTTGTTTGAGGCCATGGAGGAGATGCCGGGTGTATTTCCCAACCTTCTGGTCTATATGATACAGACTGGCGAGTCCAGCGGGAAACTGGACGTAATGCTGGGAACAATGGCTGAGTATTATGACCGTGAAGAGGAAATGAATGGTAAGGTACGCGCGGCCATGACATATCCGGTCATTCTGCTGGGCGTTACAATCATGTCATCGGTTTTCATGCTGACCACGGTCCTGCCCCAGTTTGCGTCCATGATGAAGGAACAGGAACTCCCTCTGCTGACACGTGTACTGATGAGCGCAAGCCTTGGCCTGAGAAATCACGGGATGCTGTGTCTGTTACTGCTATTGGTTTTAATTGCCCTGTCCATGGGAGTTCTTATGATTCCTCGGGTCCGGTTAAAAGCTGACCGGGCTGTCCTCTGTATCCCAATAATCGGAACATTATTAAAAACAGTTGAGACATCGCGTTTCGCATCTACCTTTGCAGTGCTTTATGGAAGTGGCGTAGGGATACTGGAAGCCATTCATGCCACGGGACGGGTCATGGGCAATACCTATGTGGAGCAATGCCTGGAACAGGCGGCAGATGGCTTGAAACGAGGGGAAATGCTCTCACAGGTCTTGGCGGGGCTGGATATATTCCATCCGGTGCTCATCTCCATGGTGGTGGCTGGTGAGGAATCAGGCGCCCTTGACAAGGTGCTTGGCGATGCAGGCGGTTATTACCAAAGGGAAGCAGGCAGGGCGCTGGGCCAGATGGTCGCACTTCTGGAGCCTGCCATGATCCTTTTGATGGCATTGATAGTGGGCTCCATTGTCATGGCAGTCATGATACCTGTTTTTCGTATGTACTCGTCCATGCTGTAAGAGGAAACAAATGCCGTTGGGGACGGCGGAACGGAGAACCAGGATGAAACATTACATATGTGTGGAAGAACACGGGATTACATATATATGCGGGACATATAAGGCACCCGGACGTGCAGGCGGCCGGGGAACGATTGTCGTACAGGAGGCGCAAAGCGATTCTTCCGGCAGGAGTCCTGAAGGGGTATTGGCAGAATGGGCAGTCCAGTACGGACTGGAGGGAAAGAGAATCGTACTGGTTATGGGGCGCAGGCTCTCCTTCCTGTACACAAAGCTCCCAAAGGCTGGAAAGCGGGCGCTCAGACGCATGGCTTATAATGAACTGATGGCCAGCAAAAGATGCGGTGCGGACTGTCTGTCAGCAGTGGATATCCAGAAGATTTCCGGAGAACCGCATATTGGCGCCACGGTATATTATATGGAAAGGGGACAACTGGAACCATATGTCAAAGCCATGGAGCGGGCAGGTATGATATATGGCGGAACCCTTCTGATGCCGGACTGCACGGCTGTGGCCAGCCGGATGATGTGCAGGCGCCGTTCCAGCCTTATCATCGATGTGGAAAAGGAGGGAATTGGGCTGTATGCGGTTGCCGGAGGACATTGCCTGTCATGGGTAAGCAGTCCGCTGAAAGCCGGATATTTCTGCGGGAAGGGCGCTAAGGAGGTTCTGTATGATGAAATCGCGGAACAGGCGGCCCGTATACGCCAACAGCTGGAAGATGACAAAAGAATGTTCAGTCCGGAGTACGCAGTACTGGTAGGAAACTGCTTTTCCGACATGGAAGATGCGGCGGCATGTCTGAAGGAGCGTCTGGACATGCCCTGTGAAGGTGCGGCGGTGAGCGTATCCGGGAAGGATGTGGCGGTGACGCCCGGCGCATTGGCTGCGGTTGCTGCCGGAAGCCTGTCTGGTAAAAGCCTGTTTGGTAAAAGCCTGTTTGGCAAAAGCCTGTCAGGCGTAAGCTTGTCAGGGGTAAGTCTGTCGGGCAAGGGCCCCGTAAGGCTTTCCTCTGGGCCGGACGGTGAGGACAGCGGGATGCTTTCCGGGATATATGGGATTGTATCAGGAAGAAACATGTTGTTTTTGCTTGCCAACCTTATATTGGCAGCAGGAATATCCGGGTATGTGGGATTTCAGCGCGCCCAGGTTACAGGGGAGTTGAAACGGCTCCAGTCAGTCATGTCAGATGCTGGTTTCAGGGAACAATATCGGGCGTCCTGTAAACTGGAAAATGAGGTTTCGGCAATGGCTGCACGGATGGCTGCGGAGGAATCCTTAAGGAGCGCTTCGTCCGGCTTCCTGGACAGGACTGACTTTGAGGCATTTGCGTCAGCCATGGAAGCTGATATGGATGTGGAGGCCGTTGTCTATGAAAAGGAGCCGGGAACCATGGAAATGACCATATCCCAAAATAGTCCTGAACAGGTTCCGGGCCTTGTGGAGCGGATCAGGGATTCAGGGGTATTCCATTCTGTCAGCCACAGTGACTGGGAGCAGGAAGAGGACAATGGCACGGTGCGCATCCATACATCAGTCCGCGCAGTCCTCAAAGAGGGAGAACAGGATGAAAATAAGTAAAAGGGAACGCTTCCTCATCGGGCTTCTGATGTTCGTGTGCATATGGGCCCTGGCGTTCAGGTTTTTTATCATCCCCGAAAGGGGACGCCTGGCTGAAGCCAGGGAACGGCTGAGGGAAGTTAAGGAAGAACAGGCAAAGGCCGAACTGTACCTGAAATATTACCCGGATTTAAGGGAGCGGCTTGAGGGGCTGAAGAAAGAAGATGACGGGGAGTTTTTCTACCGGGATATTGACGATGTGTTCATGGACCGGAACCTTCAGGAATTGGCAGGACGTGCCGGTGTGGGGATTGTGCGCCTGAGTATCGGAACACCTGAGCCGGTGGGGACGATGGAGGGGCACGGGGAAATGAAGACCAAAAGCCATGTATCAGGCGCGGGCACCCCGGTTTCCGGTGTTGTGGACAATATGGCAGGTGCGCGGGAAACGGACGGCGGGACGGATACAGCTGGGAAGGATACAGCTGGGATGGATACAGTTGGGATGGATACAGTTGGGAAGGATACAACTGGTACGGACACAGGCGGAACGGATACAGGCGGGACGGAGGATACAGCCGAATCAGGGAAACAATATATGGCATCCACTGTTACACTGGAAGTAAAATGCATGGATGTGGGGAATATCATGGATTTTGCGGACGGGATATACCGGAATGATAAAAGCCTTGTGATAACCTATATTGATTTGGCGGCATCGGAAGAAAGGGAAGAAAGCGGCATGGCCGGGAACGGCGGTTTAAGAGGGATTGTGGAGGTCAGGTATTATTATGAAAAGACAAAATAGGGGCAGGACATATATGGAAATCCATTCCCGCCAGGAGGGTTTTACCATGATTGAGGTAATCACGGCCACAGCCCTTCTGGCAGTAACTGTTTCCGGCTTCCTGATGATGTCCGGCGCCAATGCGGGACTTCTGGCAAAGGAACACAGGATGGGGAGAATGAATTACGAGCTCAGTTCCATGTCTGGGGCAGGGGCGGGAGAGGCAACCGGCAATACCCTGGTGGTGGAGTTTTACATGGAAAATGAATCAGCCTTCGGGGATTATGCAGCGGAAGAATCCTTTGATGAGTTCAGGGTAAGCGCGGCACCGGAGGATTTTGATAGCTCCATGACATTTTACAGGCACAGATAAAGGGCGGTAAGAAAATTGACTGAAAGAAATATAAGGGATGGCTGTCAGGGATTTACGCTTTTAGAATTGGTGGCAGCCCTCTCGATCGCAGCCGTGATCGGGGTATTTGCAGCGGGCTTCCTGCATCCCCAGGCTAAGCTTTATTATGGCTTTGACAGACTGGCCAAGGCAGAGGGAATGTGCAGCCAGGCATATACCAAACTGGAGGAATTGCTGAGATACGGCTATGTGTATTACGTGGAACCCGGCCATCCGGAAACGCTGTCGTATTATGTGCGGGAACCGGGGATTTCCAGGCCTTCCTGCGAAGTAAACGGGATTACCTATGAGAAGCTGCCTCCGGTTTCTGATTGGCCCCATATATCCGCGGATGACCTGGAGGTGGATGCGTTTGACGGGATGACATTGGAACTTGATTTTGACGGAACGGAAACCGGGCAGGCCAGGGTGCTGATCCGTATCATGAAGGATGAGGAAACGGTTTATGAACAGGAGGCGGTCATACACTCCATGTATGATTACCAGGTTGAGGAGGGGTAGACGGCATGGTCGGCAATAGGAGAGGCTGGTCGGGAATACGCGGTGAACAGGGCAGCAGCCTTATATATGTGATTCTTTCCATTACCCTGCTGTCCGTGTTTTCCTGCGGTTATATGGCGATTTCCAGATACCAGATGAAGTCTGCCCTGACAGGAAAATCGTATATGGAGGCGCAGATAACGGCCAAGACCATACACAGCACCTTCTGCGGGGCGGTTGCCAGCGGGAAATCGGAAGCAGCCAACAGTATCTGGCGGTGTTTTGAGGAGGATTGCCAGATGGTCCGCGAAGAATATGATGAAATGATGGACGATGAAGAGGCAGGGGAAGACGGGGAAGAAGGGGAAGAAGAAATCCCTGCGGAGGCCATGGAAGGGGACGGGACAGGGGACGGCTTCAATGGTCATGTCAGGGATACAGAGCCGAAAAGCCGGTGGGAACGGTATCTTCATCATGCCCTGGGAGACAAGGAATATGTGATGAAGGGTTGCCAGTCCCTGCCGGATGACAGCCTTGCAGTGGATATTACATTAACGGTAAAGCCGCTGGACGGAAAGGCCAATGTACATACGGAAGTGGTCTGTAATGGATATACATTTTCCCTGGGCGCGGATATTGTGTTTGATAATAGCGACGGCGCCGTCATGACCATTGGGCAGGACATATCCGGGAACTCCGGAGAGGATGTGAAACTCTATCTCAACGGGAATGGGGTCTGCCGGTATTACGAGGATTAGGCCATGTCCTTACGGGAATCAGGCCATGTCCTATGAAAGGAACAGGCCCATGTACCAGGCCATGATTTCCCTGTACCACAGTCCGAAGGCAATAAGGGACAGGGCAAAGAACGGAGCCATTGGAATCCTGGTCCTGCCGTTTACCCGTCTCCTTATTAAGGGGATAAGACACCAGAGTCCGGCCAGGATGTAGGCTGCAAGGAGGGCCGCCATTCCTGCTCCCGCGCCCAGAAGCAGGCCGCTGGAGGCCATGAGCTTTGCATCGCCCAGACCGATGCCGCCCTTTGTGAGCACACGCAGGAGCGCCAGGAAACCGCCGCATATGACTGCGCCGGCAATCCGGCCTGCCAGGCCGGGACGGGGAGCAATCATCAGGGAACCTGCTGCCAGAACCAGGATGGAAAGGCTGATGCCATCCGGGATGTACATATGCCGGGCATCAATTAAGGCGCCCACGGTAAGCAGCGAGCCAAAGAGACACATGATGACGGCTTCTGCTCCCGGACCCTTGGCCTGACAGCACAGGAAGAACAGCAGGGCGGTGCCTGCTTCCACCAAAGGATACTGGATGGATATGCGTTCCCCGCAGGACCGGCATTTCCCTCCCAGGAACAGGAAGGACAGGATGGGTACCATGTCCAGCGGATTGAGCTGCCGTTTGCAGGCCGGGCAGTGTGAACGCCCTGTGACAAAGTTTTCGCCCTCAGGTATCCGCAGGATGCAGACATTCAGGAAGCTTCCGGTTACAGCGCCAAACATTCCATATAATATTGGGTAGAAAAAATCCATGACAGTCCCCCGATAATGTAGATTATCCCGGATACAATATGATTCCGGATTGCGGTTCATTTCAGTCAGTATACCATTTCAGAGAGAAGGAGACAACCAGTGCCATATAAAATGAACATAGAAGAATTGCTGGTAGAGCACAGATACCTGACAAGGAGCCAGTTGGAACGGGCCATGTACTTTAAGGAACAGGAACCGGGGAAAACAGCTGAGCAGATCCTTATGGACCTGGGCTATGTGACCGAGGACGCTGTTATGGAATGCGCTGCAACCCGGGACAATCTGCAGGTGACGGACCTGGATTCCTATAAAATTGATTTGAAGGCAGCGGACATGGTTTCCCCTGCATTTGCAGGGCATAACCGGATCATACCCATTGATTTTGAGGAAGGCAGGCTGGTGGTGGCTGCTTCCTATCCCATTGATATGGATGTCATTGACGAGACTGCAACCCTTACCGGCATGGAGGTCAAAGTGGTCCTTGGGACATCCGCGGCAGTGGGACGCGCCATTGACAGGACCTATGAAAATACCGCAGGCGGGAATACCGGGCTCATGAACCCTGCTGCCGGCACGCCCGGGGCAGGTATCATGGATACCCGTAACCGTCAGATGGAACTGGTCCTTAAGGAGCGGGTGGAAGGCGCTCCCGTGGTGCGCATGGTCAATGCCATTATTGAGAATGCCTATAACAGAAATGCCAGCGACATCCATGTGGAGCCGGGAAATCATGAACTTGTGATACGGATGAGAATCAACGGGGATTTGATTGTCCATACTACTTTGGAGATGGAGTACCACCGCCCCATGATAACCAGGCTGAAGCTGATGGCTGGCATGGATATTGCGGAAAAGAGGCTGCCTCAGGACGGCAAGTACCATTATGAACGGGCAGATGTGTCCACGGACCTGAGGATTTCCACCCTGCCCTCTGTTTTCGGGGAGAAGGTTGTTTTGAGGCTGTTGGGCAATGACCGGGATAATTCACTGATGGATGTGAGCCGCCTTGGGATGACGGAGACACAGCGCGGGATATTTGAGCGGATCCTCAAGGTCCCTCATGGAATCGTGCTGGTGACCGGGCCGACGGGAAGCGGCAAGACAACCACCCTGTACGCTGTGCTCAGCCGCATCATTAAAAAGAAAATCAACGTGGTTACCGTGGAGGACCCGGTGGAGAAGGTGATTGAGGGGATGACCCAGGTACAGGTCAATCCAAAGTCAGGCCTGACCTTTGCCACTGCCCTCCGCTCCATACTGAGACAGGACCCGGATGTAATCATGGTCGGCGAGATGAGGGACGAGGAAACCGTATCCATCGGCGTAAGGGCCGCCATAACCGGGCATCTGGTGTTTTCCACCCTTCACACCAATGACTGCGCCTCCACCATAAACAGACTGCGCAACATGGGCGTGGCGCCCTATATGGTGGCAGCGGCATTATCCGGGATTGTGGCACAGCGGCTGGTGAAGGTGCTGTGTCCATTGTGCCGCAGGGAATATGAACCGGATGAGAGGGAGCGCGGCCTGCTGGAGGGACTGGGCGCCGGAAAAGTGGATAAGCTGTGGAAGGCTTCGGGCTGCCCCTGCTGTAATGGGACCGGATACAGCCGGAGGAAAGCAGTTTATGAGCTGATGGAGGTGGACGAGGAGGTGAAGTTCATGATAACGGATAATGTGCTGCCAAAGGAAATCAGGACGTACCAGAAGAAAAGAGGATTCAGGTCCCTGAAGGAGAATGTGGTACAGATGGCAATCCAGGGTGAAACCAGCATGGAAGAGGCTGAAAAAATAATTTATTCCGCGGAATAATACTGATATACTACAAAAGAAAAGAGGAAACATAAGAATGAAAAAAGCAGACAAGAAGGGAAAAGGCAGCAGGGGAGGATTTACCCTCATAGAGCTGATCTGTGTCATTGCCATACTCGGTATCCTGGTGGCGCTTGCAGTGCCGTCCTACCGCGGGCTTCAGGACAAATCAGCCAGCCAGGTAGCCATATCCAATGCCAGGTCCAACTATACCCTGGGAAAGGCCCAGCAGGACATGATTGATGCCGGCGCCATGAAGCAGAATGAGAAACAGGAATATAACTATACCAGGGATGCGGATGGAAAGGACTCCGCGTTCTGGGAAGGCGAGATAAACGGCAGGACGTACAAGGCTGTTTATCCGGGCAGCACCGGGGACGGCGAGATTGTGTCGGGAACTGGAAAATAGTCCGTATTTGTGGTACAATTGGCCATTATCGGCTGGATGAAGGACGGGAAGGAAGTAGGAGGATGAAACATATGAAAAAATGCCGGGGATGCCGTGGGTTCACGATGGTGGAACTGATTGTGGTGGTTGCAATCCTGGCCATACTGCTGGCATTTGCTGTTCCCCACATGGCGGGGTATATCCAGGCTGCCCACAACATGACGGCCTATACAGAAGCACAAATGGCTGCGGATGCGGTACAGCGTTATATTACCGACGAGTATGAAAAAGGAACACTGAACGGCAAAATCGTACATAACCTTATGGGAGTGGAGCTGGACAGTCCCTACAGCCTGATTAAGGATTATATCTCTGGAGGACAGAAAGGCGCAAGAATTGCACATGTTAATGCAGATGTCACCGAAGGGCGCCTGATTTCCATAATATATGATTCAGAGAACAGTGAGACGGCAATCCTGGTAACATATGATAAAGACGGAAACGTCACATATGAGAATGTCAGCAAGGATTTTGGCTGGTAGAAGTAGTAAGGACAGAAGCGGTTAGTCAGAAGCGGTGACACAGAAACAGTAAGGCAGAAGCGGTAAGAGAGGATATCCTATGGAATTAATCTTGGACACGGCGCTGATGATATGGGGATGGCTGCTGGAGCATCTTTTGTACATCAACCTTGTATTTTCAATCATTATCATATTTTTTCAGCGGCGGGACCCGAGAAGCGTGTGGACCTGGCTTCTGGCCCTGTATTTTATTCCTGTGTTCGGGATCATCTTCTATCTTCTGTTCGGGCAGGATTTAAAGAAAAGCAGGATGTTCAAAGTAAAGGAAATCAGCGACAGGCTCAATGTCCCGATTAAGAGCCAGGAGGAAATCATACGCTCGGATGACATGCCCGAGGAGATGATGGATCCCATGACCAGGGATTTCAAAAGCCTGATCCTCTATAACCTGGAGACCTCCGGTTCCGTGCTGACGGTAAACAATAAGGTGCAGATATTCACGGACGGGCAGGAGAAGTTCGAGTCCCTGAGGAATGAGCTCCGCCAGGCCAGGCGGTTCATCCACATCCAGTACTATATCATTAAAAATGACGAGCTGTTTGATTCCATTGTGCCAATCCTGCTGGAAAAGGTAAAGGAGGGCGTGGAGGTCCGTATCCTCTGCGACGGAATGGGCGGCAGGTTCATGCCGAAAAAGCTTTGGGAGAAAATGGAAAAAGCAGGGATTAAGGTGGGCGTGTTCTTCCCGCCCTTCCTGGGATGGCTCAACCTGCGCGTGAATTACCGGAACCATAGGAAAATCGTTGTGATTGACGGTCATACAGGCTTTGTGGGAGGCTTTAATATTGGGCGGGAGTACATTTCCAAGGATCCCAAATTCGGTTACTGGCGGGACACCCATCTGCGTATTGACGGGGAGGCTGCCATCAGCCTGCAGATTCGGTTTGCCCTGGACTGGAACTATGCCACCGGCGAGAACCTTTTTAAGGAGGCAAGGTATTTTGGGGATGAGGCAGAGTACATCACCCGGCGTCTTAAGGGCGAGTGGACCCCTGTGTGGCCTGATCCGGAGCGGGTCAATGAACTGGTGTCCATGCAGATCATTACCAGCGGCCCTGATACCAATGAGCCGCACATAAGGAATAATTACCTGGAACTGTTCCACAAGGCCAAGCACCATATCTATATCCACACCCCGTACTTCATCCCGGACGACGCAATCCTTTCAGCGCTGAAGATTGCAGCGCTCTCAGGCGTGGATGTCCGGCTCATGATTCCGTGTAAGCCGGACCACCCCTTTGTGTACTGGGCCACCTGTTCCTATGCCGGGGAGCTTCTGGACTATGGGGCCAGGGTATATATATATGAAAATGGCTTCCTTCATTCCAAGGGAATCATGGTGGACGGCAGGGTCAGCTGTTATGGAACCGCCAACATGGATATACGCAGCTTTGAACTGAACTTTGAGGTCAATGCCACGATTTATGATGAGGAAGTCACGGGTGAACTGGAGGAGGCGTTCATGGGCGACCTTCCCCACTGCCGGGAGATTACAAGGGAGGATTACAAGGAGAGAAGCATGTGGATGCGCATAAAGGAACAATCCAGCCGCCTGCTCTCCCCGCTTTTGTGACAGACCCTGCCGGCAAAGGGAAACCAGATAAGACGGGCATTGGGAAAGTTCTGGAAAAATGGTTCCGGGCGAATAAAAGCACGGACCGGCTTTCATACTAATGGCTATGAGAGTGCAGACAGAAGGAATCAATCACACAAATAGCCGTAAGGAAAAACGGTACAATAAAATGACGGGACTGCTGATGAATTTCTGCCGGTGCGGCATTGCAGGGTGGTGTCTGGAGGTAATGTTCACATCCGTGGACTCCATCATGGCAGGGGACTGGACCCTGATGGGCCAGACTTCCTTACTTATGTTTCCCATCTATGGGATGGGCGCCCTGCTGTTACCCATCAGCCATTTCATAGACAGCTGGCTTACGGGCCTGCCGGGCTTTGCAGACGGGGATGGGGACAGGATGTCCCGCGCGGGGCGGATCATACGGCACGGGCTTATCTACATGGTGCTGATATTCATTGCGGAATATGTGGCGGGGACCTGGCTTACAGGCCTTGGAATCTGCCCATGGGACTACTCGGCATGGCCGGACAATGTGGGCGGTGTCATCCGGCTTAAGTTCGCCCCCCTGTGGTTCGGGACCGGGCTGTTATTTGAATATTTGACCAGTGCAGATGGCGGGAGTGGATTTTCAGACACACCCTGAAGCGCCGGACAGACGAGCGGTTATTAAATATCAAACCTGGATGGAAGGTATTGTATTTAATCCGCTCTTTTTATATAATAAAATGAAACAGTCCGGGTTTGGCGCCCGGACGCCAAAATATATACAGGAATTAAAGGAGACAGGGAATGATACGGATAATTATGGTGGCACTGACCGTGGTGCTGTTCCTGATTTTCAGTGTGCCGCTGCTTGGCATCCTGGGAATGCGGGACAAGAAAGACCCGGAGGGCGCGCAGTTTAAGAGCCTGCATATTGTACAGGGAGTATTCCGGTTCATACTTAAACTGGCAGGGGTTACATATGAGGTGCAGGGCCTGGAGAACATACCCATGGACCGGGCGGTCCTGTATGTGGGAAACCACAGGAGCTATTTTGACATTCTTGTGGGGTATGTGACCGTGCCAGGGCTGACCGGGTTTGTTGCCAAAAAGGAGATGCTTAAGATACCCCTTCTCAGGGACTGGATGCACAGGGTTAACTGCCTGTTCCTTGACAGGGTGAATATCAAAGAAGGGTTAAAGGCCATCCTGGAAGGCATTGAGAAAGTAAAATCCGGTATATCCATCTGGATATTCCCGGAGGGCACACGCAATGAGAATGAGGATATGACGGAACTTCTCCCATTCCATGAGGGCAGCCTTAAGATTGCCCAGAAAAGCGGATGCCCTGTGATACCGGTGGCCATCACAGGGACTTCCCGGATATTCGAGGACCATCTTCCGTTCATAAAGCCCAGCCATGTGGTCATCCGGTACGGGGAACCCATTGATTTAAAGGAACTGCCCCAGGAGGCAAAGAAGTTCCCGGGGGCATATACAAGGGATGTGATATCAGGCATGCTTAAGGATATGGCTGAAGGACAGGAATAAGGAACAATAAGGCGCGCCGGACGCGCGCCCTGGAACAGGAGCGTATTAGATACCATGGAGAATCTGGATTTACAGGAAATCAGGGGACAGCTGGATGGCATTGATTCACAGCTGGTTGAGTTATTTGAGAGAAGGATGAAGCTGTGCGGGGACGTAGCGGAGTATAAGATTGGAACAGGCAAGCCTGTGTATGACGGGGCAAGGGAAAAGGAAAAATTAGAAACCGTGACCGGTATGGCCCATGGGGATTTTAACAGGCAGGGAGTCTACGAACTGTTTTCGCAGATCATGACCATCAGCCGCAGGCTCCAGTATGGCCTCCTGGCAGGGCATGGGCAGCGCCTGGATACCGGGTTTACCATGGTGGAGGAGCTGAAGCGGGACAATGCCCGGATTGTGTACCAGGGCGTGGAAGGGGCTTACAGCCATGCAGCGGCCCTTCAGTACTTTGGGGATGACGCAGATGTATATCATGTGCCCAGCTTTGAGGATGCCATGGTGGAAGTGGAGGAAGGCCGGGCGGATTACGCGGTCCTTCCCATTGAGAATTCCTCCGCAGGGGCTGTCAGCGGCAACTATGACAATCTGGTCATGCACAACCTCTATATCGTGGCCGAGACCCAGGTTTCCGTAAACCATGCCCTTCTGGGGCTTAAGGGGGCGTCCATTTCGGATATCAGGAGGGTTTATTCCCATCCCCAGGCCCTGATGCAGTGTTCCCGGTACCTGAATGCCAACAGGCAGTGGACCCAGTTCAGCGTGGAGAACACGGCGGGCGCTGCCAAGAAGATACTGGAGGACCAGGACATTGCCCAGGCAGCAGTGGCCAGCGAGACAGCGGGAAAGCTATACGGGCTTCAGGTCCTTGAGCATGGCATCAACCATGACAAGGACAACACCACCCGGTTCATCATCCTGTCTAAATCGCCTGTTTACAGGCAGGGTGCAGGCAAGGTGAGCATCTGCTTTGAAGGTTTACATAAAAGCGGTTCCCTGTATAACATGCTGGGGAACCTGATTTATAACAATGTCAACATGCTGATGATTGAATCCCGTCCCATTGTGGGACGCAGCTGGGAATACAGGTTCTTTGTGGATGTGGAAGGTTCCCTGGGGGATGCGGCCATACAGAATGCGTTAAAGGGAATTTCAGAGGAAGCCGTAAGCATGCGGATCCTGGGCAATTATTAGGGAGGTATGACGGGTATGAACATTAATGAACTGATTATATACAGGAATCTGGAATACCAGGAGCTGTTTAAGGACATGGCCTGCCTTATGGGATATGCGGACTGCGATGGCCGGCCGGATGCATTCCACTGCGCAGGGCAGCTGGTTGAACTGGCTGTGAATTATGGATTCGAGGGGAATCTCTGGCACTGTTTCCTGGCCTTCTGTCTGGCCAACAATGAAAATGCCTATACAACCACCTGTGAAATCACAGGGGCGGCAGGCGGCTCCCTGGACCGGCTGGCCAGGGAGGACTTTAAGATCTTTAAGGCATTATTTGATTACGACATCCATGACCTTGCGCCTGCCGGGATGTGGAACCAGCTGGCCAGTTATGAGTCCAGCGGAAAAGGCAGCCGCGTGTTCAATAAGAGGATCAGGGACCGCATCGTGAGCCTGGCTGTTAAGCTGAAGGAATCCGCGGATGTGGAGGAATTCCAGGATCACGTGGAGGAATTTTACCGGGAATTCGGAGTTGGCAAATTCGGCCTTAATAAGGCATTCAGGATTGTGGAAAAGGATGAGGGACAGACTGTTGTCATTGACCCGATCATCAATGTGGAGCACGTATATTTTGACAATATCGTGGGATACCAGCTGCAGAAACAGAAGCTGATTGAGAACACCGAAGCATTCGTGGAAGGCCGGGAGGCCAACAATGTGCTGCTGTTCGGCGATGCGGGAACCGGTAAGTCCTCCAGTGTCAAGGCTGTGCTCAATGAATATTACAGCAGGGGACTGCGTATCATTGAGGTATATAAGCACCAGTTCCGTGCGCTCTCCGATGTGCTGGAGCAGATTAAGGACAGGAATTACAAATTCATCATTTACATGGACGACCTTTCCTTTGAGGATTACGAACTGGAGTACAAGTATCTGAAGGCAATCCTGGAGGGCGGGCTTGGCAAGCGCCCGGACAATGTGCTGATTTACGCCACATCCAACAGACGCCATCTGATACGTGAGAAGTTCAGTGACAAGAGGGAACTGGACGACGAGCTTCATAACAATGATACGGTGCAGGAGAAGCTGTCCCTGGCTTCACGTTTTGGCGTGACCATATACTTTGGCTCCCCGGACAAGAGGGAATTTGAGACAATCGTGAAGGCATTGGCGGACCGTTACCACTTGGATATGCCGGAGCAGGAGCTTTACGCGGAGGCCAATAAGTGGGAACTGAGCCACGGCGGCCTGTCAGGCCGTACGGCGGCCCAGTTCATCACCCATCTTCTTGGCCGGAAATAGCAGATGTGCTCCCTGGGAACAGGCGGGGCTTTTACGTATGCCTGGGAAACGGGCGGGGCTTTCATGCATGCCAGGGTGGGGTTTACATGAATTTTACAGGGGTTTTACATGGTTTACATGTAAAAGTTTAATGACCCGTTTATAATAGCGGTCAAAAGGAGTGATAAAGGTGGCTATTCGGACATTTGCGGCAATTGACGTTGGCTCATTCGAGCTGGAAATGGGCATCTATGAGATGTCATATAAGACGGGAATCCGGCGTGTGGACCATGTCCGCCATGTGATTGCCCTTGGCAAGGATACGTACAGCCAGGGCAAAATCAGCTATGGCCTGGTGGAGGAGATGTGCCAGGTCCTGGGGGAGTTCGCCCAGATAATGAAGGCATACAGGGTCAAGGACTACAGGGCCTATGCGACCAGCGCCATGAGGGAAGCCCACAACAATCAGATCATACTGGACCAGATCCGGGTGAGGACAGGGCTTAACGTGCGCATCATCAGCAACTCAGAGCAGCGTTTTATCAGCTATAAGGCCATTGCTGCCAAGGCCAGTGAATTTAATAAGATCATACAAAAAGGGACGGCCATTGTGGATGTTGGATTCGGCAGCGCCCAGCTGTCCCTGTTTGACAAGGATTCCCTGGTGACCACCCAGAACCTCCCTCTCGGTACCCTGCGTGTGCGCGGCCTTCTGGCCAACATCCCGGCAACCGTGGCGGAACACCGGGAGCACATTGAGGAGATTGTGGACAATGAGCTGTTCACCTTCCGCAAGATGTACCTGAAGGACCGGGAAATCAACAACCTTATCGGAATCGGGGAGAATATCCTCTATATCATTAACCGCATGGACCTGAAGGCATACGGGGACCGGATTGATGCAGCCACCATGAACCGTTTTTATGAGCGTCTGTGCCAGCTGACCACGGACCAGATTGAGGAGAAGTTTGGAGTGAACAGTGAATACGCCTCCCTGCTCCTTCCAAGCGTGGTGGTGTATAAACGCATTCTGGAACTGACCGGGGCAGACATGTTCTGGGTTCCGGGAATCCGTCTGTGCGACGGCATTGCCGCTGAATATGCCCAGGATAACAAGCTGGTCCGGTTCAGCCATAACTTTGAGAACGATATCCTGGCAGCGTCCAGGAACATGGCCAAGCGCTATAAGTGCCACACCAGCCACAACCAGGTGCTGGAACAATATGCCCTGGGAATCTTTGACAGCATGAAAAAGTACCATGGGCTTGGAGCCAGGGAAAGACTGCTTCTGCAGATATCCGTACTGCTCCATGCCTGCGGCAAGTTCATCAGCATCAAGAACTCCAACGAATGCTCCTATAACATCATCATGTCCACGGAAATCATTGGTCTCAGCCATCTGGAGAGGGAAATCATTGCCAACGTGGTCCGCTACAACATAAGGGATTTCGACTATGACAAAGTCCAGCTGGAGACACAGATCCACCAGGAGGATATGCCGGGTTACAGCCGCAACGCGATTACCATCCTTATCGCAAAACTGACCGCCATCCTGCGCCTGGCCAATTCCATGGACAGAAGCCACCGCGGAAAACTGGCGGACTGCCGCATGGCGGTCAGGGACAATGAACTGATTATCACAACAGGATATCAGGGCAACATGGCATTGGAGACAGCCTCCTTTGAACAGAAGGCGGATTTCTTTGAGGAGATATTTGGCGTAAGACCTGTGTTAAAGCAGAAGAGGAGGGTGTAATCATGGCAGATTCAGTAGGAAAGCAGCAGTCTGCAAAACAGACTGTAAAAGAGACAGCCAAAGAGGCGTCTAAGCAGGCTGAGAAGGCCAGGGCCGAAACCTCTAAGGCTGAGAAGGTTAAGGCGGAAGCTTCGAAGGTTGAGAAGGCCAGGACGGAAGCTTCGAAGGCTGAGAAGATTAAGGCGGAAGCTTCGAAGGCTGAGAAGGCCAAGGCGGAAGTTTCGAAGGCTGAGAAGGCCAAAGCGGAAGTTTCAAAGGCTGAGAGGGCCAAGGCGGAAGCTTCAAAGGCTGAGAAGGCCAGGGCGGAAGTCTCTAAGGCTGAGAAGGCCAAGGCGGAAGCTTCAAAGGCTGAGAGGGCCAAGGCGGAAGCTTCGAAGGCTGAGAAGGCCAAGGCGGAAGTCTCAAAGACCGATAAAGCCAAGGCAGAAAGCACGAAGGACGTAAAGTTAAAAATGGAAAAGCCTGCAGAAACCACTGTGGATTTTGCGGCTGACCCGAACAATTATGTTAACCGAGAACTGAGCTGGCTTGAGTTCAACTACCGGGTGCTGAGCGAGGCAAGGGACAAAAGCCTTCCGCTTTTTGAGCGCCTCAAATTCCTAAGTATCACGGCTTCTAACCTGGATGAATTCTACATGGTGCGCGTTGCCTCCTTAAAGGATATGGTGCATGCAAAATACACCAAGCCCGACATAGCAGGCCTGACACCTCAGGAGCAGCTGGATAAAATAAGTGAGAAGACACACCAGCTGGTTGAAATGCAGTATTCCACCTATAACAGGTCCCTCCTGCCTGCCCTTAAGGCCAACGGGCTTAGGGTCATTACGGAGCATGAGGACCTGACAGAAAAGGAAGCTGCATTTGCAGATGAATATTTTAAGAAAAATGTATATCCCGTACTGACGCCCATGGCGTTTGATTCCTCCAGGCCATTTCCTTTAATCCGCAACAAGACGCTGAACATAGCTGCGCTTCTGAGGAAGAAAAAAGCGGACGAGACAGACGATGAGCTGGAGTTTGCCATGGTGCAGGTGCCGTCCGTCATCCCCAGGATTGTGGAACTTCCAAGGGAAGTGGTGGAGGATGGAAAGGAACAGCGCGTGGTCATACTTCTGGAAGAGATAATTGAGCGGAACATGCCGTCCCTGTTCCTGAACTATGATATTGTGGCATCCCATCCATTCCGTATCATGAGGAACGCGGACCTCACCATTGATGAGGAAGAGGCAGTGGACCTGCTGGAAGAAATCCAGAAGCAGCTGAAGAAACGCCAGTGGGGCGAGGCCATCCGTCTGGAGATTGAGGATAACGTAGATAAGCGGCTGCTGAAAATCCTCAGAAAAGAGCTATCCATCAACAGCCAGGATATATTTGGAATCAACGGTCCCCTGGATCTGACCTTCCTTATGAAGATGTATGGACTGGAAGGTTTTGATCTGTTTAAGACATCCAGATACGTGCCCCAGCCGGTACCGGCCCTGATGAACGAGGATGATATTTTCACCAATATCCGGAAAGGGGATATCCTGCTCCATCACCCATACCAGAGTTTTGACCCGGTGGTAAACTTTGTGCGCAGCGCGGCCAGGGACCCGGAGGTGCTGGCAATCAAGCAGACCCTTTACCGTGTCAGCGGCAACTCCCCAATCATTGCAGCGCTGGCTGAAGCAGCTGATAACGGCAAGCAGGTATCCGTGCTGGTGGAACTGAAGGCAAGGTTTGACGAGGAAAACAACATCAACTGGGCCAAGATGCTTGAGAAAGCCGGCTGCCATGTCATCTACGGCCTGGTGGGCCTTAAGACCCACAGCAAGATTACCCTGGTGGTGCGCATGGAAGAGGACGGAATCAGGCGTTACGTCCATCTTGGGACCGGCAATTACAATGATTCAACCGCAAAGCTCTATACGGACTGCGGAATCCTGACCTGCGACCCACAGATAGGAGAGGACGCGACCGCTGTATTCAACATGCTGTCCGGATATTCAGAGCCCCTTGCATGGAATAAGCTTTCCGTGGCCCCCCTATGGCTTAGGGGAAGGTTCCTGCGGATGATACGCAGGGAAGCAGAGCATGCCAGGAATGGCAAGCCCGCCCACATCATGGCCAAGATGAACTCCCTGTGTGACAAGGAAATCATAACCGCCCTGTACGAAGCATCCTGTGCAGGGGTTAAGATAGAAATGATAATCCGTGGTATCTGCTGTCTGAAGGCAGGCGTTCCCGGTTTAAGTGAGAATATATCGGTGCGTTCCATTGTAGGCAACTTCCTGGAGCACAGCCGGATTTTCTACTTCCTTAATGATGCAAGCCCTGAGGTCTACATGGGCAGTGCGGACTGGATGCCGCGTAACCTGGACCGCCGTGTGGAAATCATGTTCCCAGTAGAGAACGAAACGCTGAAGGAGCAGGTCATCCGCATCCTTGAGATTGAATTGGAAGACAATGTGAAAGCCCACATCCTCCAGCCAGACGGAACCTACGAAAAAGAAGATAAACGGGGCAAAGTCCTGGTAAACTCCCAGGAACAGTTCTGCCGGGAGGCCATTATGATGGCAAAGGAATTCAGGGTGGATGACCCGGCCAGGGTGAGGGTGTTTACGCCGATTGAGAGTAGTGGGGTTTGATGGATGGTTGGTGTAGGAGGGGGATTTTGGGAGGCTACGCCCGTGAAGGGGGACAGGACGGACGGCAGCGGACTGGACGCCCAGTTCCGGAGGGCGCAGCTTCTAAGGCCCTGACAACATAAAAGACGGGGGATCGGTGCTATTCACGTAGAAATCCTGAAGGACTTTCTATGTTCAGAGCACCTTGGACTCATGCTTTGATGCATTCGTCCACCCCCGTCTTTTATGCTGCCAGGACCTAAGAAGCTGCGCCCTCCTACACTATGCGTCCACCCCGCCGCCGTCCGTCCTGTCCCCCTCCCCGTGCTGTGTCCTCCAACCCCCACATACCTCAATCATCCATCCGGAAATAAAATAAATTCCCTGGCCTGGCTTAGTATTGACGAGTGACAAAAACCCTGGCTGGGTTTTTATATTTTTTTCCTGATTTATGTGGTGTGGAGAAAACGATACGTAGCGGGTGAGTGGAATGGGGATGGGGGCGGGGGATGCATCTGCAGGTGCGTGCTGGTCTTAGGCTGTGGCAAGCGGCGCTAAGAGGCTGGCGCCTTTGTCTGAGCTCAGTAACAAAATTGACGGATAAGACCAAGCGCGAGTTAGGCGGCCAGACTCTTGTCCAGCGCCGATTGCCAGAGCCTTAGAGCAGCTAGCACCGAAGCCGTATCCATCGCCCCCATCCCCATTCCACTCACGGACGGATGCACCTAAATCCCCCACCCCACACCACCTAAATCACCCATGCGTAAACAGCTTCATGGCTTCTGCAAGTATCTCATCGCTAATCCCGGAATCGATTTCCACCCCTTTTATCTGGGGGATGCGGGTGACCAGTTCTTTTTGGACCAGGTTTTTGACGGTTTCGTCGGCGGAGGGGCAGCCGGCGCATCCGCCCTGCATTTCAATCCAGAGGATACCGTTTTCGTCTAAGTCCACTACCTCCAGCCCGCCCCCGTGGCTGGATAACTGGGGGCGGACGAAGAGGTTCAGGACTGCTTCTATGTCTTTTCTTAATTCTTCGTTCATGGATTACCTCTTATTTGGCTTCCTTTTTTGCGGCGGCCATTGCATCGAATTTGGCGAGCATGGCCCTTGGGGTTGCTGTGTGGGCGCTGCGCTCGTATCTTGGGCACTCGTCGTAGCCTTTCAGGCCGGCCAGGTATTTTGCGATTTTCTTAAGCTCTTCCAGGTCGTAGCGGCCCATCATGGTGATGGTCTCCATGAGCGGGGAACCGCCGCCGTGTACGCCTGCCACTGCCTGGGCTGCTTCGTAGGAGTCGCACAGCTTGTTTTCCATCATGCGCATGACACGGTGGGTGTCTTCTGCGCTATAGGCCGGGTTGCGGAGTATATACTTATTGCACAGTTCTGCTGTTTCGGGTGCGTAGAAGCTTTCCTCGGTGGGAAGGGATGCGCATACGCCTCCGGTCAGGTCGGCCAGTGTCTCATATTCATGGTAAATGTTGTGTCCTGCCAGGCGGCGTCCCGCATTGGTCAGCACTTCGTCCGGAACCTGCTGCCCGGAGGGGAACTTGGTTGAGTGATAGGCGGATGCCTCCCCGGCTGCAAAGACAAGCTCTGCGGTCTGGATGATATCACAGATTTTTTCACGTACATGGGATTCACGTGCAATGTCGTTTACATCGGCTACCAGGGCTGCCTGGGATGCGATTACCTCGGAGACCGCTGTCTTACATCCGGTGTAGGAATGACGGTGATAGTGTGCGAACATCAGGGCAAGGTAGCCTGCGTAGCGCGCAACGCCTTCATGGTCGCGGCCGCACATGAATACGCGGTCATATGGCACGAAGCAGTCGTCGAAGATGGTAAGGCTCTCTACATCGCCGATGTTTGCAAAGGGGGCCTCGATATGGGTGCGTTTGTGGTGCAGTCCGGGAAGGGCCATCAGCTTTACGCCGTCCCAGTCCCCGGGAAGGGCAAATGCAACCGCATAATCAGCATCATCCGGTCCCATGAATTTGGTCGGGTTTACAATGATCTCATCTACATAAGGTGCATTGGAGTTGCATATCTTGGCGCCCCGGACAATGATGCCTTTACATGGTTTTCCGTCAATGCCGATGCCGTCCACGTCTGTTTCTACTACATGGACAAAGGAGTCGGGGTCGGGCTGCATGTGGGCGCGTTTGTATTTTGGATTACGGGAGCCTTTTACGTCTGTCTGGGCACAGTTGCAGACCAGGTCGTATTTCTGGCAGTATTCAATGTACTTTAACAGGCGCTGGTGGTATTCTGTGCCGCAGGCCCCGTCACAGTCATAGGTAACGGAGAACAGGGCGTTCATGGCATCCGTACCCATGCAGCGCTGCATGCATCCGCCCACGCGGTGGCAGATTAAACGGGTCATCAGCTGCTTCTTCAGCAGGTCCTCCTGGCTGTGGTGGATATGGGTGCAGCGGTTGATGGTTTCTCCTGTAATGTGGGACGTGGTCACGCAGACGTCTGCGTAGTCCGGGTCATTGGCAACGTCGTAGCACTGCTTCATTACATAGGTGCCGCCCTTAATCCAGTCGGCCAGGTCCCTTTCCGGGCCTTCCTTGCCGTTGGAACGGTCCACGCATTTTCCGTTCATGTATACGTTGGGTTTCATTTTTAAAAGACGCTCTTTATACTGTTCGTATGTACCGATTGCCATAGTTAATACCTTCCTTTATGTTTTATTTTATTGTTTTTTAGTTGCTGAAACCGCATCGAATTTGGCCAGCATGGCCCTTGGGGTTGCCGTGTGGGCGCTGCGCTCGTAGCGCGGGCATTTCTCGTATCCGGGAAGCCCTGCCAGGTATTTTGCGATTTTTTTCAATTCTTCCAGGTCATAACGGCTCATGAGGGTGATGGTTTCCATGAGAGGGGAACCGCCGCCGTGTACGCCTGCCACTGCCTGGGCTGCTTCGTAGGAGTCGCACAGCTTGTTTTCCATCATGCGCATGACACGGTGGGTGTCCTCTGCGCTGTAGGCCGGGTTGCGGAGTATATACTTATTGCACAGTTCTGCTGTCTCCGGCGCAAAGAAGCTTTCTTCCGTTGGAAGGGAAGCACAGACACCGCCGGTCAGGTCGGCCAGGGTTTCGTACTCATGGTACATGTTGTGTCCTGCCAGACGGCGTCCCGCGTTGGTCAGCACCTCATCCGGAACCCATTGGCCGGATGGAAATTCCATTGCATGGTGGGCGGCTGCCTCGCCTGCTGCGAATACCAGTTCCGCTGTCTGGATGATGTCACAGATTTTTTCCCGGACATGGGACTCCCTGGCAATGTCATTGACATCGGCTACCAGGGCTGCCTGGGATGCGATGACCTCGGAGACAGCGGTCTTACATCCGGTGTAGGAATGGCGGTGATAATGTGCAAACATCAGGGCCAGATAACCGGCGTAACGCGCAACGCCTTCGTGGTCGCGGCCGCACATGAATACGCGGTCATAAGGCACGAAGCAGTCGTCGAAGATGGTAAGGCTTTCCACGTCCCCAATCTGCGCATAAGGCGCGTCCAGATGGGTACGTTTGTGATGCAGTCCCGGAAGGGCCATCAGCTTGACTCCGTCCCAGTCAGCGGGAAGCGCGAAGGCCACCGCGTAATCGCTGTCATCCTGGCTCATGAACTTGGTTGGGTTTACAATGATTTCATCCACATACGGAGCGCAGGAGTTACAGATCTTGGCGCCGCGCACGATGATGCCCTTACATGGTTTTCCGTCCACACCGATGCCGTCCACATCTGTCTCTACCACGTGTACAAAGGAATCCGGGTCCGGCTGCATATGGGCGCGTTTGTACTTGGGGTTGCGGGATCCCTTTACGTCGGTCTGTGCGCAGTTGCAGATTAAATCGTCCTTCTGACAGTATTCAATGTATTTGACCAGACGCTTGTGGTACTCTGTGCCGCAGGCCTCGTCACAGTCATAAGTAACGGAGAACAGGGCGTTCATGGCGTCCGTGCCCATGCATCGCTGCATACATCCGCCCACGTGCTGGCAGATCAGGCGCGTCATCAGCTGTTTCTTCAGCAGGTCATCCATGCTGTGGTGGATATGGGTGCAGCGGTTAATCTTTTCTCCGGTAATATGGGAAGTGGTCACACATACATCCTCATATCTGGGGTCATTGGCAACGTCATAGCACTGTTTCATTACATAGGTCCCGCCTTTAATCCAGTCAGCCAGGTCCCTTTCAGCGCCTTCTTTTCCGTTGGAGCGGTCAACACATCTGCCGTTTAAATAAACATTGGGTTTCATTTTGAGAAGCCGTTCCTTGTATTGTTCATAAGTTCCAATTCCCATTCCTATATTCCTCCTTCATATTTTATACTTGTTAAATTTTTGCCATTTATGGGGCGCCATGGTCTTGCGCCCTTACACCATGATTTAAAGAGCAAGAATTGTGCCAGATAGCAAGAGGCGGAAATCAGTGGATTTGGGGCGTTGGACTGTATAAAAAGGGCATGGTCATCTGAAAACATGTATAAAAAGTATACAAAAAATGATGGTGCAGTGTGATATAAGGTTGGCATGTGATTTGCGTGTATAAAAAATATAATGATTAATTGAACGGCAATGGGAAAGGAGACAGGTAAATGATACATATTAACAGGGATTTGTGCACCGGGTGCGGGGTATGCGTTAAGGTATGTTCCATGGCATGTATTGTCCTGGAGGAGGAAAAGGCGGTATTTAAAGGAGAAAAGAGGTGTATGACCTGCGCCCACTGCATGGCTGTGTGCCCGCAGAAAGCTGTGTGCACGGACCGATATGACAACAGCGAGTCCGTGGAAATGACGCCGGATATCCCTCTGGCATCGCCGGAGGAAATGAAAAACAGGATGGTGCTTCGCAGGAGTATCCGCGCTTACAGGCAGAAGCTTCCCTCCAGGCAGGAGATTGAAGCCATTCTGGATGGGGCCAGATATGCGGGCACGGGAGGTAACAGGCAGGCCCTGCGCTACATCGCGGTGTGCGGACATATGGATGAGGTGACCGGGGAGGCGGCCCGCGTCCTGGGCGGCCTGGCAGAGAAACCGGGATTCTATGCGCCTGCCTATGGAAGGATTTATAAGGAGAGCCTGAAGGGAAATGACATACTGTTCTATGGGGCGCCCCTCCTTATATTAGTAATCGGGAATAAGAAAAAAGGGTTCAATGTGAAAAAGGACGGAGGGCTGGCGTCTGCATATATCCAGCTGATGGCTGAAACCATGGGGATTGGCTCCTGCATCAACGGCTTTTTTGGGGATGCTGTGGATAACAGCAGTAAGTTAAAGGAAATGTTGGGGATAACAGAGGATGAATCCATGGTAATGGCCATTGCCATGGGCTATCCGCTTATTTCCTATATGCGCAGTGCGCCCAGGAAGAAGCTGGATTTAACCTGGATGTGAGGGTAGCGCTCCATCCGGTCGGATACACACAGGTTGGCATCAAAATTGCTGTTTAAAATTGACATGAGGCGCAGGCTCCAATAAAAGCGCCTGGCCTCTACGTGCGAATCGAATGAAACGAGGGGGTGTCAGATGGATAAATATCTGATCAGGAAATTGGCGGTATGTCTTGTAGGCTCATTTATATATGCGGCCGGGATAACCGTGGTGAAAGTATGCAATCTGGGGATATCGCCCATTACAAGCGCGCCTTATGCATTTTCCTTTGTAGTGGGCCAGACCCTGGGGACCTGCACCATGTATCTGAATGCAATCCTTTATGTCATCCAGAAGCTGGTGCTGAAAAAAGAGTACACGCTGCGCAAGTTTTTGACCCAGTTCATACTCAGCGCGGTATTTGCAGTGCTGATTGACCTTACGGGAATCATGTTTGGCGGATTCGTGCCCCAGTCTTATGGGTTCAGGCTCATATATCTGGTGTTTGGATGTTTTGTGCTGGCAGTGGGGGTCTGCGGCGTGGTCATGTCTAATTTTGGCATGCTTCCTGGAGAAGGCGTGGCTGTTTGTATACAGCGGGTTACAAAACTGGATTTTGGGATATGCAAGATTATTTTTGACTGTTCCATGGTGGCCCTGGCCCTGGTCATTTCCCTTGTCTTTTTAGGACGGATAGAGGGAGTCAGGGAAGGAACCCTGATATCAGCGGTCATGATAGGCTGGTTTGCCAGGTATGTTGGACGCTTCCTGGGGCCAAGGCTGGCCCTGGTGCTGAACCCGAAGGTGGATGAGGAAACAGTGATGGAAACGGAAATGGAAATGTGATGGAAGTGTGAAGGAAGCGGAAATGGAAGCGTGATGGAAGTGTGGAGGAAGCGGAAATGGAAGCGTGATGGAAGTGTGAAGGAAGCGGAAATGAAAGCGCAATAAAGCGGAAATGAAAGCGGAAACAAAACCATGATAAAGCCGACGGAGTAAAAAAAGTAATACAAAAAAAGGAGAATAAGATATGATTGAAATGAAAAATACGCCATTTGAAATCCCCACATTTGATTTGACCGGGAAGGTTGCCATAATCACGGGAAGCACCACCGGGCTGGGATATGGCATGGCGGTTGCCTTCTGCGCATACGGCGCCAAGGTGGTGATTAACGGTCTGGAGGAAGAGGACTGCAAACGTGTATCAGATGAGATTAATGAGATGGGGGGAACCACCATCCCATTTAAAGCAGACGTAAGGAACCGCGCAGAGGTCCAGGCCATGGTCAGTAAGACGGTGGAAACCTTTGGCAGGCTGGATATCATGGTCTGCAACGCCGGAATCGGAATCACGAAGCGGATTGTGGAAATGAGTGATGAAGAGTGGGACGAGGTAGTGGACACGGACTTAAAGGGTGTGTTCATCTGCGGCGCGGAAGCTGCCAAGGTCATGATTGAAAAGGAAATCAAGGGAAGGGTCATCAACATTTCTTCCGCAGGCGGCCTGGTGGGAACCAAGAATATCGCGGCATACTGTGCTTCCAAGTCCGGCGTCATAAGCCTTTCCAAGACAGAGGCCATGGAGTGGGGACGCTACGGCATAACGGCCAATGCTATCTGCCCGGGATATGTCCCCACAGCCATTAACGCGGCGCCTCTGGCAATACCAAGGGTACGGGAGCAGATTCTGGCCAAGACAGCGTTAAAACGTCTGGGTGAAATCTGGGAAGTGGCGGCAGTGGCCCTTTTCCTGGCGTCGGATGCCTCCAGCATTGTCACGGGCGCTTATATTGCCGCTGATATGGGAACCACATGTAATTAATGTTGGAAATAGTCTCAAGTTAAAGTTCAGGCTGCCGTCAAACAGGTTACGGCAGCCTTTTTGTCAGGAGGGATTATGGCAAAATTATTCGAACCCTTTGTATTGGGGAACCTTACATTAAAAAACAGGATCATCATGGCCGGCATGCACACGGAATTTGGCAGGGACGGATATCTGACAAAGCGTGAACTGGCCTATTATGAGGAACGGGCCAAGGGCGGAGCAGCGGCCATCGGCGTGGTTGCCAGGGTAAGCCCGGAAGGAGGACCGGAGTCCATGGCAGGGGTATATGACAATACCTTTGAGGCTGGCGTGCGCTGCCTGGCAGAACGGCTCCACCAGCATGACTGCAGGCTTTTCATACACCTGTTCCACATTGGCAGGAACCATGGAAATGATATTCTGGGCAGGCCCCTCCTGGCGCCGTCCGCGGTCCCGTCCCCCATTTACCGCCACATGCCAAAGGAGATGACGGCAGAAGATATAAAAAGGGTAAAGGAGGATTTTGCAGATGCAGCCGCCAGGTGCAGGGCCTGGGGCGCGGATGGGGTGACCGTGAACTGCAGCGCAGGCTATCTGCTGTCCCTGTTTCTGTCCGGTGAAACGAACCAGCGCACCGATGAGTATGGGGGAAGCCAGGAAAACAGGTTCCGTTTCCCCCTGGAAGTGCTTGCCCGGGTCAGGGAAGCGGTTGGAAGGGACTTTCCCGTGCTGGTAAAGATATCCGGCAGCAGCATGCGGGCCAGGGGATACGGACTGAAGGACATGGAGGCATTTTCCTCCAAACTATCAGGACTGGCGGACGCCATTGGCGTCACGGGCGGCTGGCACGAAGCTCCGGTGCCTCAGATTACCTATCAGGTGCCCAGGGGATTTTATTCCTGCCTCAGTTCCTGTATAAAGGAGCATAGCGGTCTGCCTGTCATCTGCTACAACCGCATCAATGACAGGGAGACGGCGGAGCGGATACTTGAGGAGGAAAAGGCGGACCTGGTGGCCTGCGGGCGGCCCTTCCTGGCAGATGCAGGCTTCGCAGCAAAAATCCGGGACGGACATCCCTATCATCCCTGTGTGGGATGCAACCGCGGATGCATGGACCGCATCATCCGGAACCAGGAAGTGCGCTGCATCCAGAACCCGGAACTGGGCAATGAGTATCGGAAGCTGTCCTTCCTTCCGGCCAGGGAAGGCCGGGTGCTGGTAATCGGCGGGGGAGTGGCAGGCATGGCGGCGGCCAGGTTCCTGGGAGAACGGGGATATAAGGTTACGCTTAAGGAGAAAAATGGCCGTCTGGGCGGGGTCATGGATCAGGTGGCTGCCAGCCCGGGAAAGGAAGGTTTCCTGGGTATTGCAGCTGCCCTGGAATGGGATTTAAAGGCGCTGGGCACACATATTGTCACCGATGCAATGGTGACGGCTGAAGGACTTAAAGCGGAAGCGGACCAGTACAGCTTCGTAGTGCTGGCCGCAGGAGGAAAGCCGCGTCGCATGAGGGGCGGAACGGATGCCAAAATCTATCTTGCCCAGGAAGTAATCCAGGGGGATTACAGGCTGTGGAACCGGATGAACTGCGGTCAGACGGTCATCATAGGAGGAGATGCGACCGCCATGGAGACAGCGCTGTTTCTGGCCGGCAAAAGGTGGCTTGAGGACAGCCATCAGGGATTCATGGAACGGTATGTGCCGGACGAGGTGAAGGAACGGTTCCTGCCCTCCGGGACCATCACGCTGATTGAAAAGGAAGAACGGGCCGGGCGCAGCCTGGGCGGAACCCGTTTCATCATCATGAATGAACTGAAACAGAACCATATAAAGGTCATGACAGGGACCCGGGTGGTGGAGGCGGGAAATGGGTATGTCATTGTGCAGAAAGGAGACAGCCGGGAACGGCTCTGTGCAGATTTTATCATAGAAGCCATGGGGGAGGAACCGGAACAGGCCCTGACCAGCGAACTGGGGGAAATGCAGAAAGAATTTTATGTGGTTGGGGATGCTGCCGCGACCGCGGATATTGAGACAGCCATACGGGGGGCCTATGAGCTGGCATGCAGTGTATAAAAAAGGTAACAGTTATCCGGCCCGGTGTTTATAAAGTATACATGCCCTGGCCTGAGGGAAGGGAAAAACAGGGTAAAACCCAGCGGTTTTAGGGGATTTTTAAAATAATTGGAATTTGGCAGTATTCTTGCTCTTAATATTGTTGAATAATTAACGATGGTATGAAAGAATAGAATCATGCAGTGTTTCTATCGCACGGGAAACACACAGGAAGATATTTGCATACCTTCAAAAGACAAGGGGGTTATTAGATGGTAAGTATTATAGGTATTCTTCTGGCAGTGGCATTATTGATTTACACCTGCTACAAAGGCATTCCCGCTGTCATTGTGGCGCCCATGGTATCCATCCTGGTCCTGATTACAAGCGGCCTGGATATTGCTTCGGGCATGAGCGGCGCGTACATGGAAGGGATGGCGGGATTCATCCAGAAGTATTTCCTGACCATGTTTACAGGCGCCATATTCGGGGCCATGATGGGGGACAGCGGCGCAGCCAAATCCATCGGTCTTAAGTTCGGCCGGATTGCCAGGAAGTTCCCGGGGAAAGAAAAGCTTATGGCCTTATGGTCCCTGGCAGCGTTATCCTTTATCCTTGGTTATGGCGGCGTCAGCGTATTCGTGGCATTCTTTACCGTAATTGCAGTTGCCAAGGAAATGTTCGAGGAACTGGACGTGCCGTGGAGGCTTTACGGAGTCAACATCTTAGGCGCCGGAGTACTTGCCCTTACCATGGCGCCCGGCTCGCCTTCGGTTAACAATGTAATTGCAGGGGAAGCCCTTGGCACCAATGCAATGGCAGCGCCCATGCTTGGTATCATAGGCTGCCTGATTGCGATTTTCCTGGCCAGCATCTATTTTAATTGGGAAATCAGGCAGGTTGAGAAAAACCATGAAGGATTCCTGCCCACAGGAGCGGAGATTGCCAAGGTGCAGTTAAAAGTGGCGGATGATGATTTCCAGGAGATGAACATCATCACCTGTCTGATTCCTTCCATTGTACTGATTGTTACGCTGAACGTGTTTAAACAGCCGGTTTATATTGCGGCAACCTTTGGAATCATTGTGGGATACGTTGTTTACTGGAAACGGATGTCCGCTAGGATTGAGACTTTCAAACGTGGGGCCATGCAGTCCATCAACTCTGTCTGTACCGCATCCATGGTAATTGCTTTTGGTTCCGTTGTAGGCGTTACCAGCGGGTTCGCCCTCATATGCAGCGCCCTGGGCAGGATTCCCGGACCGGGAGAGTTCCAGGTAGTGGTTGCCGTTAACATTGCAGCCGGTGTGGCTGGGTCTTCTGCAGGCGGACTGACCATCGCGCTCAATGCACTAGCAGACCGGTTCATAGGACCGCTTTCAGAAGGCGGGCTTGCCATGAACCCACAGGTAGTGCACAGGATTGCAACCATCTGCTCCGGCGGCCTGGATTCCCTTCCAAGTAATGGAACCATTATTAACGAGCTGACCCAGGCAAGGCTGCCCCACCGTGTGGGATACCGCCCAATGGGTGTGTGTTCGGTTGTCATTCCGTTGATTGTGGCTATCTGTCTTTCGATTATTGCACAATTTGGGATTGTGTAGTTTGGGGTGTATTGGTTTTTGATACAATTATTGAAAAAGGTTTCGATGAACATCTGTAAAGGCAATAGGGGCGGAAGTCTGGTAAGACAGGTTTCCGTCCCTCCTGTTGTATGAGGGCCATCCCACAGGAGGGGGGACGATATCGGCGAAAATCCACTTTTAGTTTTTAAAATGTGTTGAAAATGCATAAAAAAGTAGGTATACTATACTTTAGTTGGTAAAAAAATAACAATAAGATGGAATGAAATCACATTGGGGAGAAAAGACTATGTCACTGGAATCTAGGCTGATTACCACGGAGTATTTTAAGGAATGGGATGCGCAGATACTGCTGGAAATCCTGGAGAATGCGGATAATGCAGTGATTGTCATTGACTGCAAGGGCACCGTGGTCTATATCAACCGGTTTTATGCGGAACATATGAACATAAAGCTGGAAAAACTGATGGGGAGGAACCTTTATGACATTGAACCCCAGGCCAAGCTTTTAAGGGTCATGGAAGACGGGGGAGGCCGGGACAACGATGAGGTGGAGTATATAAAGTCGCTGAACATAGATTCAGTGGGGCTTGCATTTCCCCTGTATGACAGCCGTAAGGAGAAGGTGGGGGCCTGCGCCATCTTTAAGGATGTGACCCAGGTGGTGGAGCTGACCAGGAAGCTCCAGAAGTCCAAGGAGATGGTCCAGTATCTTGCCTCCCAGCTGGAAGCATCGGAGCTGCCCATATCCTTCCAGTCCTATATCAGCCAGAATAAGGACCTGCAGAAAACCTTGAGCCTGGCCGCCAAGGTGGCCAATACCAACTGTACCATTTTGATACAGGGGGAAAGCGGGGTGGGCAAGGAGGTCATGGCCAAGTGCATCCACAATGCCAGCAACCGGAAGGAGCGGCCCATGATTAAGGTCAACTGCGCCTCCATCCCGGAAAACCTGCTGGAAAGCGAACTGTTCGGCTATGAGGAAGGCGCCTTTACCGGGGCCAGGAAAGGCGGGAAGCTGGGCAAGTTCGAGCTTGCCAACAAGGGCACCATCCTTCTGGATGAAATCGGCGATATGAGCCTGACCATGCAGTCCAAGCTTCTGCGCGTGCTCCAGGAAAAGGAACTGGAACGGGTGGGCGGGACCAAGACAATCAAGCTGGACGTGCGGGTCATCGCTGCAACCAACCAAAACCTGGAGGAGATGGTTGAGAAAAATGAATTCCGCAGCGACCTTTATTACAGGCTCCATGTGGTTCCAATCCACATCCCTGCCCTGCGCTGCCGCAGGGAGGATATCATGCCCCTGGTGCGCTATTTCATAGAAAGGAACGGCGGGGACGAGGGCACGGACCTGACGCCGGGCGCTGCCAGGATGCTGGAAGAATACGGCTGGCCGGGCAATGTAAGGGAACTTCAGAATGTGATAGAATATGCGATGATTGTAAAAACAGGCGATATCCTGGAGATAAAGGATTTCCCCCAGTATCTGAGAGGGGACGGGGCAGAGGACGGCCCGGCGGAGGATGGCCCCTGCAGGCTGAAGGACGCAGTGGAACAGCTGGAAAAAAGCATGATAAAGCGCGCGCTGAAAAGGAACAATGGGAACAAAAGCATGGCCATCAATGAACTTGGCCTTTCCCGCAGGTCATTTTATGAAAAGCTGGAGAAATACGGCTTGAAATAATTGTATAAAAAATATACATATTTAAAAGCGGAATGTATAGTTTTTGCGGAAAATCAAAGAGGCAGGAATGAGGCATGGTGATTTTGGCCTGATTTCTGTCTCTTTTTTATATATTGATCCGTGGACCGCGGTTGGCACAGAATTTGCTCATTAAAAGGGGTAAAAGAATGATAAATATTAGACTAATAATATTCACTTATTCAAGAAAGGATGCAGAGCTATGAAGGTTATTCGTGCAGAAGAAGTAAGCAGGCTGATAAAAGACGGGGACACCATCATGTATACGGGTATTACCCTGGGCGGGTTTGCAGAGGAAGCCCTGGTGGAACTGGAAAAGAGCTTTTTGGAAACAGGACATCCAAGGGACCTGACCATGTACTGGCAGTCAGCGACCGGAAACAGGGGGGACAGGGGGCTTGCCCATGCAGCCCACGAAGGGTTCTTAAAACGCGGGGTGGGCGGACACCTGAACGGATGCGGTCCGGCCATGACGGAATTCAGCCGCGATAATAAAGGCGAGATTTACAATTTCCCCCAGGGCGTGATGTCGGTCATGTGCCGTCACATAGCCGCCCACACACCGGGCGTGATTACCAAGATCGGTTTAAAGAGCATGATGGACCCAAGGGTGGACGGCGGATGCATGAATGAGAAGGCAAAGAACGCCGAACCGCTGGTGGAGCTGATTGAACTTCAGGGAGAGGAATGGCTCTGGTACAAGCTTCCCAAACTGGACGTGACCTTGATCAGGGGCACGGTTGCGGATACAAAGGGAAATATCTCCTGCTACAAGGAAGGATATAAGCTGGGGCAGTTATCTGCGGCAGAGGCTGCCAGGGCATGCGGCGGCATCGTCATCTGCCAGGTGGAGAACATTGTTGAGGCGGGAAGCATCAAACCAAGGGATGTGATTGTCCCCGGGATCCTGATTGACTATGTATTCGTATCCAAGCCCGAATATCACTGGCAGACCTCCAAGACCTATTATAATCCTGTATTTTCAGGTGAGATAAGGGTTCCCCTGGATGCCATCCCATTTGAAAAGCTCAGCGCCAGAAAGGTAATTGCCAGAAGGGCTGCCATGGAACTGACCAAGGGCGCCATCGTGAACCTGGGCGTGGGCATACCGGAGGCAGTTTCCTCGGTTGCGGCGGAAGAGGGCTGCGGGGATTACATCACCCTTACCACCGAGGCGGGCGGCATTGGCGGGGTTCCTGCCAGCAGCCATGACTTCGGGTGCTGCTGGAACGCGGAGGCCACCATTGAGATGGCCGACGAATTCGACATGTATGACGGCGGCGCCCTGGACCTGGGCGTGCTGGGAGTGCTCCAGGTAGGACCAAACGGCAATGTGAATGTAAGCAAGCGCAACGGGGAAGGCCTGGGTGTGGGCGGTTTCCTGAATGTGGCGGGAGGCGCCAGCAAGGTGGTGTTCGCGGCAACCTTTACCGGCGGCCTTCATAAAGGGGAAGGCCCTGCCTATGAAATCGGCAACGGTCACATCAAGGTGACGAAAGAAGGGAATTCCAGGAAGTTCGTCAACGAGATAGAGCAGATTTCCTTTAACGGGGAGGCGTCCCTGGAACAGGGCAAGAAAATCATCTATGTGACGGAGCGGTGCGTGTTCGAGCTGGTGAAGGACGGACTCCTCCTTACCGAAATCGCGCCCGGCGTGGACCTTCAGAAGGATATACTGGACCAGATGGATTTTGCACCCATGATAAGCGAGAACCTGGAGCAGATGCCTGCGGAGATATTCAATGAAACCTGGGGCGGCCTTAAGGATCTGATGGACAAAGAGTAAGAAAGCATAAAATGAAATGATACAGGAGGAAAGGGAATGTTCAGCAAAAAACATGAAATGATTCGGAAACTGGCAAGAGAGTTTGCAGAAAATGAAATCGCACCCCTGGCAGCACAGATTGACGAGACAGGGGAGTATCCGGAGGAACTGCGCAGGAAGATCATTGACTGCGGATTCCATGCAATCGTGATTCCCAGGGAATATGGAGGCTGCGGAGGGGATACCGTGGCAGCTACCATCGTGACGGAGGAATTTACAAGGGTGGACGCCAGCGCCTCCACCCAGCTCATGCCCAACTCCCTGTCAGGGGGTGCCCTGATGATGTTCGGCAATGAGGCCCAGAAGCAGAAGTACCTCAGGGGAATGGCAGAGGGAAAACTGATTGGCGCATTTGCCATCACGGAGCCTGGCGCGGGTTCTGACACGGCGGCCATAACCACGACCGCGGAAAAGGATGGGGATTACTACATCTTAAACGGCCGCAAGTGCTTCATCACCAACGGACCCTGCTGTGACTTTGTCACCGTATTTGCCAAGACGGACGTGAACGCCAGGGGCGTGAAGGGAATCAGCGCATTTATCGTGGAGTCGGCCTGGGAAGGCTTTTCCACGGGAGCGGTTGAGAACAAGATGGGCATGCATGGTTCGCCCACCTGTGACCTGATATTTGAAAATGTGCGTGTGCCGAAGGAAAACCTGTTAGGCGGGGAAGGGCAGGGCTTTAAAATCTGTATGGCCACCCTGGACTCAGGCCGTATCACCGTGGCTACCCAGGGACTGGGAATTGCCCAGGGCGCACTGGACGAGGCAGTTAAATACGTAAAGGAAAGGGTACAGTTCGGAAAGCCCATTGCCAAGCTTCAGAACACCCAGTTTGAGATTGCAGACATGGCGACCAGGGTGGAATGCGGAAGACAGCTGGTTTACAATGCGGCCCGTCTTAAGGACGCAGGGCAGCCCTATTCCAAGAATGCGGCCATGGCCAAGTACTACTGCGGCGACCTGTGCAACAACATTGCATACCGTTCCTTACAGCTTCACGGCGGCTATGGCTACATGAAAGATTATCCTATTGAGCGGATGTTCAGGGATGCCAGGCTCGTGGCAATCTACGAGGGCACATCGGAGATTCAGAGGGTGGTAATTGCCAACCATATACTGGGAAAGTAAGAGAAGCATAAGAAGGAGGACACATAATGAAGGTAGTAGTTTGCGCAAAGCAGGTTCCCAATACAAACGAAGTAAAGATTGACCCTGTAAAAGGAACATTAATCAGGGACGGCGTGGAAAGCATCCTGAATCCGGATGATGCCAATGCGCTGGAGGAAGCCCTGAAACTGAAGGATGAATATGAGGATGTGACCGTTACCGTCATTTCCATGGGCCCGCCCCAGGCGGAGGTCATGTTAAGGGAATGCCTGGCCATGGGAGCGGATGAAGCCATCCTTTTAAGCGGAAGGGAATTCGGTGGTTCTGATACATGGGCCACCTCCAATGCCATCTCCGCGGCCATAGAAAAAATAGGGGATTACGATATCATATTCGGAGGACGCCAGGCCATTGACGGGGATACGGCCCAGGTCGGCCCCCAGATTTCAGAAAAGCTTGGGATACCCCAGGTCACATATGTGCAGGACTTTAAACTGGAAGACGGGGCAGTGGTGGTCCAGAGGCAGCTGGAAGACGGATACGAGGTCATCCGGGTGCAGACCCCATGTTTCCTTACCGCTGTAAAGGAACTGAACAAGCCCAGATACATGACCATGAAGGGCATCTATGAGGCATACGACAAGGAAATCACGGTATGGGGATTCGGGGATGTGGATGTCCCACAGGAGAAAGTAGGGCTTAAGTCCTCGCCTACCAGGGTGTTCCGTTCATTTACCCCGGCACCCAAGGGCGCAGGGACCGTGCTTGGCGGGACCCCTAAGGAACAGGTCGCTGCATTGATGGGCTGCCTGAAAGAAAAACACATTATCTAAGTAGGAGGTAAGACATGGACTTAAGTCAATACAGGAATGTTTGGGTATTCGCAGAGCAGAGACAGGGAGTGATTACCCCTGTGGTAAAGGAACTTTTAGGAGAAGGCCGGAAGCTGGCCGGGGAGATAGGAACAGACGTATGCGCCGTCCTTCTGGGTAAGGACATTGGATATCTGGCAAAGGAGCTGATCCGCTTTGGCGCGGATAAGGTATATGTGGCTGACCATCCCTTGCTGGAAAATTATACAACGGACGCATACACCAAGGTAATCACGGATGCCATCCATGAATATAAACCGGAAATCGTGCTTTACGGCGCAACCCATATCGGCCGTGACCTGGCGCCAAGGATTGCGGCCAGGGTGAATACGGGACTGACCGCGGACTGTACCAGGCTGGACATTGACCCTGAGGACAAAAAAATCATGCAGACCCGTCCCGCCTTTGGCGGCAACCTGATGGCCACCATCGTCTGCCCGGAACACCGTCCCCAGATGTCAACAGTGCGCCCCGGCGTCATGCAGAAGCTGGAGCCGGACGACAGCCGCCAGGGCCAGGTGGTGGATGTGGATGTTGAGCTGTCAGAAGCCGATATCAGGACAAAGGTACTTGAAATCGTGAAGAGCGCCAAGGAAATCGTATCCCTTACGGACGCGGACGTCATTGTATCCGGGGGACGCGGCCTGGGAAGTCCCGAGGGCTTTGCGGTCATTAAGAAGCTGGCCGACGTGATGGGCGGCGTTGTAGGGGCTTCCAGGGCGGCTGTGGATGCTGGCTGGATTGATCATTCCCATCAGGTGGGACAGACCGGCACCACGGTAAAACCGAAGATTTATGTTGCGTGCGGCATATCCGGCGCAATCCAGCACTTGGCAGGAATGCAGTCATCTGATATCATTATAGCAATAAACAAGAACCCAAGGGCTCCTATCTTTGAGGTGGCTGATTACGGCCTGGTAGGGGACCTGTATGAAATTGTCCCTATGATGGCGGAAGCGTTTGCAAATGAAAAAAACATATGATGATGGAAGCAGAGCTGAATATTTAAAAAAACACTGGGATGACATCATGGAACATCAGACGTTCTGTGATGTGTTCGCAGAGACAGCAGCACAATACCCTGACAGGACCGCCGTCCATGCGGACGGCAGGTCCGTGACCTACAGGGAACTCTTAAGGTGGTCTAATGCGGCTGCCGGCCGTCTTCTGAAAGACGGCGCTGTTAAGGAAGAAATCATTGCCGTGAACACAGGAAGGACCGCGGAAACCATTGCCGGTATCCTGGGTATTTGGAAGGCAGGCTGTGCATATGTATATCTGGACAGGGCCTATCCAAAGGAAAGGAGTGAGAACATCATAAAGGAGTGCCGGTGCCGCTTCATCCTGGACAGCCGGTGGTGGGAGGAGATGGACAGGGAAATAATCCTGCCGGATATTAACTTATCTGAGAGGAACTGCCTGGCCCTGCTTATCTATACTTCAGGTTCCACCGCAAAGCCCAAGGGTGTCATGCTGGAACACCGGAACGTGATGGCCTCCGCCTATAACTTCACTGTGTTTGAAACAAGGCCCCATGAACGGTTCGGGGTATTCCACGGATTCGGGTTCGTGGCCGCGGTAAGCGATATATTTTCAACCTTAGCGGTCGGGGCAGCTAATTATATCATTCCGGGAACCATACGGAAGAATATAGTTGAATTAGAAAAATTTTACAGAATGCATGGGATATGTATCACATTCCTTCCACCGCACATGGCCAGGAAGCTTCTGGCCATGGATCTGGAGGGAATCCCGCTCAGGCTGCTGCTGGTGGGCAGCGAGCCTGTGCGCAATCTGGATATAAGCAAGGCTCCATTTTGCATCTTTAACGTGTATGGGGCTTCTGAGATGTGTTCCATGATATCCCACTATGAGATAAGGGATGTGGGAGGGAAGTCCGTGTATCCGGTGGGGATGCTGAATCATGGACTAAGGGGATATATTACGGATGAAGAGGGGAATCCGGTCCGTCCCGGTGAACCCGGTGAACTGTGGCTGTCCGGCCATCAGGTGAGCCGGGGCTATTACGGCCTGCCTGAAATGACGCATGCCCATTATGTTCCGAATCCATTTTCACAGGAAACGGGCCATGAGCGGGTATTCAAGACCAACGATATCCTGAGGGAGCTTCCGGACGGGAACCTCCAGTATGTGTGCCGTAAGGATAATATGTTTAAGATCCGTGGGTTCCGGGTGGAGTCCGGGGCCGTGGAGACAGCCATCCTGGAATGCGGGGATGTGAAGGAAGCAGTGGTCAGGGCGTTTATGGACGACGGCGGCTGCAATATCCTCTGCGGATATTTTACGGCGGACCATAAGGTGGATGTAAAGGAACTGAAGGGAAAGCTGGCGGATAAGATACCGTATTACATGATTCCCACCTGTCTGATACAGCTTGAGGCATTTCCAAGGAACATGAATTCAAAGATTGACAGGAAGGCCATCCTGCCGCCTGCGGAACTGAACGACCATAAGCTTCTGGAAGAGTTGTATTGAAAACCGCCCGCGCAGGGCGGGGAGGCGGATTCCGGACCGTAAGCCGTCTGTCCTACAGGAACAGACAGTCCCCCACCCCCATGTAAACCGTTTCCAGCTCCCCGTCCTCTTCCATGGCCCTGCAGAACCCCTCTCCTGAGCAATGGTTGAACCCCAGCAGCCGGATACCCATCCCTTTTATCTCAGCAATGGTCTTAGCAATCCGCTCCGGGCCGGCCTTTACCAGGTGGGTGCCGCCGATCACGGCCCGGATGGGCTGGCTGAACCGTTCCCTGACCGTGTCCAGTATATTAAGGATTCCGGGATGGCTGCATCCCACAATCACAATCAATTCCCCATTTTCTTCCAGAATAAGGCATATCTCATCCTGAAAATAATCCTGTACCCATGTGCCCTGCTCCCGCAGGACAAACCGTTTTGGGATTGTCTCAAAGGCGCGCCGCCTGCCGATCCCGCCCATGACCCAGCAGCCCTGGGCCAGGGGAACCAGACCGTCACATTCCATGTGGCGGATTTTGTTTTCTTTTAAAAATGCCGCGTCAAAACCCGTTCCCAGGCAGGCGGCCTTGGTTTTGCCGAGGGAATATTTTTCGGAAAAGAATCCTTTTCCTGTTGCCAGCGGGCATGACAGGCCATTCTTTACAAATTCCCGGTATCCGCCTCCATGGTCATAGTGTCCGTGGCTGCACACCCCGTAGTCAATCCGCTCCGGACGGATGTTCAGACGGACTGCATTTTCATAGGTGTGTTTCCCCTGCCCAAAGTCAAAGAGTATGCTGGTGTATCCTGTTTCTATGTACAGGGAAAGCCCGTGCTCGGCTGTCAGGTCTTTCCTCTCACCATTCTGGTTATCCATCAGTGCCACAATCCGGATGTTCCCCATCTTTTTATCCTCCTAAAGCTAATGTGCTTATAATGATCCTGATATGATTATATCATGGCATCCGCGTCTGGCAAGCATATATGCCCCATCCTTCTTTTGGCATATGAGGAAGGAGACTGGCATTGTAACAGAAATTCCCACAATATTTCAAGAAAAAAGTAAGGAAAACCTTGATATATTATGTTAGAATAGGTATTAAGCCACGGTGCGGCATAAAACAGGTGCCGTCCGGCATACATATAAGTTAACGTAAGAGGAGGGGACGTCATGCCCGATATTAATATTCTGGTTGTAGATGATGAAAAAGAGATTGCGGATCTGATTGAAATATATCTTGTCAGCGATGGTTATAAAGTGTTTAAGGCGGAGAACGCTGCAAGGGGGCTGGAAATCCTTGCCAAGGAGGATATCCATCTGGTGCTCCTGGATATCATGATGCCTGGAATGAACGGACTGGAGATGTGCAAGAAGATCAGGGAGAACAATAACATCCCCATCATCATGCTCAGCGCCAAGTCCACGGACCTGGACAAGATACTGGGGCTGGGAACCGGGGCAGATGACTATGTGGTGAAGCCGTTCAACCCGCTGGAACTGACGGCCAGGGTCAAGTCCCACCTGCGCCGCTATACCCAGCTCAACCCCAACAGCGCCTCCCAGGACAAGGCCAACAATGAAATCACCATCAAGGGAATGATCATCAATAAGGATAACCACAAGGTGATTGTGGACGATGAGGAGATTAAGCTTACCCCCATTGAATTTGATATCCTGTATCTTCTGGCATCCAATCCGGGCAAGGTATTCAGCACGGATGAGATTTTTGAACGTGTATGGAATGAGAAGGTTTATGAGGCCAACAACACGGTCATGGTACATATCAGACGCCTGAGGGGCAAGATGAAGGAAGACACCAGACAGAATAAAATCATCACCACGGTGTGGGGAGTAGGATACAAAATTGAAAAGTGATATGAACAGGCGTTACCACACGCGGGTCATAACCAATATCATATACAGCGCCATTATTTCCTGTCTGGTGGAGATATTCCTGGTGACCAATGTTTCCATGATTGCCAGGTACATGGAGGAGTCGGGAAGGATGAACGGCCTGATCCAGGCGGTGCTCGGCTACCATGTGGCGGTGGTGCTGGTCTATGTCATATCCGGCCTGGTGCTGTTTGCGGTGACGTTCATGATCCTTCAGGAACCGTATATCCGCTATATCAGTAAAATTTCCGATGCGGTCCAGAGCATTTCCGAGGGGAACCTGAACACCACCATTGATGTGATTGGCGATGATGAGTTTTCCAGCATGGCAGCCAACCTGAACAAGATGGTGGAGGATATCCAGGTGCTGATGGACAAGGAGCGGGAATCCGAGCGCACCAAGAATGAGCTGATAACCAATGTGGCCCATGACCTGAGGACGCCGCTGACCTCCATCATCGGATATCTGGAACTGCTGGCAGGCAATACCAAGATACCTGCGGACATGCAGCACAAGTACATAGAGATTGCCTACGGCAAGGCAAGGCGCCTGGAAAAACTGATAGAAGACCTGTTTGGGTTTACAAAGCTTAATTACGGCAAGATTTCCATGCATGTGGCGCAGGTGGACGTGGTGAAGCTCCTGGGCCAGCTTCTGGAAGAGGCCTATCCGAATTTTGTGGAAAAGAACCTGTCCTACGACCTTCAAAGCAATATCCCGGCCAAGATCATCACGGCGGACGGCAACCTCCTGGCCCGGCTGTTCGATAACCTGATTGGCAATGCCATCAAGTACGGGGCGGACGGAAAGCGGGTGCTGGTGAAGATCCATGGGGATGATGATGTGGTGACGGTTTCCGTGACCAACTATGGATATGTGATCCCGCCGGACGAGCTTCCGCTGATTTTTAATAAGTTTTACCGTGTGGAGCAGTCGCGCTCCAGCAGCACGGGAGGCACCGGGCTGGGACTGGCGATTGCAAAAGAGATTGTGGATATGCATGGAGGCACCATCCAGGTGGCCAGTGATTTAAACGGAACCGTGTTCACCGTGAAGCTGCAGGTGCATTTTGATATCAACAAAGAGAATTTCGGAACAATCAGCTGACATTAATGGAGAATACAATGAGGACTTGTAATATGAGGATATTTCCCAGGAATATGAAAAGGGCGCTGAAAAGCTCCCTTTTTGGCTTACTGCTGGCTGCCGCCATGACGGTCCAGGCCTTTGGGGCGGACATCCAGGCAATGGATGGGATGACGGATATGACGGCAGACGGCACAGGGGCAGGGCAGTACGGGGAGCCGGGGCAGGGTACGGATGGAACCGGGGAACTGACGGACGCCCCTGTCACCCTTGATGTGGTTTACGGGTATAAGAATATTGCCAAGAGCGGACGTTTCCTTCCGCTGCACATGGAACTGGGCAATCGGACGGACCAGGTATTTAAGGGGACGCTGTGCGTGCTGGCCATGGAGAGCGATATGCAGGGCTATTCCATGGACATGGACTACGATGTCTACCGTTACGAGTATCCGGTGGAAATCCCGGCCATGGGCAGCCTCACGCAGATGCGCAGCGTGTCCTTGGGCAACCGGGTGGATCAGATGTATATCCGTCTTCTGGATGAATCCGGAAAGGAAGTGACGCGCAAGCGCCTGAAGCTGAACCTGAATAAGGACACTGCCGAGCTTTTTATCGGCGTGCTCAGTGACAACCCGGAGAAGCTTCTATACATGGGAGGCGCAGGCATTAATTACAGTACCCTGCGCACCAGGTCCATAGAGATGACCGCGGCATCCCTTCCCTCCAGTGAACTGGGGCTGGACCAGCTGGACGTGCTCCTGATAACGGACTTTGATACGGGAAGCCTGTCAGGGCAGCAGGTTACGGCTGTGTGGGAATGGGTCCAGAAGGGCGGCGTCCTGCTCATTGGGACGGGTGGACGCGGGGAGGAGACACTCCGCGCATTTGCCGGCGAGATCCTGGAACAGCCGGTGCCTCAGCCGGACCAGTATGTGATTAACATGGGTGTGGAATATGCAGTAGACGGGCCGGAGGGCGCGTCCATTCCCCTGACCTGTACCGAGGTGTGGCTCAAAGGCGGGAGCGAGGTGCTGGCCAGCGACGAACTGTCCGTGATTTCATCCGTGTCCGTGGGTAAGGGAATGGTGGCCGTGTCCATGTATGATTTTGTGGACATAGAGGGGTTCTGCCAGGACAACATTTCCTATATTGACCATCTTTTTACCAGCCTGCTGGGGGAGAACCGGATCAATTCCCTGAGCAGCGGCATGGACGGAAGCACATCCAGCCTGTATTGGTCCGTCCAGTCCCTGATTAACACGGGGAATCTGAGCAAGATCCCAAAGGTGGGGCTGTATGTGACCCTGGCCATTGCCTATGTGGTGCTGGCAGGGCCGGGCTTATATTTCTTCATGAAGCACCGGGGGATGCTCCGGTACTACCAGCCCTCCGTGGCAGTCCTTTCCCTGTGCTGTACCGGAATGGTGCTTCTCATGGGAATGACCACCAGGTTCACAGGGCCATTCTTTACCTACGCATCCATTAAAGATACGGACACGGATAATGTGTCTGAGACCACCTTCATCAACATGAGGGCGCCCTATAACAAGTCCTATTCCGTGAAGCTGAACCCGGAGTATACGCTTTACCCCCTGACAGGCAATACATACTACAGTATGTCACCCATACCGAAGTTCACGGGCGAGGAGGAGCCTTCCATTACCATCCATTACGGCGATGAGGATACCGGGATCCGGTCTGATAACGTGGGGGCGTTCAACTCCAAGTTCTTCATGCTGGAACGCCATATGGAGAATGATAAGAAGGAAGGCTTCACCGGCAATATAAATTCCTTTGACGGTAAGGTGACAGGGACCCTGACCAACCACTACGGCCAGGCGGTTGAGGATGTGGCGGTGCTCCTTTACAACCAGATGATATTCGTGGGGCACATGGACCCGGGCGAGACCGTGGAACTGGATGACCTCAAGACTCTCTACGGGGCCACCAACTTCGGGTATGCCATGGCTGAACAGATTACAGGGGCTTCACGGTATAAGGAAGATAAGGATATCGAGGATACGGCCTACGTGGAGGCGCTGGAGAGGACCAACCTGCTGTCCTTTTATATGGGCAACTACCTGACCGGCTACCATTCGGAGGCCAGGATCGTGGCGTTCAGCAAGGACAAGGAAGAGACAGGGTTCCTGCGGTCCTCCGGCTATGAGACTTACGGGACAACCCTCCTGACGTCTTCCGTTGATGTGAATTATGAAAAGGACGGCATGATATACCAGTCAGCCATGCAGAAGCAGCCCAACGTGCTGTCCGGCGAATACTATGCGCAGAACAATACCATGTACGGCCTGACGCCTGTGATGCTGGAATATTACCTGGGCAACAATATAGAGGTGGATAAGCTGGATTTCTACCACTTAAGCGACGAGGTGGCGGAGAGCATGCGCTACTATTACACGGTTCCGTTCAGCGGCAAGATGTATTTCTATAACTATAATACGGGAAATTACGATTCCATGGACACGGGCGTTACGGAATTTGACAGGGACATGCTGGAGCCGTACCTGTCGCCCGGCAATACGCTGACGGTCAAGTATGTGTATGATTCCTCAGGCGACTATACCTGGAATATCATGCTGCCTGTCCTGGCTGTCACAGGGAGGAGTAAATAATGCTGGAGATTAAAGGATTACACAAGATATACGGCAAATACCACGCATTGAGCGGCCTGGACATGAACGTGGCAACAGGGGCGCTGTACGGGTTCGTGGGACCTAACGGCGCGGGAAAGACAACCACCATCAAGATAATGACAGGCCTTCTTCCGGCGGAAGAGGGAAAGATTACCATAGACGGCATAGACGCCCTCTCAAACCTGAAGGCCCTGAAGGCCAGGATTGGATATGTACCTGACTTTTTCGGCGTATATGATAACCTGACCGTGTCGGAGTACATGGAATTTTTCGCATCCTGCCATCATATGGACGGACTGGTGGCAAGGAAACGCTACACCGCCCTGTTGGAGCAGGTGGGCCTGGAAGACAAGCTGGACTTTTATGTGGACGGCCTTTCCAGGGGAATGAAACAAAGGCTCTGCCTTGCCAGGGCATTGATCCATGACCCGTCCATACTGATACTGGATGAACCCACCTCGGGCCTGGACCCAAGGACCAGGTTTGAGTTTAAGGAAATACTGTCCGAACTGCAGGAAAGCGGCAAGACCATTGTGATCAGTTCCCACGTGCTGTCCGAACTGTCCGAGCTGTGTACGGATATCGGCATCATCGACCAGGGCAGGATGGTGCTGGAGGGGAATATCGACGATATCCTGTCCAGGGTCAATACCTCCAATCCCCTTGTCATATCCGTGTTCAGCAATGTGGAGAAGGCCCTGGCTATCTTGAAGAGCCACCCCTGCGTGCAGACCATCTCCCTGAGGGAACAGGACATCTGCGTGCGCTTTTCAGGGGATGCCCAGGACGAGGCGCTGCTGCTGCAGCAATTGATTGACAGCGACGTGCTGGTCAACGGGTTTACCAGGGAAAAGGGAAGCCTGGAATCCGTGTTCATGCAGCTGACGGAACATGAAGAAGAAAGGGTGGTGTTGTCCTATGATGCGGAATCCGGTTTTTAGCCGTGAGATGAAGGTTGGCTCAAGAAGCGTGAGGCTGCCTTTGATCATTCTCCTTTTTAACGGTATCCTGTCACTGGTAACGCTTCTCAACATGTATTCCGCCGTGGCCCAGGTCAGGACCACGGCCGCCATACAGTACAGCAGTTTCATGAATATGTATGAGTTTGTCACCACCATTGAATTCATCCTGCTGATGTTCATCGTGCCGGCCGTGACAGCGGCCAGTATCAGCGGGGAGAGGGAAAGGCAGACCCTGGAGCTGATGCTTACCACCCAGATGACGGCTTCCCAGGTGGTGTTCGGCAAACTGATGAGCGCCCTCAGCACACTGCTTCTGCTGATTGTGTCCAGCTTTCCGTCCGTTGCCATGGTATTTGTCTATGGCGGGATTACCTGGACAGATGCAGTATCGCTGCTTCTCTGCTATATAACGGTGGCGTTTTTTGCGGGCAGCCTGGGAATCTGCTTTTCAGCCCTGTTCAAGCGCTCCACCATTTCCACGGTGGTGACTTATGGCGTGCTGGTGGCCGTGGTGGCCGGGACGTATTTCATCAATAAGTTCACCCTGTCCCTGTCAGCCATGAATATAAACAATACGGCGGCAGCCTATGGGTTCGGGGAAAATGCGGTTAAGCCCACGTCCGGCGGTTTCTTCTATCTGCTGCTTTTGAACCCGGCGTCCACGTTCCTTGCCATCCTCAACGGACAGGCAGGAGGGAATACGCCCTTAAGCAAGCTTAAGAGTTCCTTTGGCATGACGGCCACTAATTTTGTTACGGAGAACTGGGTTATTGTGAGTATCCTGATCCAGCTGGCGCTGGCAGCGCTTCTGATCTATATCGCGGTCAGATGCGTGGAGCCTGTGAAGCGCAGGCGCAGGGGCAATAAGCATAAATAATAAGATTGAATGATTGGATTTCAGGAAAGGGGTAAATCATGGGAATTATTAAGGCGGTTACATCGGCAGTGGGAGGCGCGCTGGCAGACCAGTGGCTGGAGGCCATTGAGCCGGATGACATGGGGGACAGGACTGTCTTTGCCCGGGGCGTACAGGTGCGCAGGGGAAAGGGGTCCAATACAAAAGGCTCATCGGATATCGTGTCCAACGGTTCGGTGATTCACGTGTATCCCAACCAGTTCATGATGCTGGTTGACGGGGGAAAGGTAGTGGACTATACGGCGGAGGAAGGTTATTACACCATTGACCATTCATCCATGCCGTCCATGTTTAACGGCCAGTTCGGGGACGCGTTAAAGGAATCCTTTAACCGTATCCGTTTTGGCGGGATTACGCCCACGGCGCAGAAGGTCTACTATGTGAACCTGCAGGAAATCAAGGGAATCAAATTCGGCACCAGGAACCCTGTGAATTATTTTGACAACTTCTATAATGCGGAGCTGTTCCTGCGGGCGCATGGAACCTACTCCATCAAGGTAACCGACCCCCTGAAGTTCTATGGGGAAGTCATCCCGAAGAATGCGGACAGGGTGGATATCGACTCTGTGAACGAGCAGTATCTCTCTGAATTCCTGGAAGCGTTCCAGACATCGGTGAACCAGATGTCTGCCGACGGTATGAGGATATCCTTTGTCACCTCCAAGAGCAGGGAGTTAGGCCGGTATATGGCGGACACCCTGGATGAAGAGTGGAACAAGCTGCGCGGAATGGAAATCCAGTCCGTGGGCATTGCCAGCATTACTTATGATGAGGAATCCCAGAACCTGATTAACCTGAGGAACAAGGGAGCCATGATGGGTGACCCCAATATCCGCGAAGGATATGTGCAGAGCACCATCGCCGAGGGGTTAAAGAACGCAGGCTCCAATTCCGCGGGATCCATGGCAGGCTTCATGGGCATGGGCTTTGGCATGCAGACAGGAGGAGGCTTCATGGGCGCTGCCTCCAATACGAACATGCAGCAGATGCAGAACCAGGGGAACTGGGCAGCGCCGGGAGGTGCACAGCAGGCCGGGATGAATCCTGGGGCTGGAGCAGCGGCGCAGGCCGGGATGAACCCTGGCGTGGGAGCAGCTGGCGGTGCGCAGCAGGCCGGGATGAATCTGGGGGCTGGAGCAGCTGGAGGAGCGGCGCAGGCCGGAATGTATCCGGGTGCAGGAACCGTAGGATGGAACTGCCCGAACTGCGGCACGCCCAATTCCGGTAAATTCTGCGGCGAGTGCGGAACCCCAAGGCCGGCGGCCGACTGGACCTGCAGCTGCGGTACGGTCAACTCAGGAAAGTTCTGCAGCGAGTGCGGCAAACCAAGGTTCTAAAGCCTGTTTGAATATTCATTCCCGCCATCTGCCGGAACGCGATTTTCAAACACGCCCAAGCAGTACCCAGCACATGATACAGGAGATGACAAATGGCAGCAATAACATATAAATGCCCCAACTGTGACGGAGGCCTGATGTTTGACCCGTCGTCACAGAAATACCATTGTGAATTCTGCCTGTCTGATTTTACACAGGAAGAATTAGACGCACTGAAGCCGGATGACAGCCAGGCCGTGCTGTACACCTGTCCCAGCTGCGGCGCACAGATCGTCACGGATGAGACAACCGTAGCAACCTTCTGCTACTACTGCCACAACCCGGTGGTGCTGTCGGGCAGGCTGACAGGACAGTTTGCCCCGGACTATGTGATTCCCTTCCAGATTGACCGGGACAAGGCAAAGGAGATATTTGCCCAGTGGATTGCAAAGAAGAAGTATGTGCCGGATGCATTTTACTCCGGCAAACAGATAGAGACCATGACAGGCGTGTATTTCCCCTACTGGCTTTACGGATGCCGGGTGGACGGGATGCTGGACGCCCAGGGGAAAAAGCTGAGGACATGGACCACTGGTAATATGCGTTATACGGAAACACAGGTTTATGATGTCAGGCGCCAGGGGACCATGGACGTGGACCATGTGGCGAGAAACGGACTCAGGAAGGCAAACCGCCAGCTGGTGGACGGCGTCCTGCCCTTTAAGATGGATGAGAAGAAGAAATTCTCCATGGGATTCCTGTCAGGGTTCCTGGCGGAGAACCGGGACATGGAAAAGGAGCAGTTCGTGGTGGACGTGCAGACCGAGGTAAGGGAGTTTGCCCTCCAAAGCCTTCAGTCCCAGGCCGGGAGCTATGACTCCATGAATATCAGGCAGAGGGAAGCAAAGCTTTTGGACGAGGAGTGGAGCTATGCCCTTCTTCCTGTGTGGACCCTGACCTATAATGACAAAGCCAGGGGGAAGATATATTATTTTGCCCTGAACGGACAGACCGGGAAGGTGTGCGGACAGCTTCCGGTGGACAATAAGAAGCTGGCGCTGCTGTTCCTGTCCATCTTCCTGCCGCTATGCATACTGTTTCTGATAGGAGGGTATCTGCTGTGATGACAGGGTTTGATATGGGAAAATGCTTTCCCAACAGGAGACATCCGGTTACTGCCCCATGGATCCGCATGGCGGCGCTGACCGTTGCATTGGTGGTTTTCTGGGGGAATCTGGGGATGGTTACCAGCATGGGCGCCCAGGCCGGGGCCAGCATCCAGGTTGATGCCCAGGCCGATACCAAAGACAATGCCAAAAACAATACCCAGGCCAATCAAAGGCTCTTTGACGAGGCCGGGCTTTTATCCGGGGCGGAGCAGGAACGGCTGGAGGATGCCCTTGCAGACTGCCGGAAGAAGACCGGAATGGATGTGTCGGCGGTGACTGCCTATAATGACGGCGCCCGTTCTGCCATGGAATATGCGGATGACTATTATGATTACAATGATTTTGGCACCGGCAAGGATAAGAGCGGGGTCCTGGTCCTGATTTATATGGATGCTCCGGGACGCCGGGGCGGTGAATGCTGGATATCCACTTCCGGCAACATGATACGTATCCTTACGGACAAGCGCATTGACCTGATACTGGATGACATGTACGATTATCTGGGAATCCAGGATTACTATGGGGCCGTCCTGGCATTTACCAGGGACATCGAGTACTATGTGGACAAAGGAATCCAGGCCGGACAGTATAATTATGATACGGAGACAGGGGAAATCAGCATCTACAGAAGCATACGCTGGTATGAGGCTGCATTTGCCGTCATCGCGCCTGCCATGATAGCGGGAAGCGTGTGCCTGGGGATTAAGAGCCGGTATTCCATGAAGCAGTCTGACCGGGAGCGTTCCAACAGCCTTCTGGCCTACCGGGCAGACGCAAAGTACCGGTTTGGGGATGTAAATGACATACTGCTGAATAAATTCGTGACTTCAGCCCCAATTCCAAGGGGCGGCAGCGGTTCCGGCGGTTCCGGTTCCTCTGGCCGCAGCTCCACCCACCGTTCCAGCAGCGGGCGCAGCCATGGCGGCGGGGGCAGAAGATTCTGAATATAAATCAGGTTTTATGCACACTTTAAAGGTATGCGCGATATAATAGGGTATAGATATGATTCAATCCTATCTATCCTAGCTGATACTGACTGGCGTAAATGAGCGGATATCCGGTACCATATATCCGCTCATTCACGCCAGGAAGTACCAATGTGCCGCGCATCCAGCTGGTGCTTTATAATAGATCACAGGGCGACCTGGGCGGTGATGACGCACTGTAAGCGTTGTTGCCGTTTACATAGCCGGCGATTCTGGAATGCAGAGGAAATCACCAAGATGAACTATACCTATATCCTTACCTGTGCGGATGGTACGCTGTACTGCGGCTGGACCAATGACCTGGACAAGCGTCTGAAGGCCCACAACGCTGGCCGCGGAGCCAAGTACACCAGGCCCAGACGTCCGGTGGTGCTGTCCTATTATGAGGCGTTTGAGACAAAGAGTGAAGCCATGAAACGGGAATATGCAATCAAGCATATGACCAGGAAACAGAAAGAGATGTTGATTGGTGGATTTGATAATAATCTGAATTTAAGATGTCAGTCATCCGGATGGTGAATTAAGATTGGCCGGATTGGAAATACAGACAGAACAACAAGGGATGAATCCTGTGCAGTATAGGATTCATCCCTTGTAAATTATTTCTCCAATATATTTTACGTTGCTTCCGGAAACAGATTAAAAATCCCGGTTATGCCACAAAACGGTACATCATAACATAATGGCAGATGCTTCCGCCCATGACAAACAGATGGAAAATCTCATGGGAGCCGAAGTACTTGTGGCGGGAATTGAAGAAGGGGAGTTTCAGGGCGTATATGATGCCTCCCACCGTGTATATGATGCCGCCGGTCAGCAGCCACATGAATCCGGCTTTTGGCATGGAGTCCAGTATCTTTGTGATGGCCAGGACGCATACCCAGCCCATGGCGATATAAATCAATGAAGAGAACCACTTGGGGCAGGTAATCCACAGGGCATTGATAAGGATTCCCACAATGGCGATTCCCCAGACCAGTGTCAGAAGGGACCAGCCTGTCTTGTCCCCCAGGACAACCATGCACACCGGGGTATAGGTTCCGGCTATCAGGATAAAAATCATCATGTGGTCAATCTTCCTGAGCATCTGGTTTATCTTTGGGGAAATGTCCAGCGTGTGATAGATGGTACTGGCAGCGTAAAGGCCAATCATACTCAGTATGAAGATGGTAAGGGCGCTTACATGAAATTGTCCGGAATCACGTACTGCTTTCATAAGCAGGGGCATAGCTGCTATAATAGCCAGTATCATGGCGATGAAGTGTGTAAGGGCACTGCCCGGATCTTTTACTTTTGTAAGGTTTTGTTTCAGTTTTGCTGTCATATATACCAGCCTCCTCTTAATTAAAACTGATTGGTTTTTAATGGTTACCCTGATATGTAGTTTTAAATACTACATCTGTTTGTATTATATACTATACACCGCATGAATAAATTATGCAATACTTTTTAATAAATACTTTAAATCGAAAGTATTTATCTGGAAAACTATGTTATAATCATGCTGAGTCTGAAGGATTGAAATATCAGGAGAGGTAAATGTCATGGTTCCCATTCTATATGAAGATAAAGATATAATTGTAGTGCACAAACCTGCGGGGCTGGAATCCCAGTCATCCCGCGGTTTTGCGCCGGATATGGTCAGTGAGATACGGCGTTATCTACACAATCCACAGGATATCCACAAGCCTGCCGCGGGCATTTCCGGGTCCCAGCCTCCATATGTGGGAGTTATCCACAGGCTGGATAAGCCGGTGGAAGGAGTCATGGTATACGCGAAAAACCAGAAGTCGGCAGCAGCCTTAAGCGCCGCGCTCCAGGCTGGAAAAATGGAAAAATTTTATATGGCGGTGGTATGTGGACAACTTGTGGATAAACAAGGTGTATATGTGGATTATCTACGGCAGGACAGGAAAAACAACACATCCGAAATTGTGGATAAGTCTGTGAAAGATGCAAAAAAAGCAGCCCTCAAATACAGGGGAATGGAAGTTATCCACAGCCCTGAGGATAAGGAAAAAATGCTTTCTTTAATAGATATTGAGCTGCTCACAGGAAGGCACCACCAGATAAGGGTGCAGTTTGCCGGACATGGCACCCCCCTCTATGGGGATGGACGGTATGGAGGGGACATATCCACAATTGTTGACATAAAAAAAGAGCCTGCAGCCGCCCGCCGTCCGCTGGCCCTGTGTGCCTACCATCTGGCATTTTTGCATCCAGTGACAGGGGAAAAGCTTGTATTTGAAATCAGGCCTTCCGGCGGGGCCTTTAACTGGTTTTCAGTCATTGGATGAATGCAGCCGGATACCTCCAAGGAAGCTGACCCGCACGGAGAATACGTGGTCCTTATATTCATATTCCAGGTGCCCGCCGTATCTGGCGGCAGACATGGAGGCGCTGTTAAGGCCGATGCCGTGAAGGGCGCTGTCACGTTTCACGGAGAGTAACCTGCCGTCCTTTTTACAGGGGGCATGGGTGGCTGAATTGGATATGTCAATGAATAGCATTTCCTTCATCTTCCTGATCTTGACATGGATCCATGGCGGCTGTCCGCTTCCTGCATATGCCGCCGCCCCCACATGGGAGGCGGCCTCATATGCATTATCAAGCAGGTTGGCGAACAGGCTGCAGATGTCCTGGTCCTCCATGGGATGGAGGTCCATGGCATCTGCCTGTACGGTGAAGCGGATACCTGCCTGGGCGCAGCGGTTCCTGGCATGGTTCAGCAGCACATCCAGGGTGGGGGTTCCTGTCCAGACAGAAGGTGTAAGGTGTTCCAGAGGGGCGCTCAGCTGGCCGATATAGGCCCGGGCGCCTTTTGCATTGTCTTCCGCCAGCATGCCGTCCAGGACCAGGAGATGGTTCTTCATGTTGTGGGAAAGGGTCTCCTGTTCCTTCTGCATCTGCTTTACCATCTCATACTCCTGGCGTACCAGCTGGTCTTTGAATTCCAGGATACCCCGGAGTTCCCGTTCCTTCACATAGTTGGCGTAGATGAGCATGAGCAGGCAGAGGCACAGCAGGATGACTAGGCACAGACCCCAGCTGAACAAGGTAAGCACCGAGATTTCCTGAAGGGTGAACAGGGAGAGGAAGCCGACACCCAGTATGCCGAACAGGGAAACGGTAAATATCATTTTCGGATTGTAAAACGTGGTCTTGCGAAAGGCCCTTCCCGCCAGGAAACTGAAGCAGAACAGCATTGCCTTATCCACCGCGATATAAGCGCACCGCCACAGGGACAGCTGGTTTAATATGAAGCCTGCAAACTGCCGGTTCCCTGCTATCACGCCCATGACGGACATGCAGAAGAAGTTGATGATATAAAGACAGAGAAAGTAAAAGCTTACCAGCGAGACTGCGTAAAACAGGTCCACCTGGAACAGGACTACCGTGGTCATACAGATAAAGAAAACAAACCACAGGGTGGATATCAAGGGGTCAATCCCGTATGCATCCATGGCTTTTACGGAACAGACCAGGGTCAGGGACAGCAAAAAGAAGGGCAGCCGTCCCCTGACCCTGTCCGGTAGGAATATTCCTATAAAATGGTAACACAGCCATGCCTCAATAAAATCGGAGAAGATTTCCAGCGCCTCATACCAGTTGTTCATAATCTGGCCCTCCAATAGGATGTGATGGATTCCCGCACTTCCCTCTGATGCCTGCGGCTGACCGGAATCGTGGTCCCGTCATCCAGGAACAGTTCATTTCCCTCCATCTTATCCACATGGAACAGGTTGACGATATAGCCCCGCTCCACCATCAGGAAACCGCCGTCGCGTTCCTCCCCGCACAGCTCTGCCAGCACCTGCTCCAGGGGCCTGCGCACAGGCAATTCTTCATTTCCCAGTACAAAGACAGCGTACTTCTGGTCCTTGTAGATGTAGAGGATATCATCCACGGCAATCTTACGGACCCTGCGGGGGGACTCAATGACATAGGTGTCATTGGAATTGCGCTCCAGAAGCCTGCATGCGTCCTTAAGGGCCAGGGGCAGGCAGGCTGCCAGTTCCGGCTTGGGGATGTATCGGAACACGGAAAGCTCAAATGCCTTGACCGCGTATTTTGTATGGGATGTAATAAAGACAATCAAGGCCAGGGGCAGGAAGCGCCGGATGGCTCCGGCCAGGCTCATGCCGTCTGTCCCTGGCATCTCTATGTCCAGGAACAGCAGGTCAAAATGGGCGCCTTCCTCCACATCATAGAGCAGCTGGCCGCTGTCCGTATAGGTGGAAATGTGCAGGGCAGAGGATATTTCCTTTGCCTGCTCTGAAAGAATGGTGTGGATCTGTTCCACAAAACATTGTTCATCATCACAAACCGCAATCCGTATCATGGTATGCCGCTCCTTAATTCTTAACTGCCTGCTTGATAATCTCCCTGCTGATGGACCGGATCCTGTCAGGGCAGGTATAATCCCTGTCATCATAGAGGAACTGATGAAGCTGTTCCACGTTGGATTCAAGGGTGTTGGGAATCACACAGTTCCCGTTCTTACCAAGGGGCGCGTCCTCATGGGTAAATGGGAATCCGGCCGTGCTGCTTAAATTGTATTTCCTTATATTGCGTAACACATCAACCAGGTCCTTGGCGGTTAAGGATGAGAGGGACTGGGAAAATGCTGTGTCAGCCGCCTGAAGCAGCGTGCCGGGATCCGCGTCCTTTGCCTTCTCAAATACCTGGCTGATTACCTTCCTCTGGCGCTCCGTGCGGGCAAAGTCGGTATCCATCTGCCTTAACCTCATATAAGCAACTGCCTGTACCCCGTCCAGATGCTGCATCCCGTAATCCGCCAGATGGGCGGAGGGAATTCCGGTGCTGTCCGCGGTTTCCGTGATAAAGGCATTGATATAATGAAATTCAGCCTTGGTCAGTTCGATGTCCACTCCTCCCAGAAGATTGATTACATCCGCCACGGATTTCCAGTTAAAGGATATATAATCATCGATGGCGATATCCAGGTTGGCGGTCAGGGCCTGCACATTGCCGTTAGGCCCTGAAATCATATAGGATTGGCCTAATTTGCCGTAGGCGTCCGTGGATGGGCTGTTCATAAGGAATGTATCCCTGTATACGGACACAAGGCGGATATCACCTGTATGATTGTTGATGGAGCACAGAAGCTGCACATCCGCATTATTGCCCTTTCCCACATCCCCATTACGGCTGTCCATGCCAAATACCGCAATGGTCCAGTAGCTGCTTTCTAATTTCACAGGTCCTGCGGGAATGTAGGGATTGTCCTCCATGACCGGGATTTCCGGACTGCCGTCCAGGCGGTGCATGTTCCCGGTTATCTTTGTAATATAGATAAGTACGGAGCACATGGCAAACAGTATGGTGGAAAGACAGATGATGCCTGCTTTTTTCAATATGGATTTTATGGATGGATTCATGGTAAAACTCCCCTTTCGATTGTCCTGAGGCGTGATTGGAAATCCGCCCCTGCCTGTGATTCCCCTGCTACAGCCGGGAGTTAATCTTTATGGGCCTATTATAGCAGGTGGGAAGCCAGGAGGAAAGAACTGTCCTTAAATGGAAGGAATTGGTCCGTGAATGAGATGATCCAGAATCACCCGGACCATGTCCGCGCCCTGGCCGGTGACGTCCCGGACGGTTTTCCTGCGGGATGATAAGACATGGAAAAACGGGAATAAATAACGCCCGCACGGCATGATGCTGTGCGGGCGCAGGAATATGGTATCAGGAATATGGTGTCAGGAGAATGGTATCGGGAGAATAGTATTAGGAATATGCCTTCTTTGACATGGGATTATCTCCGTTCCTATGACAGCCTCAAAGCCCATTCCTTACAATCCCACACATCCGTAGCCAGCCCCTCGTAGAACTCCGGCTCATGGCAGATGAGAAGGATGCTTCCTTTATACGCCTTCAGGGCGCGTTTCAGTTCGTCCTTTGCATCCACGTCCAGGTGGTTGGTAGGCTCATCCAGAAGGAGTACATTGGATTCACGGTTAATCAGTTTACATAACCGTACCTTTGCCTGTTCACCGCCGCTTAAGACACGGACCTGGCTTTCGATGTGCTTGGTGGTAAGGCCGCATTTGGCAAGGGCAGACCGCACCTGATACTGGGTATAGGAAGGGAATTCCTTCCATATCTCCTCCAGGCACGTGGTGGTGTTGCCGGGAGCCATTTCCTGCTCAAAGTATCCGATGGACAGGTAATCACCCAGTTCCACGGTGCCGCTCATGGCAGGGGTCAGGCCCAGTATGCTTTTTAACAGGGTGGTCTTGCCGATACCGTTGGCGCCCACCAGCACGATTTTCTGACCGCGCTCCATCAGAAGGTTCAGGGGACGGGACAGGGGCTCGTCATAGCCGATGACCATGTCCTTTGTCTCAAAGATACATTTGCCGGCAGTGCGGGCTTCCAGAAAATGGAACTCAGGCTTTGGTTTTTCCCTGGCAAGTTCAATCACATCCATCTTATCCAGCTTTTTCTGCCGTGACATGGCCATGTTCCTGGTGGCAACCCTGGCCTTGTTGCGGGCTACGAAGTCTTCCAGCTCGGCGATTTCCTGCTGCTGGCGCTTATAGGCTGCCTCCAGCTGTGACTTCTTGGCAGCATATACTTCCTGGAATTTGTCGTAATCCCCCACATAGCGGTCCAGGCGCTGGTTTTCCATATGGTAAATCAGGTTGATGACGCTGTTCAGGAAGGGTATGTCATGGGAAATCAGGATAAATGCGTTCTCATATTCCTGGAGATACCGTTTCAGCCATTCAATGTGCTGTGTATCCAGGTAGTTGGTAGGCTCATCCAGAAGAAGGATATCGGGCTTCTGCAAAAGCAGCTTGCCAAGAAGCACCTTGGTCCTCTGGCCGCCGGAAAGCTCGGTCACGTCCTTATCCATCCCAATCTCGTTCAGTCCAAGGGCGCGTCCCACCTCATCCACCTTGGCATCAATGATATAGAAATCATGGGCCATGAGCAGGTCCTGGATGGTACCAAGCTCCTCCATCATGGCATTCATCCCGTCCTCGTCTGCCTCGCCCATCTTCTCACATATCTGATTCATCTGTTCTTCCATCTCAAAAAGGAAGCTAAAGGCGCTCTTTAACACGTCCCGGATGGTCATGCCCTTTTCAAGCACCGTGTGCTGGTCCAGATACCCCACCCGGACATTCCTGGCCCACTCCACCTTGCCTTCGTCGGGCATCAGTTTGTCGGTAATGATATTCATGAAGGTGGACTTACCCTCGCCGTTCGCCCCAATGAGGCCGATGTGTTCGCCTTTCAGCAGACGGAAGGACACGTCCTGGAAAATTGCACGGTCGCCGAAACCGTGGCTTAAATGTTCTACGTTTAAGATACTCATCTGTCTCAAAAACTCCTTATTCTTTGCCGTTTTGCGGCGTCACTCCCCATTCTACATGAGAAAATGCACTGTGGCAATAGGTTTGTGAGAGAAATATGTTTACCTGCTTATCATTTCCATCTCCCTGTGTTATACTTTTAAACGTAATCGTGGCTTTGGGCCATGAATCATAAAATCATGAGTAATCAGGAGCATACGCCATGGATAAACAAAGAATCCGCATAATCAAAAAGAATGATGAATTTTCAATGGAATATCAGGCCGGAGACATCTTTACAGTGGACAGTACCTGGTACGGAGGGGTGAATGTGACCAGCGCGTCGGGAATCCCTCTGTCCTTGGACCGGGATGAGTATGAGGAAGTAAAGGATGATGGGAAGGATACCCGTCCCATTGACCCATATTCATACCAGGCCGGTGTAATGGACTGCTTTTGCGAGATGGTCTCTTCTGGCCTTAAGAAGCTGGCCATGAGCCATCCGTGTGACACCAGGGAGGAGCGGGACAGCTATCTGGGCGAAGTAAAGAGACTTTGCGGACAGTATGGGATATCCTATTACCCGGAAGACCAGGCATTTATCACGGACCTGTTCCCTGCAAAGGCGAATCAGGATAAATTTAACTACCTCTTTTACCGTACGGAGGATGTGCTGGAACAATACCTGGGGTTAAAGGAGAGGCAGAAGCGCCTGATACAGGATGATGCCTACACACAGCAGGCGCGCCATGACCTTGCAGTGGAATTTGGACGGCTGCTGTCTTATCCCGAAGAGGGGATCGGGCGTCTGATGAAGCAGGCGGCAGAGGAACAGTGATAAATACGTGTAATAAAAGAAATGATAATTCATCGGGAGGAAAACGTGGAAAATAGAGGACAGGAGAACCAGACCCAGGAAAGCCAGGGCCATCAGGCCCAGGAGCACAGGAGGCGTGTCCGCTACAAGGGCACACACCCCAGGAAATACAATGAAAAATATAAAGAATTACAGCCGGAGAAATATCCGGAAACCGTTGCAAAGGTAATCAGCAAGGGAAGCACCCCGGTGGGTATGCACATTTCCATCATGGTAAAGGAAATCCTGGATTTCCTTGAGATACAGCCGGGCCAGACCGGACTGGACGCCACCCTTGGATATGGCGGCCATACCCAGGAAATGCTCAAATGCCTGCAAGGCCAGGGGCATCTTCATGCTCTGGACGTGGACACCATAGAGATGGCCAAGACCAGGGAGCGTCTTGGGAAACTGGGATACGGCCCGGAGATACTGACCATCCGGCAACTGAACTTTGCGGATATTGACCAGCTGGCGGCTGAAACAGGTCCCTTTGACTTTGTGCTGGCCGATCTGGGGGTATCCTCCATGCAGATAGATAACCCGGAGCGGGGATTTTCTTTTAAGAAGGATGGTCCCTTGGATCTGCGTCTGGATTCCAGCCGTGGTATACCTGCATCGGAGCGGCTGAGACATATTTCCAGGGAAGAACTGACGGGAATGCTAATCGAGAATTCAGACGAGCCATATGCAGAGGAGATTTCCAGGGCGGTTGTGAACCGGATTAAGCGGGGGGACGGGATTAACACCACGACCCAGCTCAGGGAAACAATCGAACAGACGCTTTCATTTATTCCGGAATCAGACCGGAAGGAGGCGGTTAAGAAATCCTGTCAGAGGACATTCCAGGCCCTGCGCATTGATATTAACAGTGAATTTGAAGTTCTGTACCAGTTCCTGGAAAAACTTCCGGGCGTGCTTGCAAAGGGCGGACGTGTGGCTGTCCTGACCTTCCACTCCGGGGAAGACAGGATTGTCAAAAAATCATTTAAGGATCTGTACCGGCAGGGTGTTTACAGTGAGATTGCCGGGGATGTGATCCGCCCGTCCGCAGAAGAGTGCAGCATGAACAGCCGCGCCAGATCCACCAAGATGCGCTGGGCCATTAAGTCGTAATAACATTGCATGAAAATCCCATTTCCAGGGCATTCTGAATAACAGATTGAGAATGAAAGGCAGAAATGGAGAAATGGCGATGATTCATGCAATATCTAAAATCACACTTTATGTTAACAATCAGGAAGAAGCCAAGGCTTTCTGGACTGAAAAGGCCGGATTTGAGGTACGGGCTGAGGAGCAGATGGGGCCGGATATGAAGTGGATTGAAGTGGGGCCTGCCCAGGGGGACGGAACCGTATTTGTACTGTACGATAAGAAGCTGATGGAGGCCCAGAACCCAAAGGTCAATGTAGGCCACCCCTCTGTCATGATGAGTACGGATAACATTGAGGAGGCCTATAAAGAACTGTTGGAAAAGGGCGTCAGCGTGGGTGAGATTAAGAGGATGCCTTATGGAAATATGTTCCAGTTCGAGGATATGGATGGGAACCAGTTCCTTCTCAGGGAGGATACCATGTCCGGGTGGCGGACCGGGATAATCTCTTAGTAAGAGGATTGGATGATTGGGGGCCTTCCATGCTTCTGACATATGAGGCCCCGTTTTCTTTTTTATAGCCTGACCTGGATTTAGCCTTAATCCGGTCAATGAAACCTGCAACGCTTCCCGCGTCAGAATCGGATTTCCCACAAAGTGGGATGAACAGCTGACGGAAAGAATTTTTCAAACACATTTCCTTCAAATTCATTCCGACTCGAGAATTTTGTGCATGGTGCACAACAAAAGCATATAAAATTTATCATGATATACAAAAATAATAAAACCACTTGTCAGCTCTAATTGTTTATGCTATAGTATGACCATAGTTGAAAGCGGGTTTTCAACTTGTTAATTTAAACAATCAGTTAAACGTTTAACTGAATAGGAAAGAAAGGGGCGAAAGTCATAGCAACTCTGAAAGATATAGCGAAGCTGGCAGATGTCAGTGTATGCACTGTGTCCAGATATCTTAACAGCGATATCGTTATCAAGAAGGAGACAGAAGAACGTATCCGCCAGGCCATTAAGGAACTAGGATATGTCCCGAACGTGGTTGCCAAGTCCCTGAAGCGCAATGAGACCACCAACGTGGCCGTCATCCTGCCAAAGATTGATAATCTATATTATGCAGCCATGACAGCGGGTATTGGCGAGATATTAGGAAACCACCATTACAATCTGTTCATCTATGAGGTGAACCACCTGAACCTGGATGAGCGGGAGGTGCTGCAGCTGATGCGGGAGAACATGGTGGCAGGCGTCATATTCATCGGCCTTTCTTATGACATGTCCTTTAAGGACAGCATACAGATATTGCTGGACTGGAACATCCCTGTGGTGTACATGAACCGCCAGATCCCGTATAACGGGTATCCCCTCATCTACCCGGACTTCATGAAGGCAGGAGGCCTGGCAGCGGAGCATCTTCGCGGGAAGGGAAGGAAGAGGACGGCATTTGTCTATAAGAATAAAAGCAGCGAGTTCATACAATCCAATATTAATGCGTACAAAGATGCATACCCGGAATCAGATGAACTGATCATGATTGATCTGGACGGGGATATGGATATGGACCGGTGTGTTGACCGGCTCCTGGAGGAAAAGGCGGATAGTGTGTTTGTCCTCAGTGAGCTTCTGACAGCGAACCTGACAAAGCGCCTGATACAAAGAGGCGTCCGTGTACCAGAGGATATTGCAGCCATTGGCTTTGGTTATTCCCTTATATCTGAGATTTCCACACCGGAACTGACCTGTCTGGATTTTGGGGATAAGGAGATGGGGCGTAAAGGCGCAGAGCTGATCCTAAGCCAGATACATAAGAAAAAAGTTGAACCGGTAACCGTGCTGCCTGTGAGATTGGTGGAGCGGGAATCAACGTGACCGGGTAGCGTAGCCGCAATTATAATGCAATCCTTAAAATTACCATGTAACCTGATTTTAAGGATTGAATATTTTCTCATTTAGTTAAACGTTTCACTTTACATAAAACGTGAAAACAAAATCAGGATAAGACCAGGGTGGGGGCCCTGCTTATATAGAATAAAATGATAAAAGGAGACAGGAATTATGATGAAAGCAACAATGAACCATTTGGAGGAAGTACACGCAATCTTTGATGTGCTGCACGGCAGGAAAGAAGCAGATTTACTGATGAAGAACCTGAACATACTGGATGTCCACGGTGAGACGGTTTACAGCGGTTCCCTTTTGATTTACCACAAAAGGATTGTGGCGTTAAATCCGGATGAGAGCATTGTCAAGGCAAAAGAGGTGTTTGACGGCCAGGGTCTGTATGCAATCCCGGGATTGATTGACTGCCATTTCCACTTTGAATCACAGCTGGCAAATCCGGTGGCCCTTGCAGAGGCCATGGTGCCCTGCGGCACAACCACGATTTTCGCGGAATGTCTTGATATCCTCAGTTCAGCGGGCAAAGACGGCATCCAGGCAGCAAAGGATCTATTCCATGATTATGACAAGCTTCCATACCGCCTCTTTGCATTTGCACCGGGAAAGAAAACGGATGCGGCTGTGACAAAAGCGGTCCTTGATATGGAACCAGTCATCGGGCTGGGTGAATTTGAACATTTTACATACAGCGCAGGGGATGAGGATGATTTCCAGAAGGCTGCATGGGTAAGGGAAAAAGGCGGATTCATCAATGGACACTGGGGCCTGACCGCGCTCCCGCAGATGACCCTTAATTATCTTCCTGCAATCGGCGTTACCAACAACCATGATGTGTGGAACGGGGATGATATTGCAAAGAGCATCCGCTACGGCTTCTGCACCCAGATTAAATTCGGCGTGGGCAGCAATGAGGTAATAAAGACATTAATCCGCGCCATTGTGGACCGCAAGTTCCCCACTGAGAACTTCACGCTGTGCTGCGATAACATTTCCATTGAGCGTCTGCTGAAAATGGGCCATATGGACTGGATTGTGTCCCTGTGCGCCGAGATGGGCCTGAATCCAATCAAGGCCATCAAGATGGCATCCCTTAACGCAGCCAGATATTACCACATGGATGACCAGATTGGTTCCCTTACTCCCGGCCGTTTTGCAGATATCGTGCTGACAGACAGCTTATCCAAAATCAATCCCCTGTTCGTATTCAAGGATGGCGAGCTGATTGCCAAGGATAAGAAGCTTCTGAAAAATGCTGACAATGATTACTCCTGCATGGTGACCAAGGGCGTTGCCGGGCTGGATGACCTGACCCCACAGCAGCTTGACCTTGTGCCCATGGAGGTATCCGAAGATAAGACCCAGGCAAAGGTATACCTGTTTGATGTGTACGGCAGGGGCCATGCCAAATTCTACCAGGAAATCTGGGTGCCCATGAAGGATGGGAAAATCATTCCCGAGTATGAGGGACAAAGGCTGAGCCGCCTGTCCGTGGTACGCCGTTACGCGGACGGCAGCCGCCATATTGTCAATGGCCTGTTCAAGGGCGTGACCGTTGACAGCGGGGCTGTGTGCACCTCCTTCCCGGCTCCTGTCCCCTATCTTGTCATTGTTGGAAATGACAGTGAGGAAATGTGCTTCTGCGCAAAGGAAGTAGATAAATACTCCGGCGCATGCATTGTGACCGATAATCAGGAAATCAAATCCGTAATGCCCATTGAGATTTACGGGATGATGGCCAATATGACCATTGACGAGCTGACCTCACATGCAGATGAGATTGATGCTGAACTTGAGAAGCTGGGCAATCACAACGAGGGAGAGCCGGTTGTCAATAAGCTGTTAAGCCTGTTTATTTCCCTGCACCGTTTCCGTTTCATGGAATAATCAGGAGGAGAGGAATCTTTATGGAAAAGAAAAATATCCCTTTGAGCCGCTGGCTCAGCTATCTGGCAGGCATTTTCATCATGAACACCGGTATCGCCCTTACCATACGGGCGGGAGTGGGCCTCTCTCCCATCAGCAGCCTTACAAGGGTCATGACCGTGGTGTATCCTCCGCTTACCCAGGGCACATATTCCTTCCTCCTGAACTTTGTCATGTTCTTTGGGGAATTTGTGGTACTGCCAAAAGATTTCCGGCTGAAGAACTTCACACAGCTGATTCCGGCCATGATTTCCGGCATATTCCTGGACGCCAACCTGTATCTGTTCAGCTTCCTGACAGTGGAGAATTATGTATTAAGGCTCTGCCTCCTGGTACTGGGATGCGCGGTCCTGGCCCTTGGCCTGTACCTGATGATTGAGGCTGATTTAATCCTGATGCCCGCCGATGCATTCAACAGTGTGGTGGTGAAGAGGACCCGCATGAAGTGGGGAAATGTAAAATCCATGGTGGACTGCGGCCTGCTTGTCATATCCGCTGTCATCGGCCTGGTATTCTTAGGAAAGATCATGTTCATACGTGAAGGCACCCTGATTAATGCCATTATCTGCGGTCAGTTCATAAAAATGCATACCTGGATTTTCAACCATTTAAAAAAAAGCGTTCCTGAAGCTGTAGTTAATTAGGGCGTGTTTGAAACGTGCGTTCTGTCAGATGTGCGCCCTGTTTTGTAGGAAATCTGTTCCGATGAGGGAGGCGCGGGCTGCGTTGACCGAATTGAGACCAGATATGCCGCGAAGTGGGACATACAGATGGCGGGAATGAATGTTTAAACAGGCCATAATGTCCTGATGAAGGAAAGCTCCTGCCCCGGTGCCGTTTGATGGCCGGGGCAGGACTTTTGTGGTTTCAGGGATTCTATTGGGTATGGGCTATTAGGTAAGGGCTGCCAGGAGTGGGTTACTAGGCAAGGGCTGCTAGATATGGGCTGTCAGGCAAGGATTATCAGGCATGATGGCATTATCAATGAAATCAATTGATGGATACCGTCCCGTCTGTTATAATGTGGTATAAAATACAGGCATTGCGCCATTTACATGGTAAAATGGTGAAATGCCCAAACAGGATATGACCACAGGAGAGCGGATATGAACATACAGATATTTGGAAAGTCCAAGTGCTTTGATACAAAGAAAGCAGAGCGGTATTTTAAGGAACGGGGAATCCGGTTCCAGTCCATCAACCTAAATGAAAAGGGCATGAGCAAGGGTGAATTCAACCGGGTAAAACAGGCGGTTGGGGGTCTGGACGCTATGATTGACAAGGAGTGTAAGGATAAGGACCTTCTGGCATTAATTCAGTATATCGCGGCGGAGGACAGGGACGGGAAGGTTTTGGAGAATCAGAAAGTGCTAAAGACACCGATTGTGAGGAATGGAGCCAAGGCAACGGTGGGGTATCAGCCGGATGTGTGGAAGACGTGGGAGTGAGTGCCGGGAATGGATGGGAATAGGGAAAAGGAAGAGGATAGGAAAAAAGAACTGACTAGTAAAAAAGGACTGGGCAGGAAACAGGAAGATAGTAGGAAAAGTCATGAAAACAGGAAGCAGGAATTGAGGAAACTCATGCAGCTCCAGGTTTCCGGCCTGAGCCAAGAATACTGTATACAGGCAGACCGGGCCATCTGCCAGACAGTGACTGGACTGGATGAATATCATGAGGCGCGGACGGTGTTCATCTTTGTGGGAACCAAGGAGGAAATTAATACCAGGCCAATAATTACCGATGCATTAAAGCAGGGAAAGCGGGTTGCCGTTCCGAAATGTATATCAAAGGGCGTGATGGAAGCGTGCCTGATTGATTCATTGGACAATCTGGAGGCGGGCAGTTACGGCATTCAAGAGCCGGGGAATGATGCGGTGAGGGTGCAGCCGGAGGAGATTGACCTGGCGGTCATCCCATGCTGTACATGCAGCCATACGGGCAAACGCCTGGGGTACGGAGGCGGGTATTATGACCGTTATCTGGGACGTGTGGAAGGAATGAAGGCGGTCATATGCAGGGAAAGGATCATGCGGGATGACATACCGGTGGAAGAACATGACCAGGCGGTGGATATGGTCATATCGGAGGGTGGAACCTGGAGGATGACATGATGACATAAGGATGATTGAGGGCCACGGCTTTGCGGGATGCAGGGAAGCGGTCCTTTTTCAAATTCGTTTGCATCATGTTCGTTTGCATTTGGGTATTGCGAAATAAACAACTGTATGCTATACTCAAGATAATTAGTAAGGTCACTGAACAAATTAATGGAGGGGGAGATTTGGTGAAAAAATATAACCAGCTTCTAATCAAAGACAACAATAAAAAACAGATATACCAGCTCATAGAGGATTTTCCCGGAATCAGCAGGACACAGATTGCGGAACAGCTCAAACTCAGCAAGACAACGGTTTCGGCCCTGGTGGATGAGATGATGCAGGAAATGTTTGTAATAGATGAAGGCGCATCAGAAAGCAACCGTCAGGGAAGAAAGCCGAACAGCCTTACTGTCAATAACAGTACCAATTATGTGATTGTTTTAAACTGGCATAAAGATAACCTTGAGATTGCCCTGGTGGATTCGGCCATGAATATTGTGCTGTGCAGGGAATACGACATGAAGAACACAGGAGATGCCCTGGCAGAATTAAAAGGATATTTTGAGGAATTCAGGGAAGCGCAATGTGTGGATATCTATGTAATGGGCGTCTGCGTGATTGTACCCGGGATGATTGATGAAAAACATGATGAGATCATATCCGTGGTACTGCCCACGGAAAGCCAGGGAAATTATAAGATCAGCCGGTTGAGGAGTATGCTGGACGGGTATCCCCTGGCCATTTTAAACGACACGGCATGTTTTGCCTACGCGGAAACGGCCTTTGGGAAGCTGGATGGGGAGAACTACATTTATATTAATATCAATGACGGGGTTGGTGCGGCCATTATCCACGACGGCCATCTCCTTAGCGGGGCCAGCGGGATGGCAACACAGTTTGGGCATTTTTCAGTGGACCGGAATGGATACCCCTGCGCCTGCGGCAATCGGGGATGTCTTGAGAACCAGATTGGAGAACTGGCGCTTCCAAGGCTGTTTGAGGAATTTGGTCTTGATGTGCCAAAATCATCCGGGGAAAAGCTGCTGTTCAAAGACCTGGCGGCCCTGGTGCGGGCAGAGGATGAGGACGCGTTAAAACTCATGTCTTATATGGCAGAGGATTTTGCATATGCCCTTTGCAATGCCATTACCTTGTTCCATCCGGAGCTGGTCATTATTGGAGGAATAGGACGCAAGCTGGGAGACCGTTTTTTGGAATTGCTGAAGGGAAAGATGCAGCAGTTTGGTTTCCGCCAGTTCGTATCGGATGTGGATGTGGTTTACACAAAGCTGGGGGAGGCATCGGTTGTCAGGGGAGCTGCCAAATACTATATTAACCGTTATTTTAAATTCAATGACATGGAACCTTCGCAGCTGTTTTGCGGATAATGATGTGGATTGACGGGTAAAGGAGGAAGCCTATGAAACCATTGGGAATTGCAGTCATTATGGGGGAAGACCTTAAGGAGACCCTCCGCTGGGCAAAGGACAGCGGCTTTCATAACTGCCAGCTGCAGCTTTGGGATATGTCCCATCTATGCAGGGAACATGCAGGGTATGTTAAGGAACTTCTGGAACAATTAGATATGGAGGCAACCGGACTGTGGTGCGGCTGGCACGGTCCGGTTAAATGGGACTTTGCCGAAGGTCCTTCCATTCTGGGAATTGTTCCGCCGGAATACAGGTCATCCCGTGTGAAGAATCTGTTGGATGGGGCAGAATATGCCAGGATACTCGGAATCAGGGATATCATTACCCACCTTGGTTTTGTTCCTACTAACTGCAGGGACGTGAATTACACAGGTGTGGTAAGTGCGCTGAGATATATTACATCGGAACTGAAAAAGCATGGGCAGAATTTCTTAATGGAAACAGGACAGGAACCGCCAATCGTGCTCCGGCGCCTGATTGAGGATGTGGGAAGCGACAATCTGTTTGTTAATTATGACCCCGCCAACCTCATGATGTATGGCAATGCCAATCCGGTGGATGGCCTGGACGTATTGGGACAATATGTGCGCAGTGTACATGCAAAGGATGGGAGCTATCCTGAAAAAGGATATGAGCTAGGATGTGAATATCCCATTGGAAAAGGTAAGGTGGATTTCCCCAGGTTCATAAGGAAGCTGAAGGAGATTGGATATAACGGTCCTATTTCCGTGGAATATGAGATAGAAGCCGGCAATGAGAGACAAAAGCAGGAGATTATCGATGGGAAGGAATATTTAGAGGGTATATTGTAAGGATTTTGACAGCATATTCCAACGGACATGATTGTGGAGGTTATTTATGAAGGTGGCTATATGGGGTGCCGGGAAGATGGGACAGGTTCATGGCCAGGCCTATAAAGGGATGGGAAACGATGTTGAGATAGCATATATAGTTGAACGGGATGTGGGAAAGGCGGCTGAATTTTCTGAGAGGTTCCGGTGCAGGGCCGTAGACAGCCTGAGCGGCCTGGAGGGAAAACAGGTAGATGTGATTGACATATGCCTTCCAACATATCTGCACAGGGAAGCCATTGAGCAGGCCATGGACATATGTGACTATATATTCTGCGAAAAGCCGGTATGCCTTACAAAGGATGATTATTATGAGCTCTGCCGCATTGCAGATACAAAGACATGCCATCTGATGGTGGGCCAGGTCCTTAGGTTCTGGAATGGGTATGTGAAGGCCAGGGAAATGGTACTTGACGGCGAGATTGGCAAACCAAGGCTGATTACATGTTTCAGGAGACAGAAGATGCCTTCCTGGTCAAAGGGAAACTGGCTTATGGACAACAGACAGAGCGGCGGGCTGCTGATGGATCTGTGCATACATGATATAGACTATCTATACTGGCTGCTGGGAACACCGGAACAGGTGTCCTGTAAAATCGTGGAGAGGGAGGAGACAACCCTTCATGGAATCCTCAACATAGTATACGGCGGCTGCTGTGCCAATGTGGTGGGTTCCTGGGGAATGCCCGAAGGATTCCATGACGGGGGCCTGGAGTCCCTGCTGGAGATTGTGGGGGACACCGGGATGATTACATATTCCGGAGGCGATTGTCTGGAATTGATCCGCGGAAATGAAAAGCAGTGCATCAATCTGGAACATGAGGACGGGTATGAAGAAGAACTTAAATATTTCGTGGAATGTGTAAAATGCCATAAGGAACCAGAACAGTCAAACCTGGTCTCTGTTGAAGGTACCATGAAAATATTATGGGCTGCGAAAGAGGCTGCGGATTCGAGGCAGTTTATTTCAATCGATGCCAGTCAGCTGTGTAAGCAATAGAAAGAGGGATTGGGCAATATGATGAAACGTTATATTAAGAAAAAGCCATATATACCGTATATTGCACCAGCCATGGCCATCATGACGGTACTGACGGTATTTCCGACGGTTTTCCTGTACCTTATCAGTATTACGGATTATCAGCTGGGGTGGGATCTGGGGCGTGTCCGTCTGGTCTGGTTTGATAATTACATCCGCCTGTTCTCCGGCAGGGACCCAGACTTCTGGAATGCTGTCTATATCAGCCTTAAATTCATGGTCATTACAACAGGAATTGAGATGGTGCTTGGGTTTATGATTGGTAAACTGCTGTGCGATTCGGAGTTCAAGCTGAAGCCGGTCATATTTGCCATATTAATCATACCAATTGTGATGACGCCCAGCATTGCTGGAAATATATGGAAACTAATGCTGAATTCAGAATATGGAATTGTAAATTATTTCCTGAATCTGGTGGGCATATCAAATGTAACGTGGCTGGACGCCAATCTGTCATTCACATCTGTCGTCCTGGCGGATGTCTGGCAATGGACACCGTTTGTATCTTTAATCAGCTACGCAGGACTGTGCTCATTGCCTGCGGATCAGTATGAGGCGGCCAGGATTGACGGCGGCAACGCATTCCAGCTGTTCCGCTATATAACGCTTCCGTCACTCCGGCCATTGATTTTCCTGACCTTGATATTCAGGACCATAGACTCGCTGAAGATATATGACATGCCGTTTGTCCTGACCCAGGGCGGTCCGGGAAATTCTACGGAATTCCTCAGCCTGCATATTTACAGGCTGGCAAATGCACAGAACGGATTGATTGGAAGGGCGGCTGCCAATGCCATCATACTGATGGTTATCTCCACCATGGTCAGCAAGCTCCTGATCCATTACCAGAGAAAGGGGGACTAAGCCGTGAAGATGAGCAGAAAAAACAAAAGGGCTTTTCTTGGAATCGGAAAAGGAATCATCTTTTTCATTGTATGCCTGTTTTTTATAGCTCCCTATCTGTGGATGGTATTAATCAGCCTAAAACCGCGTGTGGATATTTTTGACCCGGGAAAGTTTATATTCCAGCCAACCCTGGAGAACTATGCCAGTATCATAAAGAATGCCCATATACTGGATTATTTTGCCAACAGCGCTGTCGTATCTGTGGTATCTACCATTGTATCCCTGGTAATCGGTTCCTTTGCAGCATATGGATTCGCAAGATTTAACTGGAAGAAAAGGGAGAACACTGCTTTTCTGGTCTTAAGCCAGAGGATGCTGCCGGCCATGGCCATTGTAATCCCATACTTCCTGATGGCAATGGCGGCCAGGCTTCTTGATACCCGGGTGATACTGATAATCTGTTACCTGCTGTTTAACATACCGTTCACAATCCTTATGATGCGTGGTTTCTTTGAAGACATACCAATGGAGATTGAGGAGGCCGGTAAGATTGACGGGTGCAATGGACTTCAGGTTTTCAAAGAGCTGATACTGCCGCTGTCCCTTCCCGGACTGACAGCAACGGCAATATTCTGCCTTATTAATTCCTGGAACGAATTTGTCTTTGCAAATTTCCTTACCAGTGTAAATGCCAAGACAGTTCCTACCTCTGTCATGCTTTTCTTGTCCGTGTCAGGGACAAAATGGGGAGAGATGGCAGCGACCGGGGTACTTTCCAGTCTTCCGGTAATCCTCTTTGGGATAATTGTCCAGAAATATATGATACGCGGCTTAACATTCGGAGCAGTGAAGGGTTAACAAATGTAATTTTTAAAATAAGGAGGAAATGCTATGAAAAGAAAGTTGTATTCGACGGCAACAGCATTGATGCTTGTATTGTCAATGACAGCCTGCTCTGCCGGCAAGGGGGCGCCTGCTTCATCCGCGCCTGCAGATACCTCGAAATCAGGGACCGAGGCCCAGGATACTGCCGCTCAAGAGGGCACGGAAGCCGCCGCGGATGCTTCAACCATGGAGGGCTGGGGCAAGCTGATGAAGGAACAGTATGATGGTACCAGGATTGTTGTATCCATGGCATCCCATCCATCGACCGAAGCCTTCCAGACAATGGCTGGGGAATTTACTGATTTAACAGGTATTCAGGTGGAGTGGGATGTGGTGGAGCAGACCTATCTTAAGAACAAACAGCTTCTGGACTTCCAGGGTGCGCACAGCTATGATGTCTTCATGGTTGACAGTTTCTGGAATGCGGAATATGGAGCTAAGAACGTGGTCCAGCCCCTTGATGATTATATGAATGACCCTCAGAAAACACCGGAATGGTATGACAAAGCCGACCTGATTCCTGCCTACTGCGACCTGGGCCAATACAAAGGGGAGACCATCGGCATTCCCATAGCAGGCGAAACCAGGTTCCTCGCCTACCGGACGGATCTGTTTGAGAAATACGGCAAGGAGCCGCCTAAAACCATGGATGAATTCCTGGAACTGGCAAGGTTCTTTAATGGCAAAGAGGATGGTCTGTATGGGGTTGCCCTGAGGGCACAGAGAGGAATCCACTTTGCGTCCGGATGGCTGACCACCATGTATGCATTCTGTGACGGCATGATGGACCAGAAAACACTGGAGCCTAAAATTAACGACCCGGGAGTGGTAGAATCCCTGCAATGGTATCTTGACATGCTGGAATGCGCACCGCCAGATGTTTCGACTTATACACATGAGGAAGCCCTTGGGGCATTTATGTCAGGCAAGACAGCCATGTGGCTGGATGCAACCGCAATAGCTTCTGCGATTACGGATCCGCAGAAGTCAAAGGTTTACGACAAGGTAGCATTTGCAGCACCGCCCGATGGACCGGCAGGAGAGTCGGCAGCCCTGGCAGACTGGAACATTTCCATACCCAACGGCGCCAAGAACCCGGATGCGGCATGGGCGTTCATGATGTATATGACAAGCCGTGAGAAGAGTCTGGAATACGTAAAGAACGGCGGCGCTGCAACCAGGTATTCCGTATATGAGAACGAAGAGCTGATAAAGGAGAATCCGTCCTATCCGGCACAGCTGGCAGCACTGGAGAAGGCCAACGGCCTTGTTAAGAGGGGCCTTCAGTGGACACCGCCCCACGAGCAGATTAACCAGATGCTGGATATAATGGGAAGCTATGCATCACGTGCACAGGCAGGCGAGATGACGGCGCAGGAAGCCTGCGACAAAGCCCAGGCCGACGTACTGGATTTACTGAAATAGCAAAAATTTTCCGCTTTCCCCTTGACATTTATTCAAAAAAGGGATAAACTCATTAAAACTTCATAAGCAAGGCAACACAGCTAAAGAGGGAGTAGTTTAAATATATTGTCAACAACCTCGGTTCTGCACGGAACCTGGCAATATATGCCGATACGGTTACAAGACTTTTATGCGTGGCTTGCAGATATGTTACATATTCTGGCAAGCCATCCATGGAAGTCTTTTTTTATGCAGAAGACCAAAGGGTATTTGGGAACCACTCATCCTGAAGCACCCGTGGATGGCGCCGGAGATGTACTGAATAAGGAGGAAAGCATATGAAAGAATGGTATCAACAGACAAAGGAAGACCTACTGGAGCATTTTCGTGTAACGGAACATGGGCTGTCCGGTGAGGAGGCCGGGAAACGGCTGGCTGAGAACGGGGAAAATGTCCTTAAGGAGGGGAAGCGCAAAAGCACCCTTCAGGTGTTTTTTGAGCAGTTCTGCGACCTTTTGGTGGTAATCCTGATCATTGCCGCACTTATATCCATGGTAAGCGGCAATGTGGAAAGCACCATCGTGATCATCGCCGTTATCGTACTTAATGCAATCCTGGGAACCGTGCAGCATGCAAAAGCGGAGAAATCCCTGGACAGCCTTAAATCCCTGTCTTCGCCCAGCGCCAAGGTGATGAGGGACGGACATAAGATTGAGGTTCCATCGGCGCAGGTGGTTCCGGGCGACATCCTGTACCTGGAGGCCGGGGACCTGGTGGTTGCTGACGGAAGGATACTGGAAAATTATTCCCTGCAGGTCAACGAAAGCTCCCTTACAGGGGAATCCACCAATGTGGATAAAAGCGACGGCCTGATCCATGATGACTGCGCCCTGGCAGACCGGGCCAATATGGTATATTCCAGTGGCCTTGTGACCTACGGAAGGGCTGTGGTGCTGGTGACATCCACTGGAATGGAAACGGAAATCGGTAAGATAGCAGCCCTCATGAACGCCACGAAGGAGAAAAAGACCCCGCTGCAGATCAGCCTGGACCAGTTCGGCAGCCGCCTGGCCATGGCCATCATGGTAATCTGCGCGGTTGTGTTCCTGCTGAGCCTGTACCGCGACATGCCAATCCTGGATTCACTGATGTTTGCGGTTGCGCTGGCAGTTGCGGCAATCCCTGAGGCGCTCAGCTCCATCGTAACCATTGTCCAGGCAATGGGAACGCAGAAAATGGCAAGGGAACATGCCATCATCAAAGAACTGAAGGCAGTGGAAAGCCTGGGCTGTGTATCAGTCATCTGTTCCGACAAGACAGGTACCTTAACCCAGAATAAGATGACGGTTCAGAATATCTATGTTAATAATGAAACCATTTCCATCGACCGTCTGGACCTATGCAACCAGCTTCACCGCTACCTGCTCTATGACGCCATCCTGACTAATGATTCGTCCATTGTGGACGGAAAGGGAATCGGCGACCCGACAGAGTTTGCATTGGTGGAAATGGGGCGCAAGGCCACTGTGGATGAAAACCTCCTCAGGGAACTGATGCCCCGGCTGGAAGAAATCCCCTTTGATTCAGACCGTAAACTGATGAGTACAAAATACGAACTTCACGATGTGCCCACCGTACTGACAAAGGGCGCCCTGGACGTGCTTTTGGACCGCACGGTTAACATCAGGCTGGAAGATGGAATCAGGGAAATCACCCAGGCGGATAAGGATGCAATCCTTCAGAAGAACCTGGAATTTTCCCAGGAAGGGCTTCGCGTCCTGGCATTTGGATACAAGGAAGTGGCGGAGGATTATACGCTGTCACTGGACAATGAAAATGGATTCACGTTCCTGGGCCTTATCTCCATGATGGACCCGCCAAGGGAGGAATCCAAGGCAGCGGTAGCCGATGCAAAGAGGGCCGGAATCAAACCGGTGATGATTACAGGCGACCATAAGATTACTGCAACTGCCATTGCAAAGCAGATCGGTATTTTTGAAGAAGGCGATATTGCCATGACGGGCCGTGAGCTGGATGCCATGACAGAAGAGGAGCTGGATAAGGATATCACCAGCATATCCGTATACGCCAGGGTGTCGCCTGAGAATAAGATCCGTATCGTGGATGCATGGCAGAGAAGAGGTTCCATCACAGCCATGACAGGCGACGGCGTCAATGACGCGCCTGCACTTAAGAAGGCGGACATCGGTGTTGCCATGGGTATCACGGGAACCGAGGTTTCCAAGGACGCGGCGGCCATGATCCTGACGGATGACAACTTTGCAACCATCATCAAGGCAGTCGCCAATGGCCGGAATGTATACCGTAACATCAAGAATGCGATTAAGTTCCTGCTTTCCGGCAACATGGCGGGAATCCTGTCCGTGCTGTACACTTCCGTGGCAGCCCTGCCGGTGCCGTTTGCCCCGGTCCATCTGCTGTTCATCAACCTGCTGACCGATTCCCTGCCAGCCATTGCCATAGGAATGGAGCCGGCTGAAAAGGATTTACTGTCAGAAAAGCCAAGGGATCCAAAGACAGGAATCCTTACAAAAGACTTCATGCTGACCATCCTCACCCAGGGCGGCATCATTGCAGTCTGTACCATGATTGCCTTCCATATGGGACTGGGGAGTGGAAATGCAGGCATAGCCAGCACCATGGCCTTCTCCACCCTGACCCTTGCAAGGCTGTTCCACGGTTTCAACTGCAGAAGCAGGCACAACATCTTCAAGTTAGGCTTTTCCAGCAACTGGTACAGCCTGGGCGCCTTTGCCGCCGGAGTCTGTCTGCTGGGCCTTGTAATGTTCGTACCATTTTTACAGAAACTATTTTCCGTCACCCCCCTGACCCCATCCCAGATGGGAAGCGTCTGCCTGCTTGCAGTAATCCCGACCATCCTGATCCAGGCCTCCAAAATCTTAAGAGATTTTAGGCATAGGAATTAACTGGGAAGTGTGGTATAATGTCCACGTAGGCAATGAGCAGTGCACAAAAAGAGAAACAGGAAATCCCGTTGTGCTTGCACATAAGGAATTTTCTGATTCGCTTTTTGTATAGGGCGAAGCCCGTGAGCGAAATGGAGCGCAGCGGAATTGAGCGCGCACTGCGGACCCGGCCCCCCGCGCCACACCCAGCGGCCGCGGCATCCCAGGCCAGTGCGCATCCCAGCCCCATCGGATGTCCAGGCCCCCGTGCATCCCGGCCCCCGTGCCCATTTCCACCGCACACCCCGGCCCCATCCCCTCACCCCATCGCCATTACCTACAAGCCACACAACAACCAACCATCCAACAGAAAGGGGCGGTGCTATATGGATAAGGTCATTACAATAAGCCGTGAATTCGGAAGCGGAGGCCGTGAACTGGGAGTAAAGCTGGCTGATAAGCTGGGGATTCCCTTTTATGACAAGGAACTGATTTCCATGGCAGCAGACGATATCAATATTGCAGAGGATGCATTCCAGCATTATGACGAGCATATCGTTGTGCACGATCCCCTGGACAGGCAGTTCTACCACGCATTTTCAGAGGTGTACCAGATACCCATGTCCGACCAGATATTTGTAGCCCAGTCCAACGTAATCCGCAGGCTGGCATCCCACGGACCCTGCATCATAGTGGGGCGCTGCGCGGATATGATACTGGCCGACAGCCTGAACCTGTTCATCTATGCCAAAATGAAAGACAGGATCAAGCGCATGCTGGAGCTGGAATCAGAAGCTGAGTCAGACGGGAAAGAGATGGAGCGCCGTATACGTGAAGTAGACCGCAAGCGGAAAGAATACTACCAGTACTACACCGGCAACACATGGGGAAGGGCCCAGAACTACCACCTGTGCCTGGACAGCGGCCCGGTTGGCGTAGAAGGCTGCCTGAGGGCGGTACTGGCTTATCTCGGAGAAGAGACACAATAGCAGGTATAGCAATATACCAGCCATATAAATCATGCACAACCCACAGAATAATTATGGACAGAACCCAAGGCCATGGAAACAGGCCGTCATGCAGGAATGCAGGGTCCTGTCCATTTTAATACCACAGCCAAAGGATACGCCCACACAGGACATTCCTGCTTGTAACCAAGCCCGGAGCATAGTATAATGAAGAAAATAAAAAAATAATACAAATGAACTAGGAGGCAAACGATGAAACAGGATATGATAGTGATTCTGGACCTGGGAAGTTCTGAGAACACCAAGCTGGCCAGGGACATCAGGGAAATGGGTGTTTACAGCGAGATTTATCCCCATGATATTACTGCGGAGGAACTTAAGGCGCTGCCCAATGTAAAGGGTGTCATCATCAACGGCGGCCCCAATCATGTGGTGGATGGCGTTGCCATTGACGTGCTGCCTGAGATTTATGAGGCTGGTTTTCCTGTGATGGCGGCAGACCATGCACCTGCGGCATGTGAGTGTTCCATCAGCGGCTGGGATGGGGATGGGGTCCAGGTACTCCGTTCCTTTGTCTTTGATACATGCGGTGCCCAGGCCAACTGGAATATGAAGAACTTCATATCTGACCAGGTAGAACTGATCCGTGAACAGGTAGGGGACAGGAAGGTGCTTCTGGCCCTGTCAGGAGGCGTGGACAGTTCCGTTGTTGCGGCCCTTCTGATTAAGGCAATCGGCAGGCAGCTGACCTGTGTCCATGTGAATCACGGCCTTATGAGAAAAGGTGAATCTGAGAGCGTAATCGAAGTATTCAAAAACCAGATGGATGCCAACCTGGTATATGTGGATGCCGTGGAGCGTTTCCTTGGCAAACTGGAGGGCGTGGCTGACCCGGAGCAGAAGCGCAAGATCATCGGCGCCGAGTTCATCCGCGTGTTTGAAGAAGAAGCACGGAAGCTGGAGGGAATCGACTTCCTGGCACAGGGAACCATTTACCCGGACATTGTTGAGAGCGGAACCAAGACAGCCAAGGTAGTCAAATCCCACCACAATGTAGGCGGGCTTCCCGAGGACCTGGACTTCACACTGGTTGAGCCGCTGAGACAGCTATTTAAGGATGAGGTGCGGGCCTGCGGCCTGGAACTGGGGCTTCCTTATGACATGGTATACCGTCAGCCATTCCCCGGCCCTGGCCTGGGAGTACGCTGCCTTGGCGCTATCACAAGGGAACGTCTGGAAGCAGTCCGGGAATCCGATGCCATCCTGCGCGAGGAATTCGCCAATGCCGGATTGGACAAGAAGGTCTGGCAGTATTTTACCATTGTGCCGGACTTTAAGTCAGTGGGCGTAAGGGACAATGCGCGCTGCTTTGACTACCCTGTGATTATCAGGGCCGTGAATACGGTGGATGCCATGACAGCCACCATTGAGCGCATTGACTATGACGTGCTGCAGAAGATTACGGACAGGATTTTGAAGGAAGTTAAGAATGTGAACCGGGTATGCTATGATATAAGCCCGAAGCCAACGGCTACGATTGAGTGGGAATGAAGTCCGAAAGGGCGCAAACCCGCATGAATACA
>OLOS01000096.1_pt1 | contig 101623 bp, 88 predicted proteins | sample 1672631 | NCBI WGS metagenome assembly OLOS01 (sample SAMEA3136707, study PRJEB25190) | human gut metagenome | biome: human gut; feature: human-associated habitat; material: faeces | place: Austria | collected 2013
GGCATTTTTTCAGAAGTCTCTTGATGTTCGCCCCTCCGCCGCAGCCGCAGTCCAGTACCTTGGCATCCGGAGCAAGCTCCAAAAAATGAAGCCCCCACCGTGCCACAGGACTGTGCCCCAGATTCATCATGGCGACCATGATTTTTCCGCCAAGCCCTACAGGCTTTCGGGTGTTTTCAAAAAATGACATTTTATCGCACCTCCGATTTCGTACATTCGGCATAAGTTAACGGAAATGACGCTTTCAGAATAACGCTTTTCCGCACTGCCCATCCGTTCTGCCGCAGAAAACTCAAGTATTCCTCGCTCGTCCACTTGCTGTGAAGAGGAAAGCCTGCGAGCTTCATGAAAAAGGCTTTGACCTTGCCGGAAAACGAGTTTCCCGCGTGGGTGAAGGTTGGCGCAATCAACACGCCGTCATCCTTCAGAACCCGCTTGATTTCTTGCAGGGCTTTCTCCGGCTGCGGCACGATGTGCAGTGCGTTGGACACGATCACCACATCAAAGGACTTGTCCGCATAGGGCAGGTGGAACATATCCTGCACGGAGAAGTGCAGCTTTGCCGAGCGATTATCCCGCTTTGCCTCAGCGATCATCTCCGCAGAGGCGTCCGTCGCCTCGATGTTCGCCGCCGCGTTTACGATGTTTTTTGCGATCAGCCCCGTGCCGGTTGCCAGCTCCAGCACCGTCTTATTTTTCACAATCGGTCGAATAAGTTCGTACATCTTTTCATATGCCGCCCGATCCTTTCGCATGAAGCGGTTGTAAATACGGGCGTTTCTGTCCCAGAAATTCTTGTGTTCTCGCATCGCTGTCATTCCTTTTTCCGTCAGATTTTTCTAACCGATACATACACATCATGCGGTTAGTCGCGGCTAACTTACGCGCCGTTGAAAAGCCGCATCTCTGCGGCGTTTCAGCTTATTCAAATAACTCCCTGCAAGCGCCGTGCACCAGCGTTTCCAACACCTGCGGGTATAGTTCTCCTATTTGCTCCTTGTGCGAGACGGTCAGAATCAGTCCGCGTACAGTCGCGGCAGCAAGGGAAGTACCCCGTTTCGGAACAAGGTCATATTTCTCCAAAAGCTGACGAATGTGCGTCTCATCGTCGTGGTAATGCACATTCTTGACCTCATCAGGCAGTCTCTGCAAAAGCAGCTTCGCGTCGTTTTCAATGAAAACCATGTCGCCGGTATCGGAAAGCCGCTTGCATACTGCAAGAACCGCCTGCGCCGCACGATCTGCGTTAGGCAAGCCGACATTTTCGCTCAGTGCATGGTCAGCCACTCCGTAAAGCTCGGCATGGATGCCCTCTAAAACCGCAAAGAAAAGCATTTCCTTGGATTCGTAGAATTTATAGAACGAGCCTTTTGCGATACCGACAGCCTTTGTCAGTTGCTCCACTGAGGTTTTCTTCATCCCCAGTGTGACGGCGCAGCGTCTTGTTTCTTTCAGCAACGCCTTGCGGAGCTGCTCAGTCTCGTAATCGGTAAAAGCCAAGGTTGAACCTCCTTGAAATATGACCATTTCGGTTCTTTCGGTCATATTATACCGCACTTTTTTCTGGTTTGCAAGGGGTGTAGAGAAAAACATACGCATTTTAACAAAAAATTATTTTCCCTTAACACATTATTCCATGAAGGCGCTTCTCTTCCTTTGGCAAAGAACTGCACCCCCCTAAAATCAAAAATGCACCCCCTCCAAACCAAAGTTGCACCCCCTTAACGGGTTTCTATCAAAATTAGAGTCATTTGCCAAAAGTCCACCGTAATTTTGATAGAATTACGGTGGATTTTTTATGTTCCATATGTTATATTGAGTTTGAAGAATAGGGGTTTTCGATCTAAAAATTCAAAAGGTGATAATATGTATTTTCACGCATCACAAATAGGAAAAATCAAGACTTTAGAACCAAGGATTTCAAATCACAATATCCCGCTTATTTATTTTTCGGATAAAAGAGAAAATGTGCTCGTGTATTTGAGTAATGCTGTGGAAAAGGTATGCAAAGAAGGCCGTTTTACATTCGATGGCTTGTGGTATAAATGGGGTTCATACGGATTTGAAAAAGACGGAAGATTAAGATTTGAGGAATACTATCCGAATGCTTTGGAAGATACATACAAGGGGATAGAAGGATATATTTATTCGTGCAGCAAAATCGACCCATATCAAAAATTGGATATTAAAATTCCCAATACCTTTATAACAGCTCAAAAAACAACAGTAGATAATTGTGAATTTATTCCTGATGCATATAATGAAATGATAAACGCTGAAGCGAATGGCTTGATTACCATATTACGATATAACGAATTTATCAGCAATATAAAAAGAAGAGAATGGTTGAAAAAAACCATAATTGATGAATACCGGAACAATAGCGCGCATCCGGATTATCGTTTTTTTCTCGAGTCGAGATTTTCTGCCATAATAAATCACGACAGTGACTTTTGATTCAATAAAGTCATTTTTTGAAAAAGGTTGGACGGTTATCAAAACAATGCCTTCCTTTAACCGAAAACGACCACCCTATAAATGGTTTCTATCAAAATTACGGCTTTTTGATGTTATATGATGTTATATTTAGTTTGAAAAAATGCAATTAAAAGAGGTGGCAAATAATGGCGCGAGCAAGGTATCAGGTCTTGGTCATTCCATATTGCATACAGGACGGCAACGTGCAATTCTGCTTGTTTCGAAGAAGCGATATGGGAATTTGGCAATTCATAGCAGGCGGCGGAGAAGAGGATGATATTTCAATCATTGAGTCGGCAAAAAGAGAAGCCTTTGAAGAAGCCGGGATTTCTAAGACATGTAATTTTTTCAAGCTCGACACCTGCTGCAGCATACCGGCCAACTGCTTTAAGAATGCAGAAGCAATATGGGGTAAAGAGTGTTTCGTCATTCCGGAGTACGCATTTGCAGTGAGGGTAGAAAGCGCATTTTTGCAGCTATCTCATGAGCATACAGAATATAATTGGCTGACTTATGCAGAAGCGCACACGCGACTTCAATACGACAGCAACAAGACCGCTCTGTGGGAACTGAATCGGCGCATTGCGCTTGGAATGTTGAAATAGATAACTTCCGTTTTGCCGCAATTTTTCAGGTGAAAATACCGTTTTAAGATGGCACTGTACCCACTTAAATCGAGAATTGCATCTCCCTCTAAACCGTAGTTGCCCCCCTTGCACGATTTCTATCAAAATTACGGTAGACTTTTTATGCCCAAAAACCGCTTGAAATAAGGCTTTCTGACTGTTTTAGCATATAACACAACCCCCGTCACAGAGCGTTTCTGCGGCGGGGGATTGTGTGTTTCATAGTAATTATAACTGATCCGCCGTAAATGAATACGGCCGGATTATATTTAACGCAGAATTATATTCAATAGTATGTTACATAATAACAATAGCAATTTTTTCAAGTTGTGAAATAAAAAGAAAAAATCCCCATTCCGCAGAACGGGGATTTCAACCTGAATTGTTAAACAGATTATGTAAGCAACGGGAAGATATCTCTTATTGCCCATGTTGCGAAAAAGCCGAACACAATAGCGAGCATAAAGCCGTCGAGCAACCTGCTTTTTACTCTGTCGCCGATCAGGAAATATATTCCCATAAACGGAAACGACCAAAACATCGGATGAAAATGAAACGCACTTGTAAAATCAAGATGTAACGCACACAAAATCGACCGTGTAAAACCGCAACCGGGGCATTGTATACCGAAAAAATGCCTCCATATGCATCCGATACCGGTAACAGATGAAATCAAATAACCGATACCGAGCAAAACAATGAAAAATAATTTCGGCAAAAGTTCTTTGAACCGTAGCTTCACTTAGAACAGCTTCTCGGGTTCAACAACATAGCTGCCTGTAAGAATCTTAACAAAATCAATGATAGCAAGAATGTAACCGATGCCGAAGCAAAGGCTTGCCACAATTTTAACAATGCCCTTTTTGTTTTCGCCCATCATGAAGTTGTGAATACCCAAACCGCCCAACAAGAAGCAGATAATTGCCATTGTGGTCTTGTCTTTGCCGTTGAGATATTCGCCGGATACGGCGCCGTTCTGCTGACCGTTTGCAGGGGGAGGAGTTACGGGAGGCGTCTCGGGATTGTTTACGGGAGCGCCGCACTTCTCGCAAACGTTAGCGCCGGGCATGAGCTCTCCTCCGCAGTTCTGGCAGAATCTTCCGCCGCCGCCTGCCTTAACGCCGCAGTTTGCACAAAATTCCTGGTTGTCATTGAGCATAGTTCCGCAGTTTTTGCAATACATAAAAATTACCTCTCCAAAATAGATTATGACATATTGGTATGCTATGCCAATGCCATTATAACATGATATTTTGACTATGGCAATACTATATTTGTTTGTTTTTCATAAATTCTACGCGATTACGGCAGGCTTTTGGCGAATTTTCAAATTTTCTGCCAACAACTGCGATAAAAACACCTCAACTATGACAAATTCACGGTGCGCTTTTATGTATTGTCTTGTCAAAAGTTTTTTCTGATGATATAATAAATTTGATGAATTATGATATTGAGGAGGTTGTATTTATGTATTTTGACAAGTTTTTGGATTTGTTAAAGCTCGCTTTCCGCCAGAAAGCCGCCGTGTATGATGCCGTTGAATTTTTCAAAAATTTCTTTTCAAACGGATTCTCTATAAAAAAGATTTTTGTCGGATTCATGGTCGTTATCGAACTGCTCGGCTGTCTTGCGTTTGATACACCGCGCACGCCGAGAGGACAAGAATTGAATCTTGACGGCTACAGCCTTGTTTTCTTTGATGACTTTGACGGTGACACTCTTAACACCGATGTTTGGAAACACAGGGGTGTCGGTGCCCGTCGCTGCGGCTTCAATGCGGAGAGCCAGGCGGAGGTCAGAGACGGAAATTTATATCTCACCGCCGAATATCTTGAGGACGGCAAGTTCGGTGCCGGCTGGTATTCGGGCATGATCAGCCTAAAGCAGGACTATCTGCGCGGATATTTTGAGATCCGCTGCAAATACAACAAGGATAAGGGCTTTTGGAGCGCATTCTGGATTCAGTCGCCCAGCAATCCCTATGACCACAACATCTCTCAGGGCGGAATCTACGGCGCTGAAATTGATATCTTTGAAGCCATGAGCGCTGACGCAAAGCTTCCCTCAAGCCGTAATTCCGTTACACAGACAATTCACTGCAACGGGTGGGATGACGATGTTGAGAATATCGACTCCCGCACACTCGGTAAATTTAAGGTAGGCAATGATATTTACAACGAATACAACACCTACGGGCTTGAATGGACGGAGGATGAATATATCTTCTATATAAACGGTGTTGAAAGCGCTCGCAGCTCATTCGGAAACGGTGTTTCGACAATTCCCGAAGAAGTAATAGTTTCGCTCGAGCTTCCCGGCAGCGCGGATTTTGAAAAGGATTATTCTACGCAGATGGTTATTGACTACGTTAAAATTTATCAGAAATGATATATTGTCATTCCGTAACACCGTCTTGTTATATTGAAAATCAGAGCGGGGGACGGTTGCGCTTGCCTTCGTTACCGAGTTCTCACGACAGTTGTAAACATGACGATTTTCGGCTTTTTAACAGAGCCCGCCGTAATTTTTTTTAGATTGCGGCGGGTTTTCCGTCATGTACAATTCACTCGTATTGGAGACTGTCATTGTTCTCCTCTATCTGATGACGACTGCGATTATCACATTTATAATCAAAAAACGCTGTCTGCCGAAGAACTGATTTTAAGAATAAAAATACCGCTGACCCGCGCCGTGAACGCACAAAGTCAGCGGTATTTTTTATCTAAAGAAAACGACAAAATAAAACCGTAATAAACGCCCCGCCGCGGAGCAATGCCGAGGCGGGGGAGAGCGGTATCTTTTTACTTTGTGTTTAACAAATCCTTGTACTGATAAGCTCTTACATAATCGACAATAAACTGCGCCTCATCCGCATTTTTGTCTCTGCTTGAGGGAACTCCGTTCTCGCCGTACATTTCAACGGAGAGAATGAGAAAAAGCGGATTTTGGCAAACACCGCCGAAATCGCTGCGGCCATACTCCATGCCGTTCAGATAGAAAATATATTCATTCTCATTCCATTCGACACCGTATGTGTTGAACTCCTCATAGGGATTTCCCTTGACATAGGTTCTCGAGACCTGTTTGGCTTTGTGTGCCTCGCCGTAGCCGTCATAGTGGAGATTGCAGTAAACGACATTGTTGAACGGTATGCGCCCGTAATACGGGCTTTCCATTACATCAACCTCGGTGCCGTCCTGACCGGAGCCGTCGACATTGACCACATCCTCGTTCATCATCCAAAATGCGCTCCAGATGTCTGCCCCCTTGGGTAGAATGCAGCGAACCTCAAAATAGCCGAATTTCTGCCGAAAACCCGTCTCGCGTGAGGATGTGTCGAGCCCCGCCGTGTACCACCCGGCGCCCGTTCCGCCCATGCCCTCATCGAGATATTTCAAGGGGATAACAAGATTGCCGTTTTCTGTGTAGGCCATGTAATTGTTCCAGTAAGAGCCGCGGCGGACGGATGAGGTTTTGCCGTATGTGTAATGACCGACCCAAAGACTGCGGTCGAGTTCACCGTCGAATTCCTCTTCAAACGTCATCTCGAATTTCGACATATCAACGGTTTTGTACGGATTCGGGAAAGTAGGATTTTTCACTCCCAAAGCGAGGATAGAGAAAATATACAGGAGCAACGAAAAAATCTTCACAAAAACATTTCGCATTATAATTTTACCTCTCTTTCTTGTTTTTTATTTGAAGGTTTTTACCTCATCCGAACCTGTAAAAGCTCAAAAGCTCTCTTGAAAACCTGACTGTTTTGCTTCCGTATAGAATCTTTTTTATATAGGCAGAATTATTCCGATTTAAGTGTAGCAAAAAGCTTTCGGCTTTTCAAGCTTTTCAGTTACTATATCGCTTGAGGGCACCGGATACGGAGCGTCGGTGCCATGCTTTGGCAAACAAGGTCTACTCTTGCGTTATAATCCATATTAAAATATTGCACTATGCCGACCGCTATGTCAAGAGTCTGTTGCATAATATTATATGAGAAATAAAAGCCTGCTGTTTTATGTATTTAATACAAAAATATATTTACACATCGCCATTATATATGATATTATATACTAAAAACGGAGGTGCTGATTTTGCCTACAATCAACAGAAGAGTTCTTTCCAATTTAATTGAGCTGATTAAGCCTTATATAAGCGAAAGCGTTGTCAGCCTTGATAACTGGAGAATAAGGCGCGGAAAATACGACGGCGAGGGCAAGTTCACCGTATATCCCGGCGAGGAGGATTTCAAAGTCGGCTCCGGATGGCACGGGGGATATGATGACGCCGCGTGGTTTTCGTGCGAATGCGATGTTCCCGTATGCTCACAGGGCGAGAAGCTCTATTTCAACATGAATTTCGGCGGCGAGACAATTATCAGATTTGACGGCGAAATAATAGGCAGCGTTAGCTCAAAGCTTCATAACGGCTGGGTCTGCAGGGAGAATATTCCGCTGCCCGAGAAGTATGAGGGCAAGCATATAAAGATAGAGGCCGAGAGCGGAATATGCTGCGGCGGGTTCTGCGACGACGCTATGGCAGGCGCCAAGGAAACTTATTATGACGCGGTTTCCTCCGGAATTTTACGTGTTAATAAGCTGTGCGAGGATTATTACTATAAAGTGAGAACTCTTTTCGACAGCGTAGAGTTGATTTATGATAAGGTCATCGCCGAGAGAATTTACAGAGCTGTCGACGAGAGCGTCCATGTGTTAAGATTTGATTTCACCCGCGAGGATTTTTTAGACAGCGTCAAGCCCGCGTTTGATGTTTTAAACAAGCATCTCGGCGAGCTGCCGGATTATCACCCCGGAAAGGTTATAATGTGCGGCCATTCGCATATAGACGTTGCGTGGCTTTGGACTGTAAAGGAGAGCGAGCGAAAGGCAGTGAGGACATTTGCGAACACTCTCGAGCTCATGGACGAATATCCGGAGTATAAATTTGCTCAGAGCCAGGCCGTGCTTTACGATATGGTCAAAAAATACGCGCCCGATATTTTCAGCCGCATCAAAGAAAAAGTAAAGTCCGGACAGTGGGAGGTAATGGGCAACGCATGGGTCGAGGCCGATACGAATATAGCCTCGGGCGAGAGTCTTATAAGGCAGCTCCTTTACGGCAGAGAGTTTTTTGTCAGAGAATTCGGAATTGACTCAGACACCTATTGGCTTCCGGACTGCTTCGGCTTTACCTGGGCGCTTCCTCAGATTATAAAAAAATCCGGGATGAAAAATTTCATAACCGCGAAGCTCTGCGCAAACGATACCAATGCATTCCCGCATTCAATGTTCAAATGGCGCTCCCATTCCGGCGACGACGTGACCGCATATTTTACGAGAGTATCGTATCAGGGCGAATATGACGTAGGCCGTGTTTTTGAATGCAGAAACGGCAACAGACAGTCGTCTATAGCGGACATTTCGTTCGGGATGTTCGGATACGGAGACGGCGGTTCGGGTTCTACTACCGATATGCTCGAACGCGCAGAGGCATTAAAAAATATCCCCGGCGTTCCCGAGACCGTAAATTCCTCCGCACACGAATTCTTCGATGAAATCGGCAAAAAAGCCGACGAATTCCCGGTCTACGACGGCGAGCTCTATTTTGAAAATCACAGAGGAACATTTACAAGTCAGGCGTTCGTCAAGAAAAACAACAGGCGCGGTGAGTTTGCACTCAGAAACGCGGAGATATTGTCATCCGCCGCCGAGCTCATGGGAAAAAGCGATTATGACGGCGCAGAGCTTGAACGGCTGTGGAAAATACTGCTTGTAAATCAGTTCCACGATATTCTTCCCGGCTCGAGCATCCACGAGGTATATGAGAATGCGAGAGAGGACTACGCTGAGCTAAACAGAGGACTTGAAAAGCTTATAAACGAGAAGTTGAACGTCCTGTTCTCCGAGCGTGACCCGGAAGCGTTTACGGTTGTGAACTATCTGAATGTACCGTATACGGGTGAAGTCAAGATAAAGATTCCCGGGGGATATAACGGCGTTGAATATGCGGACGAACAGATTCCGTGCGTCAAGCTGTCGGATAAAACGGGCGATTATATTTCGTTTGTTGCCGAAAAAATTCCGTCGCTCTCGGGACGCACATACCGCTTCTCAAAAAGCGAGCATCCGACAAAAACGTGCGTCAAGGCAGAAAAAAATCTGCTTGAAAATAATATTTTAAGGGTCGAATTTGACAATAACGGCGAGATGACATCCGTATTTGACAAGGAAAACGACAGAGAGGTGCTTGCTGCTGTCGGCAACACACTGTGCATCTATCAGGATAAGCCCATACACGAGAGCGCATGGAATCTCGAATTCGATTATCGGATGACTCCGTATCCGCTTAAAACAGCCGAGAGCGTAGAAGTCGTCAGAAACGACAGCGTCGCGGGCGAGCTTAAAATCCTAAGAAAGTTTAACAAATCGACCGTTACACAGTATATTTCACTAAAAAAAGATTCACGTCAAATAGATTTCAGAACCGCCGTTGACTGGCACGAGAGGGAAAAGGTGCTCAAGGTGAATTTCCCCGTCGGCGTGAGAAGCTGCTCCTCAACGAGCGAAATCGCGCACGGCTCTATACAGCGCCCCACTCATTATAATACCTCTTACGATCTTGCAAAATTTGAGACATGTATGCACAAATGGGTCGATCTTTCGGAGTCCGGCTACGGCGTGAGCGTTCTCAACGACTGCAAATACGGCTTTTCTGTTCACGAGAACAATATAGACATAACACTTATGCGTGCGCCGATCTGTCCCGACCCCACGGGAGACATAGGGTATAACGAGTTTACATATTCGCTCGTTCCCCATGCCGGCACTTGGCAGGAGGCGGGGATATCCGAGCTTGCCTATGCGCTCAACAACCCGCCCGCGGTTGTTTATTCCGCTGTCGGTTCGCATGACGGCGAACGGCTTATCTCCGTTAAGAGAAAAGGCGTTGTTCTCGATGCGTTTAAAAAAGCGCAGAATGACGACGGATACATTCTGCGCGTGTTTGAAGCGTATTCCTCAAGAGGAAAATGCGAAATAGACTTTTGCAAGGCAATAGAGAGCGTCACGGAATGCAATCTTATGGAAAAAGACGGCGAGTCGCTTTCTCATTGCGAAAAGTCGTTTGTCTTTGACATAAAGCCGAACGAGGTCAGAACATTCAGAATAAAGTTTAAATAAATCGGAAATTTTAGAACTGACTTTCAAGGCGAAGCTCCTGCGGCAGGTGCGGAACGTCGTTATATCTCAGAAATCTTTTGCGCGGAACGTCGTTTATCAAAAAAAGCTCGAATTTATTTATGCAGGTATTGTGTTGAACGATATTTACGTTTATGTCGTAACGGAAGTTCACGAGGCTGCTCAGCATATAGCAGATAGCTCCCGCGTGAGAGACGATAAGGATTTTTTCCGGATTATACCTCTTCTGCTTTCCGTCCGTGACAACCGTCTCCGCGGCGTTCGAATATCCGGGGAGATTGATGTACTTATCAACCGCATATTCAAGACGCTCTATATCCGCGCCGCAGCCATTTCCCATGCTCGTTTTTGTTATGTTCAACTTCGGGTAGACCGACCTGAGAAGCTCTGTGTTTGCCTCAAAATCACCGGGCGTCTCCGTTTCGCAGAATTCCGGGACAATAATAATTTCGGGGTTTCCCTCCTGATGCCGTGCAACGGCCGCCGCCGTCTGCACGGCTCGGCACATATGGCTTGAATATATCTTGTTAAACCTTACGTTCGCTAAATACCGACCGAGGCATTCCGCCTGCTGTTCACCTTTCGGGGAGAGCATACTGTCGAATTCGCGCGATTCGCCGATGTTGGATAAAGATTCTCCGTGCCTCACAAGATAAACGTCCATATTATTTTTCCTTTCCAACCTGCTTTTTTCATGATTATAACAAATTTACCGAAAAAAGCAAGCCGCAGTCTTGATTTGTATTAACATACATATAAATTCGGATGGACAGCCGATTGAATAAAAAGGCTGCCCGGGTAAAATATAATTTGTCGGCGGAAAGATATCATGTGAAAATTTTCCTTATCCATTTTCCAAAGCTTGACGGCATCGGAAAAAACTGCTAAACTCTAAAGTGAGAACAGAGTTTTGCGGAGGGATAGCAATGGATAACGGGCTTATGTCCATAGGAAAAGCAGCCGAAATGAGCCATTTGTCGGTTGCGACGCTGCGGCTCTACGACGAATTGGGACTGTTGAAGCCGAAATATAAAGATCCGGAGACGGGATACCGCTATTATGATATCGCTCAGAACGCGCGTCTCGATATGATAGTCTATATGAAGGAGCTCGGAATGAGCCTTACAGAGATAGGCGACGTGCTCGAAAAAGAGGATATAGTGCTGATAGAGACGATACTGACCCAAAAAAACGAGCAGCTGCACCGTCAGATGCGCGAGCTTCGGGCGCAGCACGACGCGGTGGAGCGCGCCATAGCTTCTATCGAACGGTACCGCAAATCGCCCGAAACCGGCACGGTTGTTCTCGAATATATCGATCGGCGTTATATCTGGGGAGTGCCGTGTGCCTGCAATTTTTACGAGGAGGGCTTACGCGCCTTCGAGCAGGAACTTGTCGTTCTGCGCAAGGCGCTTATGGAGCGCGGATTTTTGCAGGCGCACTCATATAATGTCGGCACATCGATAAAAAAAGAGGATTTCATCAACGGAAACTTTGTTCCGCAGGATACGTTTGTTTTTGTCGGTTATCGGGATCAGCCGACTTTGCAGGGAACCGTCATTGTCGACAGCGGTATGTATGCCTGCGTCTATCTTGACAGCTTTGACGAGGAGGTTGAATATGCAAAGCTGTTGCTGCAGCACTGCAAGGAGAATAACCGAACCGTCTGCGGGGACTATTTTTGCGAAATAATGACGGAATTCAATGTTTTTGACGACAGTCGACGCAATATGTTTTTGCGCCTGCAGGTACCGGTAGAATTTAATCGATAATTTTTTCGCTATTTTCCTTGACTCTCAACTGAGAAGAGGGTTTATACTATAATTGCAGGAGGCGGTGTATCCGCCGAAATAATAATTGCAGTATAGGAGGAAATTTCTATGGAAAAAATTAAAGTTGTACAGTACGGCTGCGGAAAAATGAGCAAGTACATTCTTCGCTACCTGCATGAGCACGGCGCACAGATAGTCGGTGCGATTGACGTTAACCCCGCGGTAGTGGGGCAGGATGTCGGCGATTTTGCCGGCTTGGGCATCAAGACAGGCGTTATAATCTCCGACAAAGCCGATAAGGTTCTTGACGAGAGCGACGCTGATGTTGCGATCGTTACTCTGTTCAGTTTTATAGACGATATTTACACTCACGTTGAAAAATGCGTCTCGCGCGGTATCAATGTTATTACAACGTGCGAAGAGGCAATTTATCCCTGGACGACGGCTGCGGTGCAGACGAACCGCCTTGATGCAATCGCAAAAGCTAACAACTGCACAATAACCGGCAGCGGTATGCAGGATATCTTCTGGATCAACATGGTCGGTCTTGTTGCCGGAGGCTGCCATAAGATTACTAAAATCAAGGGTGCATACAGCTACAACGTCGATGAATACGGCTTGGCGCTTGCCAACGCTCACGGCTGCGATCTGACGCCAGAGGAGTTCGAGCAGAAGATAGCTCATCCCGATGAGTTTGAGCCGTCATATGCCTGGAACGCAAGCGAGGCTATCTGCAACAAGCTCGGGCTGACAATTAAATCCATCGACCAGAAGCACGTGCCGTGCATTATTGACCGCGATATTTATTCCGAGACTCTCGGCAAGACTATCGAAGCCGGACGCTGCATAGGAATGTCCGCCGTCGTGACTATCGAAACGATGCAGGGCATTACAATTGAAGAGGAGACTATAGGCAAGGTCTACGGTCCCGATGACGGCGATATGTGCGACTGGCAGATTACGGGCGAGCCGAACACCGAATTCCACGTCGTAAAGCCCGCAACGGTCGAGCATACCTGCGCTACGGTAGTCAACCGTATCCCCGCGCTTCTCTGCGCACCCGCGGGTTACGTCACGGCCGATCAGCTTGATCCCAACGAGTATCTCACTTATCCCATGGAGTTCTATTGCTGATATCCTGAATAAAAAAGCACAGCCTTACGGCACAGTCGGATAAAAGCCGACTGTGCCGTTTTTATCGGCATAAGTAAAACAACCACCGCTAAGCGGTGGTTGTTGCTTTTTACTGCATTTATATCGCGCAATATAATTATACGATTTTTGCAAAGAAATAGTCTCCCGCATCTATCGGTACGCAGTACTTGCCGTCGGTCAAGGTGATATCCCGACAGCCCTCAAGTCCGGTGAGCGAGGAGTGATTTTTTATATCGATTACCGCAACGCGGCGTGCGTCTTTTATCTGCACCTCGCCGCCGTCAGCGCTCTTATCTATTCCGTCGTTATTGAATACCGTCAGATACCAGCCGTCGGATATTTTGCCGATAAACCAATGCACTCCGCCCGTAACCCAAATCGGCATGACTTCTTTTATGAGCCGCTTCGCTTCTTCTGCGCTAACGGCATTTTGATGTTTCTCTGCAAAAGCACTGTCTCCGCTAAGGTCAACAAGATATTTGTATTCGCCGAAAACCGATTCGCAGTCGGCATGGATAATGTCAAAAGCATCGGGAATATCGCTGTTTATAAGCGTTTTTGTCTCGTTGCCGTATCGTGAGCACGATGCGCCAATAAGCTCGTCTATGCCGTGACATGCGGACGTATATTTTTTCTGTCTTTGCAGGTCTTTATACGGAGTCTCTCCGAGCCACTCGCCGCAATCCCTGCTCGGAAGAACGGGCATATCCTCGGGCAGAACTATTGCCACGGGAGCAAAGAATTCTCCCGCCCGATATTTTTCGACAAAACGCAGAAAATCACGCTTAACTTCTCCGTAAGGGGAAAGGACAAAGTCCTTGCTGTCATAAAAAGTGTTGTAAACGCCCCATTCCTCGCTGATGAATTCCGCGCCGGAGAGGTAGGCGTATATTAGTATTCTTTCGTGCAGAGAACGGGAGCTGCCTCCGTTGCAGCCCGCCGATTCAAACGGAAAATCTCCGCCCTTGATATTCCATTCGTTTTCGCCGTTCGCGTGATAATTGCACACGGAAAAAGGCCGCCCGCCCCACGGCTCGTAATAAGCTCCGAAACTCTTTTTATAAGCTTTTGACATACCTCTTGCATAGGCAAGCTGGATGTTGGCACTCGGTGTCTGCGCTCCTATTTCGGGCATAATTCTCTGCGCTCCGAGCTTAAACTCAAGATTAGGCGCCATCATCGCGCTGTCACAGGGCAAAAGCCGTCCCGAAGTGAACTTCATACGCATATAAAAAAGCTTTCTCGCGTTGTCTAAAAGCTGCTCAAAGCACGACGGCACGGGAAAATACTCCGCATATTCTTTTGCGGTCGCAGCCTCAAGAAAAATATTCTCAAAAGGGAACTGCCGCAGAATTTCTTTTTTTATGGCTCTTTCGTTCCAATCGGACGCGTCAAGATTTTTAAGTTTGTCATAATCCGAGCGCATATTCGACATCCACTCGTGCATCTGAAAACCGTAAAAATTGCCGAGCGAATCGATGGTTTTCATATCATACGGATATTCTTCGATATATGCTCCGCCCTGAAGCCTGTCGATATACCAAGGCAAGCCGGTTTCTGTTATCAGGCTGTACAGCTCTCCGCCTTTTGCGGCAAGTGCATTGAATTTTTTGCAGTCGGGCAGCATTAGTGACTGGCAGAAACGAACCCCCGAAAATCGGTCAAGCAAGCCGCATTTTTCGTAGCCGCGCCAAATCACGCTGTCATAGCCGTGGAAAAAAACGAAGTCCCTGTTTTTCAACTTTGTTTCCCCCTCATTATGATTGCCTTATGCTCTTATGCCGGGAATTTGACAACTATCGTCGTTCCCTCGTTCGAGCTCTCCTCAACATACACCTTTCCGCCGTGAAGCTCGGCGATTTCCCAAACCAACGAAAGCCCCAGTCCGACTCCGCCGTATTCGCGGCTTCTCGACTTATCGACTCTGAAAAAGGCCTGGAAAATAATCCTTTGATATTCCTTGGGGATGCCGCAGCCGGTATCCTTGATTTTTATTTCAATTCCGTTTTCGTCTTGATTAACGGAAATCCGCACTTTTCCGCCCGTCCTGTTATACTTGACGGCGTTTTCCGTAAGATTAAAAATAAGCCTGTATATAAGCGGGTCGCTGCCCGTCATTGTGCCCTGTCCGTCATATTCCAAGGTTATATCGTTGCTTTCGGCAAGCGGGGCGATATCCGCAAATATTTCCTCTATCATCGGGGTGAGATCGATAAAATCGTTTCTCGGCACGGACTGCAAGCCGTTCATTTCGAGCAGCGTCTGAGTCATCTGCGTAAGTCTTTCCGTCTGTTCCTGCAAAAGAGTGATGAATTCAGCGGTTTCCGGCAAAACATCGGGATTCTCGGCGGCGAACAGCTCCAGCTGCGCCTGCATGAGAGCCAGAGGCGTTCGCAGCTCATGCGCCGCGTTTCCCGTGAACTGCCGCTGCGCCTCAAATGCGCAGTCAAGGCGCTCCAGCATACGGTTAAAGGAAAGGCTGAGCTCACGGAATTCCGCCAAGCCGTTGTCGGAAATCTGCATATTGCTGAGATTGTTAAGCTGAACCTTTTCAACCTGAGAGGCAAAACTGCGCAGGGGCTTCAGCGCGTGCCCGCTGATAAAATATGCCAAAATGCCGCTTAAAAGCGTCACGGCGGCCGTTATATACCAGTTTGTTCTGCAAAAATCCGCCTGCGCCCCGTGCACTACAATGGTAAATTCCTTGTCCATTCCGGCAAGAGACGGGTCAAAGAGAACAGATTCCGAGGCGGACGCTCCGTCGCTGTATTCCTGAACAAAGTTGCCTATAGAATCCATATAATGTATGCCGGAATAGCACAGCAGCAGATTCATCAAAACGCAGGCGACGCATATGAGCAGAGATGACATAAGCGTTATGCGCCATTGCAGGGAAAGCTTTTTCATTCTTCCGCCCCCTCAATAAGATATCCTTCACCGATACGGTTCCTTATCGGGTCGTAGCCGAGAGCGGTGCGCAGCTTCTTGCGAAGCGCCGAAATATGCACTCTTATGGAATTACTGAAATTGTCTACGCTGTTATCCCAAACATGATCTATAAGCTCCTCCTGGCTTATGGGCCGACCTTGGTTGAGCATGAGATATTCCAAAATTCCCGTCTCCTTTCGCGTCAGCGTCAGCGGCTCTCCCTGCGCGCTCGCGGTGCGGGCTTTTGTGTCAAAGGACAGTGCTCCGCAGGTAAGAACAACGTCGCGCTGAGTAAACTGCCGCAGCGTCAGGCTTCTTATACGCGCCTCCAGCTCGGCGAGGTGAAAGGGCTTTGAAAGATAGTCGTTCGCGCCCGCGTCAAGTCCCGCAACCTTGTCGGCTACTTCGTTGCGCGCGGACAGTATCAGAACGCGGGTCTCGCGATCCGATTGACGGAATTTGCGCAGCACACTCATGCCGTCCTGCTTCGGCAGATTTAAGTCCAGAATAACAAGGTCGTATTTTTCGCTCTCGAGCAGTTCGAGGGCTTTTTCGCCGTCATAGCAATAGTCTATGCTGTAAGCCAACCGTCTGAGGCTTCTTACGATTGTTTCGCACAGTGCGCGCTCGTCTTCTACCACCAAAAGATGCATGACGATCCTCCTTTTTCATTTTAACAAACCGTTTTCCGTTTTTCATTATAACACAGGCAGATAAATTTTTTGTTAAGTTTCCGTTCTTAACGGGGATTTTAACTCCCGCGATGTATGATGTGATTGAAAACGCGAAAGGGGATATCCGAATGAATCACAGAAAAAAGGCGGCGGTGCAGGTATTTCTGCTCTTGGCGGGGGCGGTTATGCTGTGCTTCGGCGCATGGCGCGGCGAGGCGGAAACCGTTTTAAGCAAAGCAATTAACGTATGTCTGGAGTGTGTGGGAATTGGGTAAAAAGAAGTCGGGTGTGTCGGCTGTTATGTCCCGCTTCAGGGGTATGTTTCAAGCGGGAGCCGCACTGCTCACCAATATTCATCTGCCCAACTTTTTTAAGGGCAAAATATATCAGGGCTCGGCGAAAACGGTATGTGTGCCGGGACTCAACTGTTACTCCTGCCCGGCGGCAACCGGGGCCTGCCCCATAGGGGCCTTTCAAACGGTGGTCGGCTCGTCAAAATTCCGCTTTTCGTATTATATAACGGGTATGCTGATTTTGATAGGGGTTTTATTGGGAAGATTTGTTTGCGGATTCTTGTGCCCGTTCGGCTGGCTTCAGGATCTTCTGCATAAGATTCCGGGGAAAAAGCTCTCTACGAAAAAAGTCAGACCGCTGACCTATATTAAATATGCCGTGCTGGCGGTTGCCGTGGTGCTGCTGCCCGCCTTAGTCGTCAACGACGTCGGATTGGGCGATCCGTTTTTTTGCAAATACATATGTCCGCAGGGCGTGTTAGAGGGAGCGATACCGCTCTCTATTGCAAACCAAAACATTCGCAATGCGCTGGGCGAGCTGTTCACATGGAAGCTGGCCGTCCTCGTTATTGTAGTTGTATTAAGCATAATCGTTTACCGCCCGTTTTGCAAGTGGCTCTGTCCGTTGGGCGCACTGTATGCCCTGTTTAACCGTGTCTCGCTGTTTCGCATGGCGGTGGACAAGGACAAGTGTATCTCGTGCGGAAAATGCGCAAGGGTTTGCAAAATGGACGTTGACGTGACAAAAACACCGAATCACACCGAGTGCATACGGTGCGGGAAGTGTGTTACAGCCTGTCCTACCGAAGCCGTGCGTTTTTGCTACGGATTCGGAGACTATAAAAATACTGTTAAAAAAACAAAGACGGAAAAATGCAGTAAAGACAATGACAAGGAGGAAGCGTATGTATGCAAAGAAAATCATAGCGGTTGTAACGGCTGTTCTGCTGATATGCAGTCTTGCCGCCTGCTCTGTCGTGAGCAACAGAAGAGTGAGAAATCTTGACAAAGATATGATGCAGCCCGGCACAACGGAAAACGCAGATATGTGCGAGAGCGGCTGCACCTGCGCCAAACACTAAACGAACGGAAAGGATATGAAAAAATGATAAGAAACAACCGAATCAAAAAAGTTATTGTGCTGCTTATGGTCGCGGTGCTTGCGCTGTCTTTTGCAGCCTGCGGCGGCAACAAGGGCGGCTCGATGGACAAGAACCCCAAAAACGCCAAAGAGGCGAAAGCCATGTATAACAGCCTGATGGCTCAGGAGAATGAAATTCTGTCGAAAAACAAAGACCTTTGGGAAAAAGTGTTCATGTCGGCGGACAAGGGCATGACAATGATCGAGGACGGCGGCAATTACGGCGATTTCCTGCTGAAGACCATAGAGTCGGCAAAGGATCAGTTCTCCGCGGACGAGCTGAAGCTGCTCATGGAGGAGGGCGAAAAGATTCGCAAGATAGAGGTAAAGCTGACGGAGCTTGAAAATAAATATCCCGAGCTCGGCAAGAAAGATTCGAGCGGCGGCGAAAGCGTGCCGGCGGACATGGCGAGCGGAAAATTCCCCGCATTCACGGGAAAGGATTTGGACGGCAACGAGGTTAGCAGCGACAAGCTGTTTTCGGCAAATGCCGTCACGGTCGTAAATCTTTGGTTTACAACCTGCTCTCCCTGCGTAGGTGAGCTCGAAGATCTCGAAAAGCTGAGCAAAGAGCTTGCGAAAAAGGGCGGAACCTTGATAGGCGTCAATTCTTTCACACTCGGCGGAGATTCAAAGGCTATAGCCGAAGCCAAGGAGGTTCTTTCCAAGAAAAACGTATCGTATAAAAACGTATATTTTGATTCAAACAGCGAGGCGGGAAAGTTTGTTTCAAACACATATGCTTTCCCGACAACATATGTTGTTGACCGCAAGGGCAATATAGTCGGTGATCCCATAGTGGGCGCTGTCACGGGCAAAAAGCAGATGGAAACACTTATGAGCCTCATCGAAAAGGCGATAGCCAACGACAAGGCCTGACAGAGATAAAAACGCTGCTGTTTCGAACGTACCGAGTAAAGGAGGAAGAGAACATGAAAAGAGTTTCGGGCTTGCTTTTGTTGGCGCTTTCAACCGTTTTAATTCTTTCGGGCTGCGGCATAAATCACGGAAAAGATGATGCGGAAAAGAAAAAAGCGAAAGGAGAAATGACGCAAATGGATTTTTCAAAAGAACCCGAAAATGTTATCTTCCTTGCGGGCGGCTGCTTTTGGGGCATTGAACAGCTTATGCAGTCTATCCCCGGAGTTATCGACGCGCGCAGCGGCTATGCAAACGGCACCTGCGAGGCCGATGCCGACTACAAAAAGGTGTGCTCGGGCGGTACGGGTTTTAGAGAGACGGTAAGAGTCGAATATGACCCCGAAAAGGTCAGCCTCGACGCACTGCTGCTTGCGTACTTCTATGTCATTGACCCGACGGTTAAAAACCGACAGGGGAACGATGTGGGCAGCCAGTATCAGACAGGCATTTACTACACGAACGAAAACGCAAGACAAACAGTGGAACGCATTGCCGAGATAGAGCGCAGCCGAAGCAAAGATTTCTTTGTTGAGATAGGGCCGCTGATTAATTTCTATCCGGCGGAGGAATATCATCAGAATTATCTCGAGAAGAACCCCGGCGGTTACTGCCATATTCCCAAGGCGGAGATAGAGCTGTTTTCAAAGCTTCGCATAGACCCGGGTGATTACAAAAAGCCCGCCGCAGAGTCCATAAGAGACAAGCTCACATCCGAACAGTACCGTATAACTCAGGAAAACGGAACGGAGCGCCCTTTTGAAAACGAATTTTGGAATCAATTCGAAAAGGGGATCTATGTCGACGTTGTGACCGGCGAACCGCTTTTCTCGTCAACCGACAAATTTGAAAGCAGCTGCGGCTGGCCGGCTTTTTCCAAGCCGATAGAGGATCCCGCCGTTGTCGAATCCGTTGACAAAAGCCACGGAATGATTCGCACCGAGGTGCGAAGCCGCGCGGGAAATTCTCATCTCGGTCATGTGTTTACGGGTGATTCCGAGTCGCCCAACGGAGTGCGCTACTGTATAAACAGCGCCGCACTGCGCTTTGTGCCTTACGCCAAAATGGAGGCGGAGGGATACGGATATTTGCTGTATCTGTTTGAATAACAGATGTCATACAGCTTGTCAAAAATATAAAATACGGAGGTTTTTCAATGCAAAAGGTAATAGCTTTTTTAGTCAAAAAGGTGATAACGGTTGTGATGATTGTCTTTTCCTTCTTCATCAAGGGAGACATGACAAAAGTCGAAATGCAGCCCGAAGAGCAGGTAAAAGCAGGGGCTTCATCCGCAACATTTATCTTCGAAAACAAAACCGGAAAAACGCTCGACCTTCACATCTATGTCGAATCCGTTGAAATGGAGAAAAACGGCAAATGGGAGGAAGTGCCGTATGTGCAGATGCTCGACGATGTGGATTTCGTCAATCCTCCCCATCTTCATCCGGGAGAAAAGACGGATATCACAGTGGAATTCAAGCAGAGAGCCGTCTATTCCGAGCCTGTTCCCATGCCCTTGGCGGCAGGCAACTACCGTATAACCGTGAGCTATAAGACGATAGGGTATAATACCGTGCAGGAGGGCAAGCAGACCTTCAATTTCACGGTAACTCCGGCATAACCTAACATAATTATCCTTTAAACTCTCCGAGTCTGCGCCGAGAAGCTTTGTCTTTTCGGCGCAGACTGTTTGTGCTTGCTTATTTGCTGCGGTTGATGCTGTGATTTTATCGCTTTTTGCGTCAAACTCTATTGAAACGGTGTCGCTTATATGCTATATTACTCACCGGAAAGGATTTGTGAGGTGAAATTATGAAGATAGATTGGTACAAGGCGGCATCCGCTCTGCAGCTGATAATAGGCGCGGCGGCGATAATTTCGTTCTTCGTTTTGGCTTTCGGCGGAGAAAACATAAAGCCCTGGATAATAACCGTTATTTTGGCCGTCGTTCTTACAGTGTCGGGAATAATAGGCTTAGTAAAGGGAAGCCCTTATAACCGCGGTTGAGACCAAATATAAACTCAAAAAAAATCAAACTCCGTCGCAGAAGATAAATTTTTGCGGCGGAGTCAATTTTTATGTAGACAATGAGAAAAATAAAAGTTATAATGAAGTCGGATTAAAGCACAGCAAAAATAACAGAAAAGGGGTATTTTATGAAAATAACTTTTATGGGTGCCGGCAGTACGGTGTTCGCCAAAAACGTTCTCGGCGATATAATGCTCACTCCGGCTCTGCGCGAATGCGACATTGCGCTCTATGATATCGATCCCGTCAGGCTCGAGGAGTCGTATCTTATGGTTACGGCGCTCAACAGAAATATTAACGGGAACCGCGCAACGGTAAAAAAGTATCTCGACGTTGACGAGCGAAAGGACGCGCTTCGGGGAGCTGATTTCGTCGTAAACGCAATTCAGGTCGGCTTCTATGACCCGTGTACGATAATCGACTTTGAAGTGCCGAAAAAGTACGGACTGCGCCAGACCATTGCGGATTCAAACGGTATCGGCGGAATATTCAGAGCGCTGCGTACCATTCCCGTTCTCAAGGATTTTACCGACGATATGCAGGAAGTCTGCCCGAATGCGTATTTTCTCAACTACACCAACCCCATGGCTCAGCTTGCGGGCTGGCTCGGCAGATATTCCGGCATAAAATCGGTCGGACTCTGCCACTCCGTGCAGGGCTGCTCGCGCGGACTGCTCAAAAGACTTGATATCGAATACAACAAGCCCATCCGCGAGCGCATAGCGGGAATAAACCACATGGGCTGGCTGCTGGAGATTGAGGATGCCGACGGCACCGACCTCTATCCCGAGATAAGAAAGAGAGCCGCAGAAGTGCTCGAGAGCGGCGTTACCGACCACGATGACCTTGTGAGATTCGAGTATATAAGGCGCTTCGGCTATTACTGCACCGAATCGAGCGAACATAATGCTGAATATAACAACTTCTTCATCAAGGCGAAATACCCGGAGCTCATCGAGAGATATAATATTCCGCTTGACGAATATCCGAGGCGCTGCATCGAGCAGATAGAGAACTGGAAAAAAGAGAAGGACAATTATATTCACGACAACGTGTCGCACGGGCGCACGGGTGAATATGCCTCTTACATAATGGAGGCCATTGTCACCGACGTTCCGTATAAGATAGGCGGAAATGTTATAAACAGGGGAATCATTCCGAATCTTCCGGATGAGGCGTGTGTTGAGGTCGCTTGCCTTGTGAACAAGTACGGGATTCAGCCCTGCCGCCAGGAGCCGCTGCCGCTTCAGCTCGCCGCGATGAACAATCTGATGATAAACGTTCATCTTCTTACTATCGAGGCCGCCGTAACGCATAAAAAGGATCATATCTATCAGGCTGCCATGCTCGACCCGCACACATCCTCCGAGCTGTCCATAGATGAGATAGTTCATCTGTGCGATGACCTTATCGAAGCCCACGGCGATTATCTGCCGAAATATTTCTGATAAAAATCAGCAAAGGAGCCGTCATTTTTGGCGGCTCCTTTTTTGTCAGCTTAGCTTTTCGGTTATTATATCAATTATATCTTCGTTGCCGTATGGCGGGAGCAGAGCGGGGATTACAGTCACATTGCCGAGTGTTCCGCTGCATTCAACAGACAGCGCAAGCGGCAGAGAGACGTTGCCTTTTTCGTCAGCCGACTGAACGGCGCTAAACTCAAAGCTGCCCTCGGGGACTGTACCGCCGAAAGATATAACCGCCTTGATTTTTGAAAAATCAACAGCTCGCGAATCGACGGCGCCGAACGAAACCGCCTTCTTGCGGTTTATACCGACGGAGAATCTGTCGCCGAAAACCTTCTCAAACTTCTTGTAATTATCTTTGTCTATACCGCGCTCGAGATTGCCGAGATTTATGAGCACGCAGCCGAGCTTTTTACTAAGCCTTGCGGCCTTCTGAAGCTCCGCGTCGGTCATGCTTTCGCATACAGTAACGGCGATTTCGGCGGGGGAGAAGCGGCTTATCCTGTCCGCCGTAATCTCTGCGGCGCGTTCAAGAGAAACAGCTTTGCCGTCCGCCCTGCAGACCTTCAGCCTGTCTGCGTTGCAGCGCTCGACAAGACCGAACTTGCCGTAGGTGCAGATAACATCACCGTTTGCGGGTTCGCAGCGTGTAACGGTGTTTCCGGCAGTAAAAACGTTTATCGCGCACGCGGCGGCGCAGCCGGTGCAGTAGGTCGCCGTACACTTTTCGCGCAGGGGAACATCCTTTTTAAGCGGCATTTTTTCAACGAGTGCGCCCGTCGGGCAGAGCGACACGCACTGTCCGCACGAAATGCACTGCGAGTCTCCGAGCGATTTATAGAACTCGGGCGAGACGACCGTTGTAAAACCTCTTCCCGCAAGACCTATTGCGCCGATATCCATAACCTGCGAGCACACGCGCACGCAGAGTCCGCAGAGAATGCACTTGCCTGAGTCGCGCAGGATATATTTGTGTTCCTCGTCCTTTTTTGCAGGCGATTTCTCGCCGGCGAAGCGGGCAAAATCCGCATCGTATTTGTTTGCGTAGCTAACTAACTTGCACCTGTAATAGTCAAGGCAGCCGCATTCAAGGCAGCGTGATGCCTCGCGGCGAGCCTGTTCGTCCGTAAAGCCGAGCGCCACCTCGTCAAAATTGCGCTTTCTTTTGTCAGGCGGGAGCACACGCATTTTTTCGCGGGCAATATGCTCTCTGTCCGCAAGGTCATCCGCCGTTATTTCGCGCTCTACGAGTATCGGCTTTTTGTAGCCTATTATATTTCCGCGAAGATAGCTGTCAACGACCGAGGCGCTCTTTTGCGCTTCGCCTATGGCGGCTATTGCTATGTCCGCGCCCTTGTTTGTCGCGTCGCCTATCGCAAAAACGCCCTCTATATTTGTCCTGAACGTGCTCTCGTCCGCACTTATAGTACCGCGATTTGTCGCGTCAAGCGCCTCAAAACCGCTGAGCTCCGGCTTTTGACCGATAGCCATTATTACGCTGTCAACTTCGAGCGTCTTGAACTTTCCCTCTATCGCAACGGGCTTTCTTCTGCCGCTCGCGTCGGGTTCGCCGAGCTCCATTATTTGAAGCTTTATTCCGCAGACCTTGCCGTCCCGTGTCAGAATTTTATCGGGATTTGTAAGGAACTTAAACTCTACGCCCTCCTCCTGTGCCTCGTCGATTTCGAGCGCATCGGCGGGCATCTCCTCACGAGTGCGGCGGTAGATGATATAAACCTTTTCCGCGCCGAGACGGACTGCCGTGCGGCAGGCGTCCATTGCGGTGTTGCCTCCGCCGCAGACCGCGACACTTTTTCCGATATCGGCGGGGGAGCCGAGTATCACCGAGCGCAGAAAATCTATTCCGCCGAACACGCCCTGCGCGTCCTCGCCGTCAACGCGCATTTTCGTGCTTGACCATGCGCCCGGGGCGGCTATAACCGCATCGTATTCGTTTTTCAGTTCATCGAGAGTGATATCTCTGCCGATTTTTATGTTGTTTCTAAACTCGATCCCGAGCTTTTCTACAAGCTTCAGTTCTTTGTCGAGTACTTCCTTGGGCAGTCTGTACTGCGGTATTCCGTAGCGAAGCATTCCGCCCATCTCGGGCATCATATCAAAGACGGTGACGCTGTGACCCTTTATCGCAAGGTAATATGCCGCCGATATTCCGCCCGGTCCGCCGCCTATAACGGCTATCCTTTTGCCCGTAGACTCGGCGACTTCCGGTACGAATGTGTTTCCGCTCTCAAGATCGCGGTCTGCGGCATACGTCTTGAGCGCGGCTATTGATATCGGCTCTTCAACGAGTCCGCGCCTGCACTTTTTCTCGCACGGATGCGGACACACTCTGCCTATGGAAGCGGGCAGAGGAATTTTACCCTTTATTACGGACAGCGCCTCGGCGTTTTCTCCGTTGGCAATGAGTCCGACATATCCCTGGCAGTCCGTGCCCGCGGGGCAGGCGAGAGAGCAGGGAGCTTTACAGTCTCCGGTGTGATCCGAAAGCAGCATTTCGAGCGAGAATCTTCTCGCTCTGCTTATTCTGTCGGATTCCGTTATTATCTCCATTCCGTCGGCGGCCGCGATAGCGCATGAGCGAATCAGCTTGGGGTTGCCCTTGCACTCCACAACACACATGCCGCACGCACCGTACGGCTTTACCCGCTCGTCGTGGCAGAGAGTCGGAATGTCAGCGCCCGCCTTTCTCGCGGCTTCAAGCACGGTCGAGCCCTTTTCTGTTTTAACGGTTTTTCCGTCAATCTTCAGGGTAATATACTCTTTCATCGTCACACCTCCTCACTTCACGAATATAGCGTCAAAGCGGCAAACGGCCTTGCAGCTGCCGCACTTTATGCACTTTTCGCCGTCTATTATATGAGGCTTCTTAACCTCGCCGGATATTGCACCCACGGGGCATTTCTTGCCGCACAGCGTACAGCCGCGGCATTTGTCCGCGTCTATATGATAGCTTATAAGCTCGGGACATTCGCTGGCGGGGCAGCGGTGCTCCTTTATGTGCGCCTCATATTCGTCGCGAAAATATCTGAGCGTAGTTAATACGGGATTCGGAGCCGTCTGACCGAGTCCGCAGAGCGAGCCGTCCTTTATCTGAGCGCAAAGCTCTTCGAGCAGCTCGATATCTCCGTCCTTGCCCTTGCCGCTGCATATGCGCTCGAGAGTTTCTCTGAGCCTCAGAGTGCCTATGCGGCAGGGGACGCACTTTCCGCAGGATTCGTTTGTTGTGAAGTCAAGGAAGAATTTTGCCATTCGCACCATGCAAGTACCCTCGTCCATGACAACCATTCCGCCCGAGCCCATTATAGCGCCCGTTGCGGAAAGCGCTTTGTAGTCTATAACCGTGTCCGCCAGTTCTGCGGGAATACAGCCGCCCGACGGGCCGCCCAGCTGAACGCCCTTGAACTCTTTATCGCCGCGTATTCCGCCTCCGATGTCGAAAATAACGTCTCTGAGCGTCTTGCCCATCGGTATTTCGACGAGTCCGCCGCGTCTGATTTTTCCTGTCAGCGCAAAGACCTTGGTGCCCTTGCTGGTTTGAGTGCCGATAGAGGCGAACGCTTCTCCGCCGTTATTTATAATCCACGTCACATTTGCAAATGTTTCGACATTGTTTATGTTTGAGGGCTTTCCCATATATCCGGACTGCGCCGGGAAGGGCGGCTTGAGGCGCGGCATTCCGCGATGACCCTCGAGGGATTCTATGAGAGCTGTCTCCTCTCCGCAGACAAACGCACCCGCACCCGCTTTGATACGGAATTTGCACGAGAAGCCGGAGGAGAGGATATCCTCTCCGATATAGCCTTTTCTTTCGGCCTGTTCTATCGCATTTTGAAGTCTCTTTATGGCTAACGGATACTCGGCGCGGACATAGACTATCGCTTCTTTTGCACCTATGGCGTAGGCTGCTATAAGCATACCCTCAATAAGCGCGTGCGGATCGCTTTCGATTACCGCTCTGTCCATAAATGCGCCGGGGTCGCCCTCGTAGGCGTTGCAGATGAGATATTTTTCCTCGCCCTCGCTCTGCCTTGCGGCATTCCATTTAAACCAAGTCGGAAAGCCCGCGCCGCCGCGTCCCGCAAGACCGGATATCTTTATCTCTTCGATGACCTGTTCGGGCGTCATCGTTTTCAGTGCCTTTGAAAGCGCTGTGTAACCGCCGTGCTTTTCGTAATCGTCTATGCTCTCGGGCTCGGTAATTCCGCATCCGCGAAGAGCTATACGAGTCTGCTTTTCGAGGAATTCCCTGTCGCTGTCCGAAATAGTGAGAGCGCTTATCTTCGACATATCGCCGCTTTCGGCGAACACTGCAATATTATCAACATCCTCGGGCTTTACCTTCACGAGCCTTGCCGCGAGCGTTTCACCGTCATAGATATCAACTATTGGCTCAAGGAAGCACATTCCGATGCAGCCGACCGCGTGAACCGTATAATTTCCGCTGTTCTTTTCGTCAAGCAGCTTGTGTATCTTTCCGGCTCCCGCCGAGATGCCGCAGCTGCCTTCTCCTATTTTTATCTTATACAACGGCATTTGCCTCCTTTGTCTTTTCGGCTATTATTTCCTTGACCTTATGCGGGGTCAGGCTTCCGTAAGTTTCGGAGTTTATCATCATAACGGGGGAGAGAGAGCAGCAGCCGAGACAGGCGACGGTTTTCAGCGTAAAAAGTCCGTCCTCCGTAGTTTCGCCGTCACGGATGCCGAGCGCTTCATATACGGCCTTTCCTATCATCTCCGAGCCGTTGACATGGCACGCGGTGCCCTGACAGAGCATAATAAAATATCTGCCGACGGGCTTAAAGCGAAACTGCGCATAGAATGTCGCCACGCCGAAAACCGTTGCCGGAGCGATGCCGAGCTCTATTGCAGCATGGCAGATAGCATCCTCGGGCAGATAGCCGTAAATATCCTGGATTTCCTGCAAGACCGTTATCAGTGAGCCCGCCGTATTCTTATACTTTTTTAAAACAGGTTCGATAAGACTTAGATCGCTTGCTTTTGCCGAGTTTACCATATCTTCTCCTCCGTTTACTTGGATTTGTTCAATTATACGCCTTCGGTGACGGCTTTTCAATATCGTGCGGGCACTTATTGATATGTAAAATAATTGGTGAGTATTTTGTATATTCTGTGTGTTGAAAAAAGTTATGATATGTTGTAGTATTGTATTGCGTAGGTTTATATCAGTGCAAAGAAAGGCAGATACGCAAATCCACATTTTATCTGATGTTGTCGGTTGAACACAGGCTCGTAATGTGATAAAATGTAGACATAAAGTACTATCCGCGCCAATCGGGCGTGCGGCGCAATTGCGCAAAAGGAGATTTGAGTGGTGAACAAGCTGGTTTCAATAATAATGCCGGCATATAACTGTGCGGATTACATAGTCGAGAGCATAAGATCCGTGCAGAGTCAGACCTACCGTAACTGGGAGCTTATTATTGCCGATGACAAATCCACGGACGGTACGGTTGACATAGTGCGCGTTATGGCAGAGGACGACAACAGAATACGTCTGCTTGAAACCGACCGAAACCTCGGTCCCGCCGCGGCACGCAACAGAGCTATGGATGTGGCAAACGGCAACTATATTGCGTTTCTTGACAGTGACGATGTTTGGTATCCGGACAAGCTTCAAAAGCAGTTGGACTTTATGGAGGCTAACGGCTATAGCTTTACTTACACTGCATATAAAAAAATAAATGAGCGCAGCGAGTATATGGGCATTGTTATTTCCGCGCCCGGTAGCGTCAATTATTCTTCCATGCTTTACCGCGGTGATCCGATAGGCAATTCTACCGTTATCTACGATGCGGATAAGCTCGGAAAATTTCTTGTTCCCGATATAAAAAGGCGTAACGATTTTGCACTCTGGCTCAAGATAATGCATGACTGCGACCGAGCATACGGACTCGATGAGGTTCTTGCAAGCTACCGTATTCGCTCCGGTTCGGTCTCATCCGCTCGCAGAGGCGAGCTGCTTAAATATCATTGGGAGCTTTATCGCAGCATCGAAGAGCTCTCGCTCGTAAAATCGTCAGCCGCTATCGTAACCCTAATCTTCTCTAAAATCGCCAGACTTACAAACGAAATGACACAGGAATCCAAAAACAACCGAAGAGTCGTAAGGGCGGAAAAGGCAGAAAAAAGTACCGGCGACAACAATCTCAAAAGTACAATAGAAAACATAAACGAGAAGACGAGGATAGATTTCAGTCGCACGGCAGAGATTGATTTAGCTGTTGCAAACGGAGTCTATAATAAAAACGAAAGCGACAGCGCCGATATGAGATACGCCGAAAAATAATCAAGTTAAAATAAAATGTTATAATCAATCACCTGTTACAGGCTCTGCAAAAGGTGATTGATTATTTTTTCTTTAAAACACAAGTGTACAGCTTTTTATCTGAAGTGTTCACGCTTTTAAATTTGCGTTTTTAAACAAAGAAAAGCAAGATTTTTTGGCTGTTTTGACAAGAGATATTTACTTGCCATTATTTTGCCTTTTGTTTATAATGACAATTGATACAGGGGAGCAGACAGTTGGTTTGTCTGAAAGGCAGCATTCAAAATTCGGAGGAAACGATATGTCGGTTTTACAAAACATAATTGAAAACAACTTGATGAGCGTGTTTTATTCTCTGTTTGTAACGCTCAGACGCCCGAGAGAGGCAACAAACCGCGAGGTCGATATGTCGAAATTTGAGCTCACGTTCGAGGACGATTTTTCGTCCGACGAGCTCGACCGCACAAAATGGCGCTCTCATCACGTCGGAATGAGGCGCGGAGGCTATTGGGCGCCCGAGCAGAGCTTTATAGAGGACGGTATGCTCCATATCAGAACAGAGTACCGCAGCGACGGCCCCAACGGTGCGGGCTGGTACTCCGACGGCATTTGCACAAGCGGACTTTTCGAACAGACCTACGGCTATTTTGAATGCAGATGCAAGCTGCCCGCGGCACAGGGGCTTTGGTCGGCCTTTTGGTTGACCCGCTCGGGGCTTGCAAGCGGCAAACCCGGAACCGAGGGAACGGAAATCGATGTCTTTGAGTCTCCGATGTACAACAGAAAGGGCGGCAACAAATTAATAACCTCGAACCTGCACTATAACGGCTACGGCGCCGCTCACCGATTCCATAATGTCGGCTTCTTCAAAGTCAAAAATCCGTATGAGGAGTTCAACACATACGGACTCGAATGGAACGAGAAGGAATATATTTTCTATATCAACGGCCGCGAAACGGCGCGTTCTTCATTCGGAGGGGTGTCGAGAAAGGACGAATATATGCTTCTTTCCGTTGAGGTGGACGGAGTAAAAGGTAAGCCTGCCGGCGGATGGTCGGGCATTATCACAAAAAACAAAGAGAACGCTATGCCGTCGGATTTTGTGATAGATTATGTAAGAGCTTACCGATATAAATAAAATACTTTTCAGCGAAAGAGCCGGGCCTGCGGACTGTCAACCACATCCGCAGAGCACCGGCTCTGTCATAAGGCAGCAGATGCTGAAATGCGCTGCTTGAAAGACGTTAAACGATAGTTTTTCACCTGAGAGCGCCCGAAATAGTATCAGCTTCGGCTGCCGTTATAATTATGTGTATCCTGCGGCTTAAAATACATAGTGTCCGCAGGATATTTTTGTTATTTGCCCGACACGGTAACTCCGTCGAACTCAGCCCACGGCATAAACGAAAGACCGTCGGTAGTCTGCTCTTTTGAAACAGCGACGATATTGTTGAGCATATTGATAATGTTGCCGCTTATCATCGTCTCGCTGACCGCCGACACAACCTTTCCGTTTTCTATAAGAAAACTGTTCTTCGCGACTCCGGAAAAATCGCCGTTTGAGGACGGTTGACCGCCCGAAAAGCGGTTGACTATAAGCCCTCTGTCTATTCCCGATATCATCTCCTCGAGCGCCTTGTCACCCGGGAGAACCTCAAGATTGTTTCCGCTGTTCAGCGAACGCGGGAAGCCGGTCTTGTTCGCTCCGTACTGCGAGAGAATAAAGGTCTTGAGAACTCCGTCAATAATAATATCCATATCCTCTACGGGATAGCCGTCCGAGGTAAAGCGCTGACCGACAACCGTTCTGCCGTCGAGCGGGACGCTTCTGAGATTCAGCTTTTCGCTCGCCACTTTCGTATTCAGCGCGTCTTTCCAAGGGGATGTGCCGTCGATGAGCACGCCGGACGATGCGAAATTTTCAAGAGCCGTCTGCAAAAGCTCGTTGAAGCAGTCGGGGGAATATATAACTCTGCCGACAAATTTTTCGCTCGGCGAGACGGTGTCAAGCTGCTTTTCGCTCTCATCAAGAAGCTGCCTTTGTATACCCGCGTCCATAAACGGCTTATCGAGGCTGTCCAGCGCGCAGAAATAGCCGTTAAACGATGAAGCTTTTTCGCCCTCATGCGCGGAGAACATCGTGTTGAACGAGTATTCGCCGTGCTCGTATTTGAGACTTGTTCCGTTGGTGTTCATATAGAGCTTTTCGCTGTGCTCGTAGTCGGATATGAGCTGCTCAAGTATGACTTTCGGATATTCCGCCGCTGTCTGGCTCATAAATTCTTCTATCCTGTCAAACAGCTTGTCAAGCTCCGGCTCAAAAACTCCGGTCTTGTATTCCGCTTTCGCTGTGAAGGGCGCTATCTGCTCCGCTTCGTCGGGAACGGAGGACTGAGCGGCGGAAATGCACTGAGCCGTAGCCTCGTCAATGGCTTCTTTGGTCGCCTGATTTATACTCGTGACACCCTTTTTGCCGTCTTTTATTGCTTTCATCGAGATGCTTGTGTTGAATGTGGAGCGCATCAGGCTGAATTTTCCGCCGTCCACATTAAGCTCATCCTTTTTGCTTTGGGACACAATGCACTGCGCCGCGTCCGCTCCTGACTTTTTAAGTGCTTCGAGCGTGTATTCGGCTATCTCATATATATCAGTCATATCTCAGTCTCCTCCCTCAGCGTCCGCCGATATTAACCTTGCACTTGACGGCAGGGCCGCCCATGCCCACGGGCATCGGCTGCTTTTTGCCGCACATTCCCGAGCAGGTCCAAACCATATCGTCGGAGAGCATATCGACGGTCTTGAGCATATCAAACGCTATGCCGGATATAGTGGTGTCTCTTATGGCTCTGCCGAGCTTGCCGTGTTTTATCTCATATCCCATGCAGACTCCGAACATGAATTCGCCCGTGGTGTCCGCCTGACCGTTGTTTGTCTCGGTGAGAAAATATCCGTCGTCTATCGAGGCAATCATATCCTCAAGCTTGTCTTTGCCGGGGAGGATAGCGGTGTTTCTCATTCTGATAAGCGGCTCGTCGGAGAACGCATACGCCCTCGCGTTTCCCTGCGGCTTGACGCCGAAATGCTCAGCACTCTCACGGCTGTTCATATAGCCCCTCAATATGCCGTCCTTTATGAGAACCGCATCCTCGGCGGGCGTGCCCTCGTCATCGACGAGAATCGGCAGGGGAGCGGACGACCCGTCGGGCAGGGTGTGAGCGAAGTCCACCATGGTTATAAGCTCGCTTGCGACCTGCTTGTTCATGCAGTGCGCCGCAACGGAGCCGCCGAGCACAAGATCCGCTTCAACCGTGTGACCCACTGCCTCATGGGCGAGTATGCCCGCAAGGTTCGGGTGCATAACAACATCTCTGTAGCCCGCGTCGGCGTATACACCCTCGGCTTTTTTCATCAGGCTTTCATAGAGAAGATCTATTCCGCCGAAAAGCTCGTCGGGGGATGAGAAAACCTCAGTAAAGAAGCCGCGCCCGCCGAAGACCTTATACAGCTCGACATTTGTGCCGTCCTTTGCCTGTGCGGTCAGAAAAACATAGACAAAGCTTCTGGGTACGAGCGAATATGAATCAAAGCCGTCGTTGACGCAGAGCCTTTTCTCCATGGAATCCGACCTGATGCTTACCGAACGGCTGACGAGGTCGGGGTATTTCTTTGCAATATACTCGTCCGTCTCTTTTGCAAATTCGATGTATATTTTCTGCTCGCAGTCGTTAATCTCGCCGTTCATCGTCTTTATCCCGGCGGGAATGGGCGTTAGTATCTTAGAACCGCTGCCGACTCTCGAGCTTAGAAATACGGCGTTGTCGCTCGCGGACTTGAGCACGCTCTTTATGCTCTCCTCCGAGTATTCCGCGCTTGAAGCGAAGCCGTAAACTCCGTTTTTATAAACTCTTGCGTTGACGCCGCTCTTCTCGGCGCGCGTGTTGCCTACGAGATTTCCGCCGAGCATGGAAACCCCGCGCGAGGCGTTCCTTTGCGCGCGCAATTCGGTATGATCGCCGAGCAGTACCCTGTGCGGCGAAAGAATATCTTTTATCATATGCTTCTCCTTTAAAAAAGAATGTTTTGCTCTTATCCTATAGTATATCACTATTATCGGATTTTTCAACTTCACACAAAAAAGAAAAGCGAAAAGACGGACGTTTTAATTGACTTTAACGGCTTGAAAATGTTATCATTTTAGCGTAAATTTATTGTGCGGAGGAAGTGCTTTGGGAAAGTTTGAAAAAGTGCTCATTGCGAGTGATTTTGACGGTACGCTCAAGAATGACGACGGAATAATAACGGCCGATGTCCGCTCTGCAATAGCGTATTTTATCTCTGAGGGCGGGTATTTTACCGTCTGCACCGGCAGAACATATCAGGGCTTCCATCTCTATGACCCGTCGTATATAAACGCGCCCGTGCTGCTTACAAACGGCTCTATGGCGTATGACTACGAAAAGAACGAACCCGTGTTCGTAAACGGGATAGAGGCTGAGCAGGGTATCCCGTTTGTCAGGGCGATAATGGAAAAGTTCCCGGAGGTTTCGATAGAGATGTATCCGTTTGACAGCACCTACGCAATACATCTTGACGACACCTCGCACCGCCATTTCACAAGCCAGGGTATACCGTATGAGGTTGTAAACGACCCGTCCGAAACCAAATTCCCGTGGGCGAAGGCGATGTTTGCGGCGGAGGGAATATCGCAGGAGGTTCAGACCTTTATGCGCGAAAATTTTGATGACCCCGCATTCCTCCCGACTAACGGCGGATATATCGAGGTTATGAAAAAAGGCTCCGATAAGGGCACGGGACTGCTCTGTCTCGCAGACGCTCTCGGAGTGCCGCACGACAGAACCTTTGCAGTCGGCGACGGCTATAACGATATCGAGATGCTCGTTGCGGCAAAAGCCGGTTTTGTTCCCGAAAACGGCTCGCCGGAAGCACTCGAGCACGCTGATTATATTGTGCGCTCAAACAATGACGGCGCGGTGGCAAATGTGATAGAGATACTGAGTAATATTTTCTGAAAAGCTGTTTATTTTTGCTGATTATCTTGAAGTATTGTTGATAAAGTATTATAATAACATCCGACATAATGTCCCGGTGTGTTGTAAAAAAATATCCCCACGGAGGAAACGGATATGGAGATAAAGCAGACGAATTTTGCAATAATCGGTCTCGGAGGGCGCGGCCGTGGAAATCTCGGCGAGCTTCTCACGATAGACGGAGTGAAAGTCGTCGCTGTCTGCGACAAGTACGAGGACAGGGCGCAGCTCGGAGCGGAGATAGTCAAAGAGAAAACAGGCGAGGAGCCGGATGTTTATCTCGACTATAAAGAGCTGCTCAAGCGCGACGATATCAAGGCCGTTATGGTTGCGACAACCTGGATAACCCATTCGCGCATAGCGGTAGACTGCATGAGAGCGGGTAAGCACGTCGGCGTTGAGGTAGGCGGAGCGGCATCTATCGAGGAATGCTGGCAGCTCGTCAGAACCTCAGAGGAGACCGGAAAGTTCTGTATGCTCCTCGAAAACTGCTGCTATGATCGCAATGAAATGGCTCTTCTGCGTATGATGCGCGAGGGTGTTTTCGGCGAAATCGTGCATATGCAGGGCGGCTATGAGCATGATCTCAGAGATGAGATAGGCTTGGGGCGCGAGAACCGTCACGGCAGAATACATAATTTCAAAAACCGCAACGGCGAGCTTTATCCCACTCACCAGCTGGGTCCCATAGCCAAAGCGCTGCATATCAACCGCGGCAACAGATTCTTAACGCTCACTTCGATGTCGAGCAATGCGCGCGGGCTCAATACCTGGCTCAAAAATACGCAGGGCGAGGACTATGACCTTGCGGATTACAAATTCAATCAGGGCGATATAGTGACCACCATGATAAAATGCGCCCACGGCGAGACGATAACACTCGTGCACAACTGCACGCTCCCGCGCCCGTACTCCCGCAATTACAATATTCACGGCACTCGTGCCGTCTATAACGAGGACGCAAAAGGAATATATATCGACGGCGTAACAAAGCACGAGGAAGGCGACTGGATGCACAGCTGGGAGCCCTTCGAGAAGTATCTTGAGAAGTACGAACACCCGCTTTGGAAAAAGTATGCCGACGAGAGCGAGAAGCACGGTCACGGCGGCATGGATTACCTTGTTTTCTCCGCTTTTGTCGAGAGCGCCATGTATGACCTTGAGCCTCCGATAGATGTTTATGATACGGCGGCGTGGATGGCGATAACCTGCCTTTCGGAGCAGTCGATAGCTTTGGGCAGTATGCCCGTCGCGGTGCCGGATTTCACAAACGGTATGTGGATAGACAGAGAGCCGACAAGGCGCAGCAGATATAACGCGGAGGAGATCTGCGAAGAATTTTTCAGTGATGAGGAGAAGGGTCAATGAGCTTTTATATCGGTGTTGACGGAGGCGGAACAAAGACGGCATTCTCTCTTTTCGATGAGGAAAAGAATACGGTCAAAACAGTTTACGGTTCGGGAAGCAACCATGAGAACCTTGAGGGCTCGTTCGACGAGGCGAGCGACGTTATCTGGAACGGCATAACCGAGCTTGTCGGTGAAGCGGGGATATCCCTTGACGACGTTGCCTTTTCTCTCATGGGTGTTGCCGGTATCGATCATAAGTACCAGCATGACATTATGTGCGAGAAGCTTTCGGAAAAGGGGCTTCGCAATTTTGCAATTTATAACGACGGCTTCATCGTCGTTCAGGCGGGCTCCGAGAGCGGCGCGGCAATAGGCTATAACTGCGGAACGGGCACCTGCTGCAACGCGATAGACTCAAGGGGCAATATGCTCCAAATCGGCGGACTCAGCGAATGTACGGGCGATATGGGCAACGGCAGCTGGATAGCGCAGACTGCGTTCAGGCTCATATATGACGAGGTCTATCTCGGGCTCGAGCCCACGCTTATCACAAAGCTGTATTATGAGGCTTTTAATATCGCCTCGCGCGAGGAGTTTGTCGGATCCGTCGCAAAGCTTGAGTCGGAGGAGGCTCCGCTCTATATCAAAACTCTCATCGGCGCGTTCTTCAAGGCGGCGGCTATGGGCGACGCACCCGCGCTCGCCAAGACCGACGAGATGGCAAAGCGCGGCGCGCAGTTCATCGCGGCTCTTGCCAATCAGATGGAGTTTGACGGCGACGAGATAGAGGTTGTCCTCTCGGGCTCCATGCACACAAAGCTTCCCAACGATATTTATATCGCGAAGCTTCACGACTATGCGCAGCAGATGAGCGGAAGAAAGCTTCGGTTCATAAAACTCGACAAGGAGCCTGTTATCGGCTGTATAAACTGGATATTCAGGCAGTATAAATAAGATTTTACATAAAAAGGGAGTAATACATATGAAAGAAATCACGGTAGCAGTCATCGGTTCGGGCAGCACATATTGCCCCGAGCTTGTGGACGGCTTCATAAAGGCTCAGTCCTCGCTCAAGCTCAAGAAGATATCCTTTATGGATATCGACGAGCGCAAAAGGACAATAGTCGGCAACCTTTGCCTGAGAATGCTCAAAAAGGCCGGTATTGAATGCGAAACGCTTCTCACCGACAATCTTGACGAGGCTCTTCAGGGCGCTGATTTTGTCGTCACACAGATAAGAGTGGGTATGCTTCATGCCCGCTACCTCGACGAGACAATACCGCTCAAGTATGACCTCATAGGTCAGGAGACCACCGGCATGGGCGGCTTCTTCAAAGCTCTGCGCACCATTCCGGTCATGCAGCATATCTGTGACCGCATTGAGGCGATTTGCCCCGACGCCTGGCTTATCAACTTCACGAATCCCTCCGGCATAATTACCGAGTTTGTGCTCAACCACACCAACGTCAAGTGCATGGGTCTTTGCAATGTCCCGATAAATATGATAGACGACACAAAAGAGGCTATGGGTGACGACTGCGACATAACATATGTCGGTCTTAATCATCTGAGCTGGATAACTTCCGTCAAAAAGGACGGCAAGGAGCTCATTGACGATATGCTCGCGCAGGGCTTTTCAACGAAGGTCATGGCCAATATAAAGGACGACGGCTTCTCCCTTGACTGCCTCAACGCAGTGCGCGGAATCCCCTCGTCTTATCTCCAGTATTACTATTGCAGAGACGCGAAGCTCAAGCATCAGAAAGAGGATGAGAAGTGCCGCGCCCGCGTCTGCATGGAGATAGAGGAGGAGCTGCTCGAGATGTATTCCGACGAGACGCTTGTCACAAAGCCCGACCTCCTCGATCAGCGCGGCGGTCACAAGTATTCTCTCGCGGCAGTTTCTCTTATCGACTCAATAGCCAATGACAAACGCGACGTTCAGATAGTAAATATCAAGAATAACGGCACCGTCGATTTCATGGACGATGACGATATCCTCGAAATAGCCGCCGTTATCGGCAAGGACGGCGCAGAGCCCGTGGCTATCGATAAGATTGAAAATAAGCACATAATCGGTCTTATGCGCGTTGTAAAGGCATATGAAAAGTATACCGTTGAAGCCGCAACGACCGGCTCTGAGGCAGCCGCAATCAACGCGCTGCTTGTCCATCCGCTCGTCGGCGACTGGGAAAGGGCACACAAATGCTTCGAGGAGATGAAGTGGGCTCACAAGGCCTATCTTCCGGAGTTCTTCCCCAACGACGTCGTCATCAAGTGCTGAAAATTACATATTGTTCTTATCCCGTCGAATTTTTCGGCGGGATTTTTTATATGCTTAATTGAATTGAAAGGCTTATAAATGTAAATAATATCAACATTATCTAAAATAAATAAAAAAATCGGCTTTTTCGGAGATTATTTTACGAAAATTCGAAGTGATATTCCGAATGTTACCGTTTTGTTATCGGATGTAACCAAATTTTCACTATATTGTAAACGGGGATTAATTGTGCTGTGCTTTATCTTGTGATAATATTTTCGTGTTGGTTTATTACCGAAAGTCGGAGGCAAATATGTTGAATAATCAGAAATTAACCGCGAATCGTGAGACAGTAATAAAGACCGCAGCGATGGTCGCCGTTGTGGCTCTTATGTTCGGTCTTATACTTGTATTTAACAGTATGATAGGCTATGCCGCCGACGATTATCTCTATTTTTTTAAATACACGGGTCATGTTGTAAAAGGAACTCCGGAGCGTCTGACGGGGATAGGAGATATCTTCACGGGCATGGTGACCCACTATAAGATATGCAACGGCAGAATACCGGCGCATTTTCTCTTGCAGCTTTTCACTTTTTTCGACAAATCCGTCTTTAATATTTTCAATTCTCTGTTTTTTGTGCTGCTTGGGCTGCTAATTTATTTTCATGCAAACTATAAGCGCCCGATAAATATACCTCTGCTTATATTTATCTATGCTTTCGAGTGGCTCGGCTTTTACAGACCCGCAACCTCGGTTTTGTGGTACAGCGCAGCCTTTAACTATTTGTGGACAACCGTGTGGATACTGACGTTTCTCATGTTTTACCGTATCAATACGGAAAAATCACAAAATCCCAGCGCTGCAAAAGAGACGATTTTTTCCGTTCTTATGCTTTTAGCTGGAATCTTAGCCGGCTGGACAAACGAAAATATGGGCGGTGCTGCAATTGGTGCCGTAATACTTTTCCTCATCTACTTCAAGATAAAGAAGATGCCGGTGCGAGCGCATCATATTACCGGATTTATCGGAACCGTTATCGGCTTTGGTATACTTATTTTGGCTCCGGGAAACAGAGTACGGTTTGACCATACAAAAAGAGAGCGAAATATTCTTAAGCATTTTAAATGGTCGTTTGATCAGTTAACATGGAATATATGGCGAGCTCTTTTGGTTATGCTGATAGTGTTTGTTATAGTGCTTTTGATTTGGCGCATAAAAAAGCTCAAGATAGATTGGCTGCGCCCATGCATTTATGCTTTAACGGGATTTGCCGGCGCCGGTGTCATGCTGCTGTCGCCCGAAGCCCCGCCGCGCTCGTTCTTCGGCGCAAACGTTATGTTTGCCTGTGCAGCGTTCTCTCTTGCCGCGCAGGTTATGGATAAGCAGCTTTCGGGCGTGAAGCGGACTGCAATTGTGATATCCGCGCTGCTCGCGATAGGGTTTGGGACACTCTATGTCGGAGAATATTACGCCTTGAAATCCGACAGCCTTGCGTACGCTGAAATCAAGCAGGAAATATATGACCAGAAGGATGCGGGTATTAAAGATATAAAAATCTCCGTCGCCCGTCCGAGAAAGTCTATGTGGTCGCTCTATTCTTATATGACAAGTCTACCCAATAACAAGTCCAACAGCAGATGGCTCGATAATTGGGCGGCGGAATACTACGGGGTCGACAGCATTACGATGATAAAAAAGCCGAAAAATAAGTAAAAACTCTGTTAAAAGGTCAAGGTAACAGCATGACAAAAAATGTGAAAAATAAGACAATAAAGAAAAAAAGAGCGTTGCTGATAGCTTTTATGATTATCGCTCTTGCCGTTCTTGCTGCGGTTTGCATATATGAGACCGAGCTCAATAAGCTTGATTCGAACAATCGAGTCGATAACAGCTTCTACGACTCTCAGTTTAAAAACAAAAAGATTATGGTTATCGTCCCTCACGAGGACGACGACTTGCTGTCTGTCGGGCAGGTGCTTCCTCAGCTATATAAGAACGGCGCGGATGTGCGCATAGTGGTTGCGACCAACGGCGACAAAACAATTGCCGCACACACCCGACAGGGCGAAGATTGCAGGGCGCTAAAAAAGCTTGGCATTCCGCGTGAAAAAGTTACTTTTTTAGGCTATCCCGACGGAACGAATATGTATGTTAAAAAAGCAGGTGAAAAGATCTACTCATACTCCACGGGGCTCAATCACACCTATGCGGGAGCGGGATTTCGCGATTATCATTTTCAAAAATTCGGTACTCACGCCGAATATACAGCCGAGAATCTGATTGGCGATATGGAGAGCGTTATCCGCGAATACCGCCCGGATTATATAATTGCAACAGACTTTGACAACCATACGGATCATAGAGGAATAAGTATGTCGTTTGAGACCGCTATGAGCCGTATATTAAAGTCCGAAAACGATTATCATCCGAAAATATTGAAAAATTTCTGCTATACCTCAACGTGGAAAGCAAAACCGGATTTTTACTCGCTTAATATCAAAAGTGTCCATAAGCCCACAAAAGAGAAGCTCCGCGACCCGTCGTACGAAACTAATGTTCCGCAGTATAATTGGAGCGATAGAGTCAGAATACCGGTATATAAAGGCTCTGTAAGCCATTCTCTGCTGAGATGCCCGGAGTATAAGGCTCTCGGCGAACATCTTTCGCAATATGCGTTTGTGTATTCCGACCGCATAATAAACGGTGATATGGTATATTGGACACGGCGCACGGATAATCTCATAAATGACGCAGATGTTTCCGTGTCATCGGGTGAAGCGGAACTTATAAATAATTTTAAGCTTGTAAATATAGAAAAAATCAGAGATCCGCACGCAAAGCTTACAGAATGTGTTTCGAAATTCAATAATAATGATGCCGAAAAAACCGTGGCAGTAAAATTTAAGCATCCGAAAACCGTTTCGTGCATTTCGCTCTACGATGACTTCGATTTAAGTGCCAATATAACCGGCGGCATTATTACTTTCAGCGACGGCAGCAGCGTCAAGGTGCCCAAGCTTAATGCAAACGGCAGCGAGACTCGTGTTGTGTTTGAGCCAAAGCACAATATAACATCTTTTACCTTTAAGGTCACCGGATACGAAAAATCGGCGGGACTTTGCGAGATAGAAGCTTTTGAACAGGCTGATTATGATCCTGGATTTTCTCTGATAAAGCTGAAAAATGCCGAGACCGACGACTATATCTACAATTACTTTATCCGCCCCGATGAAAATTCATTGACTTTGGGCGCGTATCTTTCCGATCCCAATGCCGAATACAGCCTTAGAATAGTAGACGGCGACGGCGTAAAGCTTGATGGGAATAAGCTGATATTTGACAACGATTTTAAAAAATGCACTGTCCGCGCCGAACTCAAGGATGATCCGTCAACATATGACCAAATAACAGTTGAGCGTCTGAACGAAAGCGGACTTAAAAAATATGAGTTGTTTGAAAAGGTCAACCGTCTTTTCTTTAAAATCGATTCATTCCGACTTAAGACAAAGAATCTTTTTGTCAACGGTTATTTTTATGAAACTCTGCACAAGTATGTCAAAATGCTCGGAGATAAAATCGGGATAAATATAAAGTAGTCATTGTTGCAAATAATAAAATTTTGTGTTACAATTCAAAAGCAGTATATGTGCAGTTTCGGAGGAAAAAGATGAAATTATCTTTAGTAATTCCCTGTTATAACGAGCAGGATAATGTTGAATTATTTTACAATACCGCGACGGAAGCCTTTAAGGATAAGGGTTTTGAGTACGAGCTTATATTTGTCAACGACGGCAGCCGCGATCAGACGATGGACAAGCTGCGACACATCTATGATATTGCAGACGAGAATGTCAAGGTAGTCGGATTCTCACGTAACTTCGGCAAGGAGTCTGCTATATATGCGGGACTCAAGGAGAGCAGGGGAGAAATGGTCTGCCTTATCGACGCCGATATGCAGCAGCGCCCCGAGCTTGTGCTTGATATGATGAAGATTCTTGATAACGATCCGAGCTATGATGCCGTAGCTTGCTATCAAAAAAACAGAAAAGAGTCCAAGGTGCTTTCGGCGTTTAAAAATGCTTTCTATAAGACGATTAACAAAGTCTCCGAAATAGAGTTCAAGAGCGGCGCAAGCGATTTCAGACTTTTAAGACGCTGCGTTGTCGATGCCGTGCTAAGCATGAGCGAATATCACCGCTTCTCAAAGGGAATCTTCTCGTGGGTCGGTTTCAATACCTTCTATATGCCATATGTTGTCGAAGACAGGGCAAGCGGAACTTCCAAGTGGAGCTTCGGGAAGCTCTTCAAATACGCTATGGACGGCATTATCGCTTTTACAACAATGCCGCTTAAAATCGCAACCTATATCGGGCTGATTTCCTCCGCCGCATCTATTATATATATGATAGTCGTCATAATTCAGAAATTGGCGTTTGATATCAATATTCCGGGCTATGCCACTATTGTCGTGCTTATTCTTCTGCTCGGCGGACTCCAGCTTTTCTGCATCGGTATGGTCGGAGAGTATCTTGCCAGAACATATATAGAGTCGAAGCACAGACCGATATATATCGCAAGAGAAGTCCTTGATTACGAGGATAAATAAAAGCAAAAAACGGACTGCGGCAAAATTTCACCGCAGTCCGTTTTTTTGATATGTATTTGCCGGAGTTTTTTTGAAAAAACTATTGACAAATCCGTGTCTTTTGATATAATAAATAGCGTTCCGACCGAACTTAATATTTGGGGGTATAGCTCAGCTGGGAGAGCGCTTGAATGGCATTCAAGAGGTCAGCGGTTCGATCCCGCTTATCTCCACCAAACAGTACAAATCCGAACCTAATGCCGGTTGGCGAGGGGTTCGGATTTGTTGTTTTCTTTGAATATCCGAATTTCAATGCAAAGTTTTGACAAAGCAGCGCCGCTTGCCGTTAAAGGCAGGCGGCGTTTTTTAGTGAAGATTACGTTTGCCCAAGTAAATCGCATATTCTCGTTTTCCTTCTTCGCTTTCAAAATAAGCTGTTATCTCAGACAAAAAACATCTTGCCAATTTTGAACAAGTCCATAAAAAACGGACAATAGAAAAAAGAGCCCTCCTATGGTACAATGAAAGAAAGTATCATAGGAGGAATTTTTATGGCCAGAAGCTATCGTCACATAAATGAATATGAAAAAGAGATCTTACGATTGAAGAAGGAAGGAAAGACACTGAAAGAAATAGGGGAAAGATTGGGCTTTACGCGTTAGCAAATACATAATTTCATTACAAGATACAACGAAAAACAGCGAAAGATCGCAGCAGGAATAGTGATCAAGAAGAAGGGACGTCCGTCAAAGGATTATCAAATCAGCGAAAAAGACAACGCTGCGCGGCTTCGGTACATCATCGACCGAAAGGACGCTAAGATCAAATCGCTGGAAATGGAAAATGAATTGATGCGGGATTTTCTCTCGCTCACAGGAAGGAAGTGAGGGCAAGCGTAAAGTATTTGGTTATTTATCGACATAAAGAGAAGTATTCAATCAGCGAAATGTGCAAATTCTTTGAAGTGTCCAGAAGCGGATATTATGATTATGTAAAACGGATGGAGCTTCCGGATCGGGACCTGCCGCTGGCTGAGCAGATCCAAGTCTGCCAACGGGAAGTCAAACAAACATACGGATACCGTCGTGTACAGATTTGGCTTGAAAGACAAGGGATTCACCGTGATCCTAAGACAGTTCTGCGTGTGATGCAGAAATACAATCTGCTTTCTGTCGTCAGGAGAAAGAAATACCGGCATTACGGGAACTGTCTGCACAGATATCCAAATCTGCTAAACAGGGATTTCCACGCAAATCGGCCGAATCAGAAGTGGGTAACGGATATTTCGTATATCAAAACAGGGCAGGGCTTTCTGTACTTGTCCATCATCCGTGACCTATACGACAACAGTATCGTTGCTTACGAGACCGGCACAGAGCAGAATATACACCTTGTTCTGAGTACGCTCAAGGCTGCCAAAAAGAAAGAGAAGGTCACTGTAGATTTGCAGCTCCACAGTGACCAAGGCTTTCAATATACCTCACACGCATATTTTCGCCTAACACAATCATACGGCATTACGCCGTCCATGTCAAGACGCGGGAACCCATATGACAACGCTTTAGCTGAAAACTTTTTCTCAATCCTAAAAACAGAGTGCATTCACCGCGTAAAGCCGTGCACCTATGAGGAGGCGCGCCTCCTCATAGGTGATTACATCCACTTCTACAACTATCAACGAATCCAACTCAAAACAAAACTGACTCCGATGGAAGTCCGTTGCCGATTCGTTGCTTCATAACTTAATATTGTGCCATAGGGTGCTCTTTTTGTGCTGTCCGTACAATTTGGGGCAGGTCATTTTGCCATTTCGGTTTTTCTTTCCCGTTCGGCTGCAAGGCTGTCATACCGTTCTTTCAGCGCTTCATACTTTTCGACATAGCCGTTGTACCGCGAATTGAATTCTTTCTGGTCTTGAGCAACGGCTGAGTTCTTTTCGATGAATTTTCTCGTAAGCTCAGAAACAACTTCAATCTCTCTGAGCAAATCCGCCATCTCGGTGTCAATAGAGGTTGTATCCGTGAGTGCTTGCTTTGCCGTTCTGCAGGCTTTGATGTAAGGCTTTTTGGAAGAAACGATACGGTTGAACGCCGAAATAAATCTGTCCTTTATATCTTCTTCGGTAACAACCGGAGTGCCGCATCTGCACTTCCCGTCAGAGTACTTTTGATTGCAGCGCCAGACTGTAGAACGGTATTTGTCGGTCGAGTGCCATGTTTTGTGTCCGTACCAGCCGCCGCAATCTCCGCAGACCAGTTTTGCGCTGAACACGCTTGTGCCGCTGTAAGCTCTGCCGATTTCTTTTCTGCGCCTGATTTCTTCCTGCACGGCATCCCATTCAAGCGGATCGATAATGGCTTCGTGGCTGTGTTCGATATAGTACTGAGGAACCTCGCCCTCGTTGACCTTTTGCTTTTTGGTCAGAAAATCCGTGGTATAGCACTTTTGAAGAAGTGCCGAGCCGCGGTATTTTTCATTTTGTAGGATACTGTTTATCGTGGACGCACGCCAGTTTGTTTTACCCGCAGGAGTGGGTAAGCCTTCCGCCGTTAATTATTTCGCAATGGCTCCGGCTATTTTTCCTTCCATAAAGGACCTGTAGATCCGTCTGACAATTACAGCCTGTTCTGGATTGACCACGGGCGGATCGTTTTTGTTCTCGCCGCGCTCATAGCCGAGAAACTGTTTGTACGGCAGACTGACTTTTCCGTCCGAGAACCGCTTGCGCTGTCCCCATGTGACGTTTTCCGAAATGGATCGGGACTCTTCCTGCGCAAGGCTTGACATGATCGTCAGCAGCAGTTCGCCTTTGTCGTCAAAGGTGTAAATGTTTTCCTTTTTAAAATAGACTTCCGTGCCGGCCTTTTTCAGTTCACGGATGGTTTTTAAGCTGTCGACGGTGTTTCTGGCAAAGCGGTTGACGCTTTTTGTCACGATCAGGTCGACGTGTCCGGCCAGGGCGTCGTCTATCATTTCTTTGAAACCTGTGCGCTTGCGGGTATTCAAACCGCTGATACCTTCGTCCGTATAGACGTGGACAAATTCCCAATCCGGATTGGCGTTGATCAGGTTTGTGTAATACTCCGTCTGCGCTGCAAAGCTGGTGAACTGCTCGTCGCTGTCCGTGGAAACACGAGCGTAACCTGCCACCCGTCTTTTTGGCACGGATCATCTCGGGCAGCCGTGTCTTCGGGTTGATGGTTGCCGGGATCATGGTTACTTTCGGCATGGTGTTTCTCCTTTCCGCGCAAGAGTTCTCTGCCTTGCGGCTTCTTTCATTTCATCCGTCCAGCTTTCGGAACGCGATCGGTCTTGCCATAACCTGCGACATCTTTTTGCCCGCACGTTCTACGGCATCGAGAAGGACATTGCCAAACTTGCCGACATACTCGGCCACAGCAGTATCAATACGACACGCATTTATATCATTTCTACCGGCGCAGAGCACCGTCAGAGACTTGAGAATATGCGGTTGGTGATATGAAAAAGCCGCCTGTGATGGCGGCGAGAACATGATCTGCATTATGTTGTATGAAAACAAAAAATGAAGATGCACATATACTGAAAGTTACTTCACAGCGATGACAAATAGCCTTTTCTTAACTCGAAGAAAGAAAAGGTTTGTTTATCTCTGTCTTTTTTTAGGAAATTTCAAAAAATAATGGCAAAAGTCAAGAGTAAAAGCAGAAAAAACCGAAAAAAATTTTAAGCGGCGGCAAGGTGGGCGGAAAACAGGTCGTTTGAACTCGCAAAGCCTAAAATTTCGCGCGGATAGTTATTGATCCACGTTTCAACGCGAAGGATATATGCGGCGGTTACTTTCCGGAAGTCTGTTCCTTTCGGCAAGAACCGCCGTATCATTTTGTTAATGTTTTCGTTCGTTCCGCGTTCGTAAGCGCTGTAAGGGTGGCAATAATAAGCCTTCGTCCGTTTCCGGTTCTTCCCGTAGATTGACTTTTCAATTCCGGCGCAATCCGCGAATTCCGATCCGTTATCAAACGTAATGCTTTTGAACACTTTTGAAAAACGCTTCCCGTAGCGGCGCTCCAGCTTGTTCAGCGCCGCCACTACGCTGGCGGCTGTCTGATCCGGTATCTTCATAATGATTTCTTGCCGCGTCAGCCGTTCCGAAAGGACGAACAAGGCTTCCTTCGTCTTTTTCTTTCCGCATACGCAATCGCCTTCCCAATGCCCGAAGGTCGTTCGTTCTCCGATTTCCGGATCGCGGTTTTCTATGCTTTCGCCCGCTGATGTGCGGGCGGCTTTCTTCCTCTGCACCTTTTCATACTTCCGCTTGCGCTTTCCTTTTTCGGGCAAGCTCTCGCGGCTGATCCCGTAAAATATCCCTTTGTCGATGTAGTTATAAATCGTCTTTTCGCTGATCTCTGTTTTGAAGGTCAGCCCCAGCCGCTTGATCTCCCCGATAACGGCGGCGGGCGAATATCCTTCTTCGCCGATTTTCTTTTCGATGAAGGCGGCTAATTCGTAATCGCTCCCTATCTTCAATTCCCCGCCTTTTGCGGCAAGGTTTTCACGGTAGCGGGCTTCGGCGATTTCCGGCGAATAGCGTTCTTCCGTCGTCAAGTCGGAATTCAAATGCGTATAGGTTCCGCGCTTTAGCTCCCTGTAAATCGTCGAATTATGTACGTGTAGCCTGTCGGCGATCTTGCAGGGCTTCAAACCCTCTTTCAGTGCCTTTTCAATTTTAAGGCGATCCGTCCACGTTAAGTGTTTGTGCATCTGTGTTCCTCCCTCTACGAAAGAAAAAGGGCGGCATATCCTGCCGCCCTCCGTAGCTCCGCTTTATTCCGCCAAGAATTCTTCTATTGCCTTCTTGATAACTTGCGCCTGTGCCGTCCCCGTTGCGGCGCATTTTTCTTTGAACGCTTCCGCCATCTCTTTTGGAACGCGAACGATAATCGAACCGTACACGCGGCTATTATAGCGGTTTTTTACCGCCGAAGAAGTTTTCGTTTTCCGCTTTTCTGCCATTGTCCCCACCTCTAAAACAACTCTTCCGCTTCGACGTAGACGCGCAATTCCTCTTCATCGGCGCAAATATCCTTCGGAACTTTGTATTCCACGGATAAGCCGCCGATTTTACAGGACAGCACCCAGCATTCGCGGCGCTCTGTGATCGTATATTCCTTGTTTCCTTTGCGAATAATCATATTCAGCCCCTTTCCGCCCGCTCCGTTGACAACCACGGGCAATTTATATATAATAGGGCTTACGGGAAGGGCGGTTTCCCGCCCGTTCCCTGCCTATGAAAGCTACTTGCTTTCTTTGGGATTTGAAGCCTTGCCGGATTTTTGCTTCTTCAAAGTGATTTTGATAACAACGCTTTCCACCGCTTCGTTATTCTCAATCGCTTTTGAAAGCTCCTGCAAGGCTTTTCCTATATCCTGCGCCATTCTCTCACCTCCTTTCTATGGTCTTATTGTAACATACTTATTGCAGTATGTCAATAGATTTCCGCAATAAAACAAGAAAAAATCAGAAAAAGCAAGGCGACGGGAAACCCCGCCGCCTTTATTCGTTTCCTAAAAGCCAATCAACCGAAACGCCCAGCACCTTTGCAAATATCTTCAATTCAAAGTTGGATACGAACCGCGTTCCGATCTCTATTCGGCTTATGCTGTCCCGCTCCATATTAACGCCTTCCGTCTGTATTTTCGCGGCTAAATCCTCTTGCCGTAGGCGCTGAATAACCCGCGCTTCCCGCAAGCGGTCGCCACAAATATTTTTCTTTCCGTTGTAATCGTATATCTTCATAGCTTTGCGATCCCTCTTCATTCTGATTATTTGCAAACGGTGTGTAAATATTCCGCTTTATTCTTGATTTTAGCGCGCGGAAGCCGTATAATTGTGTTAAAGGTCAGAATAGGGCGTACAGCCTAAAAAAATTAACAAATAGCAGGGGAGGCGTTCACAATGAAGAAGCCCGTTATTTTATGGATCGTCGCCGCGCTGTTCCTGTTTTGCTCGTTCCCGTTTTTCGGCGAAGGGAATATCGGCGCGGGCGTTACCGGAATAGTAATTGCCGCCGCGCTGGGCGTTTTCGGATATGTAACAATGAAAAAGGCGCAAGCCGCCGCCGAAGCCGAACAGAAGAAGGCGGAAGCCGAAGCAAGGCGCAAATCCGAAGAAGAAGCGCGCCGGAAGGAATATGCGGAAACGCACGAATTTTTAACTTGCCCCGTCGCGGGCGTTACGTTTGACAGCCGCCAGCGCGTTCTTGCGTCGCTTTACAGGGATAGCGAAGGCGTAGGGATTGACGGATCTTTGGAAGAATGCGAACACGAAGGCGCGTCCGCCGTTCGTGTGATTGCCGAAGGGGATATGATAGGATATATCCGGAAAAGTGATCTTCGGAAGGTTCTTCCGATCCTCGGACGTGTCGAAGATGTTACAATCACGATCGACAACTTCGACGACGGCGGAAGCAAGATTTACAACGCGGAAGCCCGCATCGTTTACCATATTTGAAGCCAACAAAAAAAGCCCCGCGAAGGCGTGAAGCCCTCGCGGGGAATTTTTTATATCGGCGGGAAGCTCCCGCCGCCGAAAGCCGCGTCGCGGAAAGGGGGAAGAACGCGGGCGGCGCTGTCGGTGTTAGTCTGTATCCGGTTCACCGCCCGCCTCGATCATTCCGATATATTCCGGAAGATTGAAAACGGCGGCTTCGATCAGTTTATCCAAGCTGTCGGGATCAAGGGTAAAGCCCTTTTCCTGCAAGAACTGCACGACATAGGCTTTCTTTTCTGCGCCGCGCCCGCTCCCCACGTAAAGCTGTTCGGCGGCTTCGACGGCAACTGTTACCCACAATTCGATTTCCTCCAGCTTGTCCGCGTCGATCTTGCCTTTCAGCCACGGGATCACAAATGCGGTAATGACAGCCGCGACAAGGGCGACAATCGCTTCAACAATAGGCGTAAGATCAATCATTTATAAAACCTCGCTTTCGTCTGTATCCGTTTCCGGTTCGATTTTTTCTTTCTTCTTTACCCTTGCGACGATGATTTCGGATAGCCGTTTCAGCATCAGTGCGCCGCACTCGATCACAACGGCGGTAAAGTAGTATGTAATCAGCGTTGTTTGCTCGATCCCCGTAATTAGGAATGAAACGTACTGCGCCGCAATGAAGATCACCGTTGTAATTCCGATCGCGACAATAACTTTCGTCGCGAAGCGTTCATCGGCAAGGAATTTCTTTTGACGCTTTCCGCGCTTTGAACTTCGTTTCATATTTCCCCCTTTCATTGCACGAATTCGCACGGCGTGCAATTCAATAACGCGCGCGTGCGATCCCGTGTATTAAGCAAGTGTCAGATCGGACAGCTTTACCGCCGCGACAACTACGCCGCCGTAGGTAATCACGGCGCGATCGCCGCTGATCTCCTTTACGACGTGATCGCGGTTATACACGAAGGAAGCAAGGCTTTTCCCGTCGTAGGTTTTCGCGCCCTGCTTCAAGCGAACCTTGCTTCCCACCTTCACGGAAGCCGCCGCCGTCCCGCCGCTTCCGGTCGTGATAAATGCGTCGGAATATCCCGCCGCTTTCAGCTTTGCAAGCATTGCTTCGGCGTTCGCCTTCTTGCCGAACGCTCCCACCTGTACTTTGTAATAGCCGCCCGTATTCACGACGTATGTATCGAAGCCCGCCGCCTTCAATTTCTTTTCCAGCGCCTGTGCGTTCGATTTCTGCTTGAACGCGCCCGTCTGCACCTTGTAAAGCGTACCCGTTCCGGAAGAAGGCGTTTCCGGTTCCTCCGCCGAAGCGCCCAGCCTCTTGTTTACCTCCGCCGCGATCGCGCCGTGCCTTTCGTACAGGTAATCCCCCGGACAAGATTTATTCGCGTAATCTCTGTGAACCGTCATATTACAACCGTTCAAATGATTAACGCGCTCGTTCTTGTTCGTAGACCACACAAGTTTCTTGATCCCGTTGCGGCGGCAAATATCCGTTACAAGGTCAAGAAGGGCGGCGTATGCTTTCGCGTTCACCGCGTAAGGGTGTGTCGTGTCGCTTGCAACCTCGATCGTGATTGCGCGGTTATCGTTCGCCGCGTTTGAACTGCACCACGAGCGATCCTTTTCTTCGACATACATTCCGATACGCCCGTCAACTCCTACGCCGTAATTTGAACTTGCCTGTCGTGAAGTAGGCGCGAAGATGTTACCCAGCGTTTCAACGGAACATTGCCCGACGACGCAATGAATTGTAATCGTGTCGATCTTGTGATTGCGCGGGCTTGTCCTGTTCGGTGAAATCCGCGTGTAGTCCACCAGCGTGCTGTTGCTCATTTTGAAAACCTCCTTATATTCAAGAATGGGAACGGCTCATTTGCGAACCGCTCCCGCTCTTTTTCATTTGTTATCAATCTGCTGTTCGATATGGTCAATTCGTTTGTGCGCCTGTTTCGCCGACGCTTCGACGGAAACAAGCCTTCCGACGAAATCCGTATTTGTCTTTCGCTGTTCCCGCTGTTCCGCCTTTACGTCGTCGATACCGCCTTTTATGTATCCAAGCTCCGTTAAGATCGTCGCGTCGCTCTTCGCTTCCTTCGTCTTGTCGCTGTCCCTGTTGCGGACAAAGGCGATATACCCGAACACGATTGCACAAACGCCGCTGATAACGGAAATTGCGGATAAGATCGCTTCACTCATTTTCAACCCTCCCCGCTGTTCACTTCTTCCCATTGCCACAAAGAAGGCGTGTCGGGCGGATATACGCAATTCGGCATATCAGCTTTTGCAAGGTAGATTTTTCCCTTGTAGCTGTAATATTTCCCGTTCTCGACGTTGACGACAATTCCCGCCGTTTCCGGATACGGGATCGGATCGTCAATCGTCCCCGTGTGTTCAAGCTCCACAAGGCGGTAATATGCGAAGGTCGTTTCTACGGGATAGGAAACGGAATTCGACGTATGCGGCGCGATAATTTCGTAATACCGCCCGTTGTACTTGATAATTTCGCCCACGGTGTTGTAGGCGTGCGCGTCCTCGTATTCCGGATAGTCGATCACTTCCGCCGATTGCAGGATCATTTCGTCGGTAATCGCTTCCGTTCCCGCCGCGCGATCCTGCACGATCTGCGCCTTGAAGTACATTGCAAGAAGGGCGGCGGTACTTTCGCCCGCCGCCTTTACTTCTTGCGTTTCTTTCTTTACTTCTTGTAATTCTTTCTTCACTTCCGCGTTTCCGCCGCCAGCTTTGTTATGTTTTACGCTCATTCAAAATTACCTCCGATCCCCGATACCCAGCACGCCGTCAGCGCGTCGCCGCGCTCAACAGTAACGCGGATATTTAATCCGAACTGCGTTGCCGTGTTTACGGTGTTTTCAAATACGTGCGCCAGCCCCGAAATTACCGCGTTCGTGCAATCCTCCCATACGGGCTGAACGTCGTAAGGATTGTTGCACGCCTCCACCTTGAAAGTACCACCAGCCGGAATATCCCTGTTCACATTGATATTGCACCGCGTCGGCTGGCTCTGCGCTTCCAGCGGCTCCGAAAGGGTAATTACAAAGCTGTTGATCGCCTTCGTAAACGTAAGCGTCCGCGTTGCACTATTTCCGGCGCTGTCGGTCGCGACAATCTCGATCGTGTGCTGGGCGTTCGTCAGCCCTGTAAAAGTGTTCCCGCCTACGGAAAGGGTAAGCGTTTCGCCCAGCGTTACGTTGTTCCGCGTGTTGATCGTGCTTCCGTCGATTTTCTCTACGACGTTTACAACGTCGTTATCGGGATCGGTAACGCTGTATTCGTAGGTGAAATCTTCGCGCTTCACGCCAAGATCGGCATTCTGCCCGCTGATAACGGGCGGCTGATTGTGAATTACCGCGATTGCGCCGCTGGTCGTGTACGCGGAAGAATTGCCCGCCGTGTCAACCGCCTTCACGCGGTATTGAAGTGTGTTCCACGAAGTCGATACCATTTCCGAAAACGTGCGGGCGGCGGAACTCTGAACCTGTGTCCACGCGCCGCTGTTTGCGCTCCGCTCGAAAACGTAGGTCAGCGCGTCGCCGTCCGGATCGGTGGCTTCCGCGCAAGAAATATTGATATTCTGCCCGCTGTATGCCGTATCCGGCGCGGTAATGCTGGGCGGCGCGGAAGGCGCGGCATTGTAGATGATTTCATAGTTTCCGCTTGGGAAGCGCTCCGTGCTGTTCGTGATCGTGAATGTGTGCTTGATTAAATCCTTGCACTTCACAATAACATTAAATTCCGAAGGTTCCTTTCTTCCTCGTTCCTGCCTCTGCATTTATGCACCGTCCCTTTCGTATGCGGTCAATAGTAACGGCATCTTCGGCGCACCCCTCGAAATCAAACCCAGCCGCCGTAACGAAAAGCGTTCCTTTGTTTCCGGTTACGGTCGTTCCCGTGATCGTCAAAGCATCTTCGCCGCAACGTTCGCACGGCGGCGAAAGCTCGATAAACAGGTTCCCTATAATGCACGACAATTCCGCCCATGTGCAAGCGTACCGTTTTAACATTCGATACGCTGTAAGCTCTCGTTCCATACGCCCGTTGTAGTAACGCCGGAAAGGTCGTCAAACAGGATAAGGAACGGATTTTCGCTAATATCGTTGAAGATCACGGCTTCGATCAGATCGACGCGGGCGGTCAGCGCCGTAATCATATTCAGAAGGTTTCCGGCTGTATTTTCGTCCAGCACGTCCTGCAAGCCTTCAAACCAAGTATCGAAGTCCGTTTGCGCTTCCGTCTTGAAGTCCGCGAAATACTCTTCCAGCGCGTCGTACTGCGTGTTTCCCTGCAACTTCAAGGAATTCATATACGATACAAGGGAATTGTACTCCGCCGCGCTTTCGCTCTGATACTCCGCGAACCACGCTTCAAGCTGTGCGTTAAAAGCCGTCGTGTCGATGGTATCGACAAGCCCCGCTACAACGCCGCAAACGGTACTGTCAAGCCGCTTGTCGGTAATGCACGAACCCGTGATCGCGGTAACGCCCGCGCCCACGTAAACGTCGGCGATTGCCAATTCGTAAATATCCGCGTCCCGCTCGACGACTGGCGCGGTAGGGGAAGCCGAATACGAAGAAGATTTCGCCTTCACCGAAATAACGCGGTTCGTCAAGTCCCATCGAACCACAATGCGGTCAATTCGGTTCAGCACGCCGTCAGCCGTCGCAAGCGTCAAGGAAAGGTCGCTTGTGTTGTTGTAGAAATAGCCGTTGATCCACGCTTTGCCCGCTTTCACAGTTACTTGCATTCCGCTTCCGGCTACAACTTGAAGCCCCGTCGAAGGAACGGGGAAAACGCCGTTTCCGATGAACGATCCGAAATAGGAAGCCCAATCTTCGGCTTTATATTTTCGGTCGCCGGATACGCTGTTAAAAAAGCTCGATTTTTCCATATTTACACCCCTTTATTTTGTGATCTGCCGTATCTGCGTCAAAAGCGCGGGCAAGCTCTCGCCGAAGGTAATATCGATCTCTTCGACGTTGTTTTGATAGGTTTCCGCGATCTCCGTTATGCGAACGTCAATGCGAATTCCCCAGCGCTTGTTCACGCAAGTAACGCGGTCGCCTAAATCGTAATCGGTTCGGTAGATAAGATTTGCAAAGGTATTGATCTTCGATCCGAACGAAAGTGTTTCCGCGTACTGTTCTAATTCCTCCGCGCCTCGAGCGGACAAAAGCGCTAAATACTCCGCATCGGTCAGCGATACTTGCGTTCCGTCGTCGTCCTCGTATTCCTGCACTATATCGGTGGCGTTTATGAATACCTCTTCACGCGCCAGCCCTGCTGCCGATCCGCCTACTTCGGCAACTTTGCGGGCAACGCCTTCTTTCTCTTCACCGCCGACGAACGCCGTTGTTTTAAGGTTTTCCACGCTGTTTGTGTATTCCTGTTCAACGATGTTATCGAATTCCTGCGAAAAGATACAAGGCGCATTTCCTGCGGTATTGCCCGCCGTAAGGTCGCGCCCTTCGTAGACGGAAAAGACGTGCGCGCCTGTTCGCGCGTCCGTCCGCATTCGTATTCCCAGCTTCGCCGCCTTTGCCGCCGTTTCTGCCGCAAGCTGTGCGTTTGTGTACTGCTCCGAAGTGTAGTCGATTACGCCGCTTTCGGTGTCCTCGTCGTCGGTAGCGATTGAAACGTCCGGTATTTTCCGCGCGGTATCAGCCGGATTTGTTACGTTCTCCCGTACAATGCGGTATAAAATGTTCTGCGTTGTGTCGTTCGTGATAATCTGCTTCTTGATTATCCGCTTCCCGATCCACGCGATAAGGAACTTTCCTTGAACCTCGATTTCCTCCAGCCCCTGCGAATTCTTCGTAATTGAAACGTACCGGATTTGTGCCGCTTCGTCGTCGCCGCGCTTCATAATGATATTGTTCTTCACCAGCATTCGGGAATGCTCTTCGGTGAAGGGAACAAGAAGTTTGAATTCGCCGCAACTCCAATAGCGGCGCGTCCAGATCAGCGAAGCGATTTTTTCGACGATCCCTTGAAGCTCCATTTCGGAAGAATAGACGTATAATTCCATACCGCTACACCCCCAAATACAAGTTATTGTGATAGATAGATACTTCAAGATTTTCTGCGTTCGTATCCGCCGAATAGCGGAAAAGGTTATCGCCCACGGCAAGCTGTAAATATGAACTGTCAACGTCAAGATAACGGAAAGCGTCGCTTTCCGCGCCGTTTCGCGTCAGCTTCACGGATTTTTCGCCGTACCCCGTCGAAACGGTCAGCACGTCGCCCGCTTCAAGCGAAATATTCGCCTTGATGAACTCTTGCGTATTGACGTTCAAAAGCTGGGGATTTGTTAGCGCGCCCAGCGCGCGGAACTCGATACGGATACCGCTTTTCACGTCGCCGGAATTGAATACGTTGACGATCAGCGAAGGCTGGCGGTAGCCGATTTCCCAATCCGGCGTTATTTCCAGTCCGTCCGGAACAGGGAATTCAAAGCCGCCGATCCACGTTGCTATATCCTCGCGCGTTTCCGCCTCTTCGCGCCAAAACGGATTAAGGCACGAAAGCTGGATCGTGAATTGCTCGAAAATCGTTCCGCGCTTAAAAATAGGCGCGTTGTTGATCGTGCAACCGATAACCCGCTTGAAGTCGCCTAATTCGTAAGTAAGCGTCGCGGAATACTGCGGATTTAATATCCGGTTCAGATTGCGGCGCAATTCCTGTATAGCGATTTTGTCCCGCTCCTTGATATGCCCCACGATGTCAATATCGCGGCTTTCAATACGGTATCCTAAATACGTATCTCCGTCCTGCCCCATACTGTTTGTAGAATAAATAGCGTTCTGCACGTCGGACAATCCGGAAACGTCCTTGAAGTTTACGTGATACGAAGAAGCAGGGGAAAAGACAACGCTTTCCCCCCGCTCGTTCGTGTAAGTCAATTTCTCCTGTATCTTCATTATGCCATTACCTCCCGCGCAATCATTCTGAACTGCCGCGCCGCCTCCCTCTGTTGCTGGGCGTAGGAAGTATCGTTTGCATAGATGTTTTGAACAACCGTGAATTCCGCTTCCCTTCTGCCGCCTGTATGCGGACGCGGTTCTGGATCATCTGGAACGGCGCTGTCGGTCGCCTTGCGGATCGTCTTTTCAACGTTCCGCATTTCACGCCCGAAGCCTTCGCCAAGCCCCTGCGCCATATATTCGCCGATACCCGCAAACACTTTCGACGGGGAAGCAATATCCATTTCATCTTCAACCGCCGCGACAATCTCGCGCATCATCGAACGCACGCGGCTTTCCAGCCAGCTCGACATATTTTGAAAGCCTTGCCAAATGCCGCGCACCATCTCTTCGCCCGCCGCTGTGAAGTCGGATACGAAGGAACGAAGCTCCGTCAAGATAGGCTGTACGATCTGCGCCACCTTGCTTGTAATCTGCGGGATACCCTGCACCATACCGGAAGCGATATTGCGGTCAATCGTAACGCCCGCGTCGATGAACTTCTGATTTTGCGCGTTGAAGGCGGTAATAATGCTTTGCGTGATCTGCGGGATCTTCGCGGTAATCTGCGGGATACCGTTAATCAGTCCGGAAGCAATGTTGTTCCCGAAGTCGTATCCGGCTTGAATAAGCCGTTGCGCCTGTGCGGTCAGTCCGGTAATAACCTTTTCGACGATCGCGTTTATTGCGCCGGAAAGCCCTTCGATATTTGCCATAATACCGTCGTTCACGGCGCGCACCGCTTCGGCGGCGGTTAGCTGTCCCGCTCCGCCCATTGCGGCGGTCATATCAGCCGAAACGCCGTCCATACTCTCGCCGAAGCCTACGCCCACGCCTTCTCCCATATTCGTACCGATTTCAGCGAATACGGTAGAAGGGGAATGAATGCCGAAGAAATTTTTAATCCCGTTCACAAGGGAAGAAGCCCAGCCGGATACCTGATCCCATAGCCAGCCCGCCGCGCCGCTGATACCTTCCCACAAGCCGTGAAGAAGGTTCGCGCCCGCGTTTACCATTTCCCCGACAAGAGAACCGAACGCCGAAACGATCCCGCTAACAATCTGCGGAACTGCCTTCACGATTTCAGCTATGATCGTCGGCAAATTCTGAATGAGTGCCACGAAAAGCTGAACGCCCGCTTGAATAATTTGCGGGATATTCTGCACAAGCGCGTTTACAATCCCGCTGATAATCTGCGGGATTGCCTGTACGATCGTCGTTATGATCTGCGGAAGCGCCTGTATCAGCGCCACAAGAAGGTCAATGCCCGCTTGAACAATCAGCGGGATATTTTCAAGAAGCGCTGTAATGATCCCGTTTATGATTTCCGGAATAGCCGAAACAATCGTCGTAATGATTTCCGGAAGGGCGGAAATAAGGGAAGTCAGAAGGTCGATACCCGCTTGAATAATTTGCGGGATCGCCGCCAGCAGTCCATTAACAAGGCTCGTTATCACTTGCGGAAGCGCCGCTACAAGAACGGGGATCGCGTTAATGATACCCTGCGCCAGCCCTGTAATAAGCTGTAATGCCGCGTCAATCAGCATAGGGATATTGTCGATCAGCGTTTGCACCAACTGCGTAATAATCGAAACGATCGTCGGAACAAGCGTCGGCAAGGCTTGCGCGATACCTGTTGCAAGCGTCCCGATCATCTGCAAGGCGAATTCAAGGAAGGTCGGAAGCATCGTCCCAAGCTGTTCAACGATGAACGTTACAAGCCCCAGCAAGCCTTCGGAAAACTGTTGCGCCGCGCCTTCTGCGCCCTCCAGCGCTCCTGTCAGCCCTGTTCCGATAAGCTCGACGAACGGCGTTATCTGTTGCAGAAGATCCGCCGCAAGCTGTTTCAGCTTCGTAACGATAGGTTCGGCAATCGCCCCCAGCGCCGCCATAGCGCTGTTAAGGTTCGCCGTTGCCTTCTGTGCTTCGATAATATCGCCGTTTACCTCTCTGTAAGCCTCCGCCGCGTCGGAATAAAGCCCGTTCAGTGTTTCCGTAATCAGCGCTTGCCGTTCCTGCTCCGAAGTGCAAGCGTCCAGCTTTGATTGAAATTCATCTTCCGAAACGCCCGCCCAATTCAAAGCGTCAGCAAGCCCGCCTGTAATCTGTCCGGTTTTCGCCGTTTCGTTCGCGGCTTCCGTCAAATTCTCGATCGGCAAGCTGTCGCCGAAGGTCGCGTAAACGCCCGTCGCTATATCCGTCCACGTCGCCAGCTCCTGCTCGTTATTCGTAAGCTGTGCAAGGTGTGCGGCGGCTTCGGTCGCCTGTCCGTCGTCGCCAAGAATGCCGTACAATTCGGTGTAAGTGTTCTTTGCATCTTCCGCCGAATGCCCCGCCGTTGTAAAACCCGCTTCCAGCTTTCCCATATTTTCGCGTGCTTCGCGCGTACTCTCTGCAAGCCCTAAAAAGGCGGTAGCCGCCGCGCCGATCGCCGCGCCCATTGCGGCAACGCCTACCCCGATTGCCTTTCCTACTTTTCCCACGGTGTTGCCGACGCTTTCCCAATCGATCTTTGAGCTTTTCAGCTTCTTTGAAGTGTCGTCAAGCTCCCGTTGAACCTTCACCATTTCGGCGCGTGTGTTGTTAAGGTTCGTCTGCATTTTCTGATAGGCGGGATCGGTAGGATCGATCCCGCCTTCACGCATTTTCTTCAATGCCGCTTCTGCGGCTTTCGCTTTCTTTGCTTGTTCGTCAAGCTGTTTTTGTAGAATGTCCTGCTTCCGTGTAAGCGCTTCAATACTTTCCGCATTGTCGCCGAATTCCGCCGTCGCCAGCTTCATTTCCGATCCGATTTCGCGAAGGGAAGTATTGATACCTTTACAGGCGGCGCGGTATTCTTTTTCGCCTTCAAGAATAATTTGCGATTTGATTTGCTCTTCCTTCGCCATTTACAACCCTCCTAACACGTCGTCAATATCGGCTTCCGGCTCTTCCGGCTTGAAGCGATCCGGATTGAATTGTTTGTGTATCCTAAAAAGCGTCAAGATTTTATACGGTGTCATTCGCCATACTTCGGCTTCGCTCCACCGAAGAAGCGTAACGCCGATATAAAGAAGGCGGGCAAGGTCGATTATTCCTTGCCCGCCGCCGCGTTTTTTCTGATTTCGTTGTCCTCTTCGTCGTCCTCTCCATCGTCGCGGGCGGGCGGCTCTTCCGTGCCGTTGTTGCCCAGCGAAAACGCCTTGAAGATCGAAGATTTCACTTCGTTAAAATTGCCCGTATGAATGAGTTTGCCCACCTGCTTTTCGGTAAGCTCTTCGTCGCCGTCCTCTGCGCCTTCGTTCAAAAGCAGGGTAAGAAGCCAACGAATGTTCTTCACGCTGTCTTTTCCGGAAAGCGCCTTGTCCAGCTTGTCAAAGCCTCCGAATTTGTCCTGCATTTCGTCAATAACGTTCAGACTGAAAAGAAGGTGTCTTTCCTTGTCAAGTGTGATCGGGAAACGCCCGTCTTTAATTGCGCTCATAAAACAATAAGCGGGAAGCCGTTTCCGGCTCCCCGCTGTACCCCCTTTCTAAATTAGCCCGCCGAATCAGTATTGTTCGGCTCTCTCACCGTAGTAAACCAAGCCGCCGCGACGCTCTCGGTCGGCAATGCGACGTGTTCAGCCTTCCACAAGCCGTCAGAACGCTTGATGAACTGCCCGACGATCTCCGGCGTAGTAAATTCGATACTGTCGCCTTTCGTCTGGTAGTTTTCGGAAGGGATCGCGAACTTCACCTTGTAAAGCCAAATGTACTTATAGCTTCCGCCCGCTTTCTTCGCGCGGAAGCCGATTGCGAAATAAGGCGGTTCGTCCGTATCCGAACCGTAAACCACCATATCGTCGTCCTGCTGTTGCCCAAGCAGGGCGGCAAGGTCAGCCGGAAGAAGGTCATTGACGTTCAGCGTCAATTCTCCCGAAACAAATTCCTTTACAACCTCGTCGGCTCCGTCGTCCGCGTAAAGGATCGCTTCGGCAACCTCCACGGAAAGCTCCGCCGAAATTGCCTTCGCCATTTTTACGGGCGTGCCGTATTCCTCCACGCCGCCGTCGCCGATCGTGATAGGCGCGCGGTAAAGGTCGCGCAATCCGATTGTAGCCATATTCGTTATACCTCCATATACTTGAATTCCACGGGAACGTGATAATAACCCGTGTTTTCCTCGAACACTTCCGGATCAAACGTGATCCCGTAGAACCCCGCTTCCTTCAATGCCCGCTTTGCGCTCCGCATAAGGGCGATATAATCCACGCGGGAATAAATATCCGCCCTGTACGTGAATTCCTCCGCGCCGCTTTCATCGTCCGAAAAATGGGTATCCAGCCCCACGACGATCTGATACGTGATAAAGGTTTCTGCCTTTCCGGTGTAAATCAGCCGTTCGACGGGATAGCCCAGCTTTTCCAGCGTCGTTTTTACAAGTGTATCAACGTCCGTCATTTTGCTTCGCCTCCCATACGCGGCGCATTTCATCGTTTACAGCGTCCGCCGCCTTCGTATTCGCCGCCGTGAACCACGGGCGCGCTGGCATATTCTTTCGTCCGTATTGCAGGACGAAGCCTTTTGTCGCGTTCCGTACCCCGTGCCTGTCTTTCCCGTCCGGATATACTTCAACCATCTTCCCGTTGTCCCGCTACCGTATCTCAATTTGGTGAAGAAATCACTCTTAAATGGGTTAGACTCTGTGAAAGCAAATTGTTTGAAGTCGAATTCAGTGTGCGCGGAGAGAATGGGATCAACAGCGGCTATCAACAGTTATATGTAACGGATGAAACAAAGGACGAGATGACCGTTGTTTATTGTCAGGTTGGAGAAACCGGTTACCCGGTCTATGTTGACCGAGGTACGGCTTTCAAAGTGAAAAAGAACGGTGAAACCACAAATGTCAAATGGACAGATGGCTCCGGAAATGAATTTACAGGGACGATCTCCTATCACGATGATAGCTTCACTTTGACTTATAAAACAAATTCACCTGATTCCGCAATCAAAGAGTGTACCGGCGCGGATCTGTATCTTAAAGATTCTGATAGTACGGATACTTCTTCGTCGATATCGACGCCATCGACGACAGAATCAACGACCACGGGCTCCGCTGTGGATTTGACACCATATAACATTTGGGAGGCATTTGTGACGAATGGGTCGATGAAGAAGGAAACAGATTAAAGTTCACACAAAATATCACATATTATAAGCTTAAACCAAATGCTATACATACGGATTCTGATTACTATATGGGTACATTGAGTACGACAAACAGCAAGGGCTATTATTATGGACATTATCTTACAGTAATGCAAAGAAGCAGATCATCGTCCTGATGAGCGACGGCGAACCAAATGAAGGTAAAGTTGGAGAAGAACTTATCTCTTATGCCGATTCCATCAAAAACGAGGGTGTCTATATTTACACCCTTGGCTTCTTCGGTGGTTACAGCGGACAGTCAGCTGCTCAGACGCTGATGGAAAGAATTGCAAGCGAAGGATGCCATTACGAAGTATCCGACGCTGATAGCCTGGTATTCTTCTTTGGTGACATAGCGGACACTATTAACGGTCAGGAATACATTTATATTCGTATCGCCTGCCCTGTTGACGTTAAAGTATCGTACAATGGCGAAACTCTCAATTCTAATGAAGAAAATCTCAGCACGCGTACATCATTTGGTTCGCTGACATTTGAAGAAAACACATCTGAATACAGCGAAGATGATGTGGATGATCGCGTTAAGGTGCTTCGATTAAAAGCGGATGATGATTATGACATTTCAATTGAGGGCACCGGCAGAGGCCGCATGAATTACACAATCGGCTTTATGGATGAAAACGGTGAATACTCTGATTTCCGTAAATTTACAAACATCAAGATAAGGAAGTCAACCGTAATTGACACAGTAGCCGCAAAATCCAAAAATACAATCCTCAATGTTGATGAGGATGGTGACGGGAAATACGATTTGAAGTATAAAGCGGGAGCAAACGAACGCGGCGAAATCGTAGATTATTCCTATATCTTCTACATAGCGTTTGTCGTCATAGGCCTGACTGCTGTTCTGATTGTATTCCTGGTTGTTAGAAAGAAAATGAAAACAAGAAAGAGAGGCGTTTGATTATGGCAAAGTTCTGTGGAAACTGCGGAGCGAAAATGGATGATACTGTCAAAGTATGCGGTATGTGCGGATATAGGTTTCCCATGCAGAAACAAATGGCTCCATTACGCCAAAGATACCTGCGGAAGCTCCGAGCGTGACACAAACAGATATTAACTCAAACAGCAAGCATCGCTCTGTAAGGGTTCCACAAGTCGTTGTATCTGTTTTAGCTGTATTGAATGTTATGTTTGTTCCGATTTTTGATGTGTGGGGTGGATTGTTTCCAAGCAATCCGGATAACAACTTTTGGGATGTTATATCGGGGAACTGTGAATCGAATGAATGGGTGTTTATATTTACTCTTGCGATTCTGATACCGTCCGGACTGATGCTACTGTTTTCAATTTTGAAGACCAAAGTGCTTGCCCGAATAGCCGGATTTGGAGGTGTAATATGCCTGATTGCTCTTATTGTTCGCTTTGTCAGCGAATATGAGGTTTCCTATCTATTCGATTTTGATGACGGAAACTTGTGCATAGGTCTCTGGATAGGTCTTCTTTTGTTTGTTATTATGGCTTGTATCCCAACAAAGAAAAAGTCAGTGTAAAAAAAGTATTAATAAAACATAGAAAAGGTGAAATTAAAATGTCAAAATTTTGTGGAAATTGTGGAGCGCAGATGGATGATAACGCAATGGTGTGCGGCTATTGCGGAACTGCTTTCGATGGTTCATCAGGAAACAACTTCAAATATGAAGATCCTGAGAAGAAAGCAAAGATCCAAAAAATTATCAAAAAAGTCGTTATAGCGGTTGTAGTTGTAACCGTTTTATCAATTGCTGCAAGCATCGGTTCTTCTTTTGTTGGATATCGTGGTGCGATCAGGAAGTTCATGAATGCCTATAAAGCAGAAAACGCGGAAGCCATGGTCGATATGACCTGTTCATTTATGCAGGATGAGGAATATGCAGAAATAGTCGCATACATGTATGAGAACAGACTGGAAAGCGACTTTGATAGTTTTGATTATTATTTTGACTCGAAGTATTCGATTAAATACGAAATCACAGACGCGTCCAAGTTGTCTGAACGGCAATCAAAAAGCGTGATGGAACAGTTAGCAAGCAACGGGCTGGCATCTGAGGATGATATTGATCTTGTTAAAAAAATTATGAATGTTAAAGTTGTGATCACAGCAAAACACGGATCTGACTCAACATCTACGAATAAAACTATTTATCTTGCAAAAGAGTCTGGCGGTTGGAAGTTACTTGACTTCGAATAATTTATGTGTTCGAGAGGATTGAAAATATGAGATGCAACAAATGCGGAGCTGAATTATTGCCAAACGACACTTTTTGCGGAAGTTGCGGTGCGAAAGTTGTGGCACACAGTGATAACGACACAGCTTGTTGACGCATTCACACGTTATGCGGACGGCTCTTCCATGCAGGAAATCGCCGACGAACTGAATTTGAAAGGCGTTCGCACCAATCGAGGCAATAAAATCACCATAAACGTCATTGCCCGAATGCTGCACAACCGTAAATACATCGGTGAATTCAAGCAAAAGGATATTGTGAAGCCCGGCGGCATTCCGGCAATTGTGACTGAAGAATTGTTTGACCGTGTGCAAAAGCGCATGACAGCGAATAAAAAGGCACCGGCAAAGCATAAGGCGGAGGATGAATATTTGCTGACCACCAAGCTGTTTTGCGGCAAATGCCGCTGCTATATGGTGGGCGAAAGCGGCACGAGTCACTCGTCACAGGTGCACAGGTACTACAAATGTGTCAGCGTGAAAAAGCACAGAGGCTGCGACAAAAAAACGGTCAAAAAGGATTGGATCGAAAATCTTGTGATCGAGCAAATCAAATCCATCGTTTTTAATGATGAGCTGATCGAGAGTATAGCCGATGCGATAATGGAGCTTCAAGGGCAGGAGAGCACAACGCTGCCGCTGCTGAGAAAGCAATATGCTGACACGCAGAAGGCCATAGATAATATGCTGAATGCGATTCAGCAGGGGATCCTGACGCCGTCAACAAAAGAGCGGCTCGAAAGTTTTGAGAAAAAGAAAAACGAGCTGAGTGTTGAAATCGTTAAAGAAGAAATGGCAAAACCGGCGATAACAAAAGATCAGATCGTCTTTTGGCTCCACAGGTTCAGAAAGCTCGACACAAAGAAGCGCGAGCACCGCCGCAGACTCATAGATAGCTTTGTCAATGCGGTTTATCTCTATGATGACCGCATGATAATCACATTTAATTACAAAGACGGCTCAAAAACAATTACCCTCGCAGAGCTTGAGAAATCAGCCCTTGGTTCGGATATCAATGTACCGGCTCCACCAAACGAAAAGCCTTGAAACTTAACGGTTTCGGGGCTTTTAAATTTTTTCGTACACAGATGCTCCGCACTTTGGTCTTTATTCGGTCTTGGCGGCTTTTAAAATGCCGTTTCCATAAAAATACAGAGCAGATCGTTTTTGACCTGCTCTGTTGCTTTTTATTTATCTGACGCTGTCATGAAGGCTCTTGAACTCAAGGAGTATTCTTGAACCCTCGTATTTCGAAACGGTAAGAAGCTCCTCGTTTTCGGTGAGTATCGAATGATAGTTGTTATCCGCTATGATGTAGCCTATCTGATCGTTCGTGAGGCCGAGAACCATAAGCTTTCTGCCGCTGACTATGTCCTGCATTGAGGGATATTTCCAATCCTCTCCGGTCCAGGAATCCTTTGCCTCGGTGCCGCCGCCGAAGGCTATCTCGGGTGCAAGCTCACCGGGGATAAGCGCAAAGGCGAGATCGGTTCCCATCTCCATATAGCCTATTTCAGTCGGAATCCTCATGGAACCGTCCTTGGCTCTTACGCCTTCGTTTGCGAGAAGACCGGTAGAGGCAATGAACTCAAGCGCATGATTGTCAACGGTGACAAAGACATCTCTGTGGGCGATGTTGAGTATAGGCTCGACTCTTGAGCCCTTATCGGCCGCAACGAGTATCTCGCCGAGCTTGTTGCCGTATGCTTCGACGTTCTGATATCTTGTGTTGCCCTCAACTGCCACGGGGGCGGTCTGCGAGGTTATGGCAAGCTCTGCGCCCTGAATCTGAACATAGTTGGCGCCCGCCGCATTGACCTGCTTCTCTATAAAATAGGGATAGTCGCCTGAGATGTTGGTTGTACCTGCACCGAGTCCGACGCAGTGGATAGCGGCATTGACTATCCATGTGGGCTTTGACTCTCTGTTGTCGGGAACAAAGCAGAGACGGTTGAGATTGGGGTCAAAGGTCTGAGGATCGCGCTTGTCGCGGATATACTCGTGAACATCGGTCTGCGAGAAATACATTTCTCCGGGCTCCATGTTGTTGACTGCCGCAATTATAGAGTCCGCGGTCGTCTTATAGAGATGCTCCATGTATTCCTTGTTCTGTCCGTTGTGCAGGGTGCTCGGATCCATACCGACGGCGTTCTTGAATGTATTTCCGAAGAGCACCTTGTTGAGGTCGCCGTTGAGACCGAGAGTATCTATGGCGCTGTGCTGATGAAGAGTGGAAATATTGACGCTGACGATATTCTTGTTCTTTATAAAGCCTGCTATTCTGCCTCTGATCTCACGAACGTCCTTGGCCGCAAGTCCGTATGCGTCGAGGACTGCGTAGACAACAATTCCGTTATCCGTACCGTCGCTTACGGCAAAAACTCTTACTCTCAAATCATCAAGGATTTCGGTGGGATGCTTGGGATTGGGGTAGGAGAGGCTTCCGCCGACATAGTGATTTCCGTCAAGCTCGTTGCCTGTGAGGAGCGAGGCGCTCGAATAGCCGACGTTCCAGCGGGCGTTGGGAGCGGCCTTGTCATTAAAGGCTTTGCTTCCGACATTTGAATTCTTAAATTTATAGTCCGCTTCATCGGATCTCTTCATCAGCGGGAATACCTTGCTGAGACCGACTACGAGGCTGTCTATGAGCTTGTCAACAGACATATAGAAAATTCTGCTGACGCCGGTTTTGAAGCTGTCCCAAGTCAGCTTATCCGAGGACGAGAACGCGCCGATTATAATTTTGATGATACCGATGGCATCGTCGATATCATTGAGCGAATCCGCTCGAGACGACGCGGAGCTGTCGGTAGCGGCGGTCAGCTCGGAAACATTCTGCGAAGCCAGCGCAAGCTCTGCGCCGCTGTCAACCTGCGCGCCTGCGGCGGCTGCGGTGGAACCGAAAGCGAGCACGGCAACAAGTATAATTGCAACAATGCCGCTTATCAGCTTTTTACATTTCATTGTTAACACTCCTTGGTTTATTTTATAGCCTTTTCGGCTTCTGTCTTGGTTTTATTGACAGTGTTCATTATGTCAGCGAACACATTTGCGATTATCGGCGCGGTCTCGGGACCGAGAGAGTTCGTCTCCTCATAGTGCCTTCTGTCGAGTCTGTCGCGCCCGCCGTTGATATACGGCTCCTTGGGGTTCAGATAGAAGTCGTTCGGCGGAACGACATAGCCCGTAAAGTCATTGGCGAGGCAGAAAATCAGCATATTGTCATCTTCTGCGATTCGGAGCAGAGGAGCCGGATTGATGTCCGGCGACTTGCCCTCGGCAGAGCAGCCTGCGTCGAGATATCCGCCGTATGCAAGCTCGGGGAACAGCTCGCAGGGGAGAAACAGAAGCTTGAGCCCGCCAAGCTCGAAATAGCTCATCTCGGTATGTATCGACAGATTGAGAGAACCTTTGCCGGTATTAGCCGCGTTTGATTTCAGTATGCCGACTTTTTGAGCAAGCGCAAGAACATAGTTGTCACACTGCGAATAGTATTCCTGACGTATAAGGTTCAGCACGGGGCGAAGCTTTATTTCGTTTTCAACAGCCATTGCGGTTCGTGCTATCGACTGTCCGCCAAGCACAGTAGACTTTATATTGTCCTCGTCGAGCTCCTTGAGGCGGATAAGTCCGCCGATAGCGCCGACAAAATATATTGTCTCGGCGCCGGCCTTTTCGAGTATCTCTTTTCTGATACATCCTGCGAAATCCGCGCTGACATAGGAGTTTTTGCCGAGCAGCGACTCGGTATGGGAGGCGAAGTTAATTATCCAAACCTCGCGGCTTCCGTCCTTTGGAACAAAGCGGAACCTGTGAACATCTTTCGAATATACCTCCGGCAGTCGGGAGTCGCGCTGAATAGCCTCCGCTTCCTTTTTGCCGTAATAGAGGTCGCCGTCTCTGCGGTCGTTGTAGGCATCGAGCACAACCTGCTTTACCTTTTGAGCGAGCAGCTCCATATATTTTTTGTTGCGTCCGCTTCTCGGGAGGGGACCCCACAAGCCCACGGTGTCTATGCTCGCGTGGTTATGTATACTCATTATGTTTATCGAGCGGCAGCCGCTCTCTTTTTTGAAATCCGCAAGCAAGTCTCTGATTATACCTACATCGTAATTAGTAAGTCCTATATCGTCGATCGACACAAAAACGACTCCGCCTCTGCCGGACAAATCGTCTATCCATACGGCGCTCGCGGTCATCGGGTCAAGCACACCCTTGGCGGGGTTGTTCATCCTGTATCCCGCAACATAGTAGGCCGTTTTATCCATATCGTCGGGCATGACGTCCGTCTTTGCAAAGCCTACGCTGAAGCAATCGCTTTTCGGCTCGCGGATATAATCAAACGTGCCTTTTTCAAGCTCGGGCGCAGGGCTTTTCTTTGACTTCCTTGCGCCGCCGCGAGACAGCGAGCTTCGCACAATCTTGCCTATCGTCCCCAAAGCACTCATGACTTATCACCTCCGAAAACCTAAAAGTCTGCCTTTGCACAATATGTACAAAATACCATAGGTATTATAAACTTTTTATAAGTAAAAAGCAACATCTTTAGGCTAAAAATTATATATGTCAACTGAATAAATGAGACATTATTACACCGCTGCGCAAAAAAACGGCTTATTTTGAAATAATATATTTCATTTTGCCTCGGAAGCGTGTATAATATAAGCTGATTTATTATGTGAAGAGTGCAGCTCTTAACGGAACGGGGATATATAATGAACTATAAGGTCAATCCGGACTCTCTTTCGGCGGTGTTTATGGTGCCGTCGCAGATAGTCGATAAGCATATTAAGCTTGCCGGCGGGCAGCAGCTCAAGGTTCTGCTTTGGACGCTGCGCCATGCGGGCGAGGGCTTTGATATGGAAAAGCTGTGCGGGGATCTCAATTTTTCAGTCCCCGACGCGCAGGATTATCTCCAATATTGGGTCGAGACGGGGATACTCGTGTCCGATGGCACGGCGGATTCGGCATTTGCGCCCGTTGTGTCGGAGAAAAATGCAGAGCCTCCCAAAGCGAAGAAAGAGCTGCCGGACATTGAGCCGTCGAGACCGACTGCGGCGGAGATAGCGCAGAGGGCAGAGGAATCGGCGGATATAAAATTCCTGCTTCTCGAGACACAGAACAAGCTCGGCAGAACTATAGGCTACGACGGTCAGTGTACGCTTTTGATGATGCACGACACTTACGGAATACCGGTCGAGGTTATTCTGATGATAATCGAATATGCCGTTTCGATAAGGAAGTCGAACTTTCACTACATAGCCGCCATAGGAAAAGATTGGGGCGAACGTGAAATAGACACTATTGAAAAGGCGGACGAGCAGATAAGCCGTCTCGACTCCGCCAACCGCGTATGGGCTTCGTTTGCCGCAATGGCGGGACTCTCTAACTCGCGTCCGACTCAGGCGCAGACGAAATATATTTTTACATGGAACCGCGAATGGGGCTTCTCTCCCGAGATGATTTTTGCGGCGTATGAGCAGATGGCGGAGCACTGCCAAAAGATGAGCTTCCCGTATATGAACAAGATACTTGAATCGTGGCACACCAACGGGATAAAGACTTTGTCCGATGTCGAAAAGGCCAACGCCGCCAAGCAGAGCAGCGCACCCGTTTCTTCACAGAGAAAGGGTCGAGTCGATAACGGACATTCCTCATCATATGATTTAGATGAGTTTAACCGCAAAGCCATGAAAAATCCGATAGTGTATAAGAAGAAAAACAAAGATTGAGAGGGGAACAGCAAATGAGCTACAGCCGCAAAGTATATGCAAGAGCCGCCTCGGAGCTTGAACGCCGCCGCGATAAAGCTGAACGCACGCAGAGTATGCGCCGCGCAGAGGTATATGCAAAGATACCGGAGCTGATATCCATAGACCGCGAAATAGCCTCCGCCGGCGCAGAGGTCATACGCGCCATAGGCATGGGCGAAAATGCTCAGCAATTTATCGAAGAGCTTGCAAAGAAAAATCTCGCCTCTCAGCAGCGCCGCAAGGATATACTCAAAGAAAACGGCTATCCCGAGGACTATCTTGACGCGGAATACACCTGCAAAAAGTGCCGCGATACGGGCTTTATCGGCGGAGTTATGTGCGACTGCTACAAGGCGCTTCTGCGTGACACCGCACTCGCCGAGCTCAACGAGCTTTCGCCGAGCGCACGCTCGACCTTCGAGAGCTTTAATATAAACTATTATCCAGACACCGTTGACCCGGCGACGGGAATAAATCCGCGCAGCAGAATGAAAGAGATCCTTGATTTTTGCAGAGACTATGCCGCCGATTTCGCAACGGATTCCCCGAGCCTTTTGCTCTACGGCGCAACGGGACTCGGAAAGACGCATCTCTCTCTTGCGATAGCCTCGGAGGCCGTCAAAAAAGGCTACGGAGTCATATACGGCTCGGCTCAGAATCTTATGTCGCGCCTTGAAAAGGAACATTTTTCAAGCGGGCGAAACAGCGAATATGAGGGGAGCGAGCAGGCACTGCTCGAGTGCGATCTTCTCATCATCGACGACCTCGGCGCGGAGTTTTCAACTCAGTTCACAGTTGCGGAGCTGTATAATATAATAAACACCCGTATTATGAGCAGACTGCCGGTAATAATCAGCACGAATCTTACACCGGACGGGCTTGAGCAGAAGTATACTCAGAGGATAACCTCAAGAATAATCGGCAACTATATATCGCTCTATTTCTGCGGAAAAGATATCAGACAGATAAAAAATACTGAACAGGAGTAATAAGCCCCATATGGACATTATAAGCAGCTTGACAAAAATGTTCGGCCTTCAGCGTTGGCAGGTCGAAAATACCGTAAATCTTATAGATGAGGGCAACACGATACCGTTTATCGCCCGATACAGAAAGGAAGCTCACGGCACGCTTGACGATCAGGTGCTGCGCGAGCTCTCCGAAAAGCTCGAATATCTGCGTAATTTGGACAAGCGCAGAGAGGAAATCAGCGCATTGATAACGGCGCAGGAGAAGATGACTCCGGAGATTGAAGCCGCGCTCGAAAAGGCTTCGACTCTCGCCGAAATCGAGGATATTTACCGCCCGTTCAGACCCAAGCGCAGAACGCGCGCCTCAATAGCAAAGGAAAAGGGGCTCGAACCGCTTGCCAATGCGATTTTCGCTCAGGCTGCGGATTCGGCTTCGCCGTCAGAGCTTGCAGCAGACTATATAGACGCCGAAAAGGGCGTCGAGACGCCCGAGGACGCGATAGGCGGAGCGATGGATATAATCGCCGAAAACATATCGGATGACGCGGATATTCGCCGCCGTCTGCGCTCGCTGTTTACTGTTGCGGGTGTGCTCCAATCGCGCGCCGCGGACAGCGAAAAAGAGAGCGTCTATACGATGTATTACGAATATGACGAGCCGATAAACAAAATAGCGGGACACCGCGTTCTTGCCGTCAACAGGGGAGAAAACGAGGGCTTTTTGAAGGTCGGCATAGAGGTTGACCGCATAAAAGCTCTGAATATAATCAATGCCTGCGTTTTAAGCGACAGCGGCTCCGCCTGCACCGATACCGTGCGTGACGCCGCCTCAGATGCCTATGACAGGCTGATATTCCCGTCGGTAGAGCGCGAAATACGCAACATGATGACCGATAACGCTGTTGAATCCGCTCTCAAGGTATTCTATGTCAATCTCCGCGAGCTCCTGCTCCAGCCGCCCGTAAAGGGCAAGCGCGCGCTCGGTCTCGACCCGGGCTACAGAACGGGATGCAAGGTGGCAGTCGTTGACGAAACGGGAAAGGTGCTTGACACGGGCGTAATATACGTCACTCATTCCGAGGAGCAGAAGCTCAAGGCTAAGCAGACCGTAAAGCGTCTTATCGAAAAGCACGGCGTTGAGGTAATAGCCATAGGCAACGGCACAGCGTCAAAGGAGACGGAGATATTTGCGGCCGACCTTATAAAAGAACTCGACCGCAAGGTGTCCTATATGATGGTCAGCGAGGCGGGCGCATCCGTATATTCCGCTTCAAAGCTTGCGGCGGAGGAGTTCCCGCAGTTTGATGTTTCGCTCAGAAGCGCGGTCTCCATAGCCCGCAGACTTCAGGATCCGCTCGCGGAGCTTGTAAAAATCGACCCGAAAGCGCTCGGCGTCGGTCAGTATCAGCACGATATGCCCAAAAAAGAGCTCGGCGAAACGCTCGACGGCGCGGTTGAATACTGCGTCAACTCCGTCGGTGCGGATGTAAACACCGCATCCCCGTCGCTGCTTTCGCATATAGCGGGAATTAATTCCGGCGTTGCAAAAAACATAGTTGCATACAGAGAGGAGAACGGTGCGTTCACCTCACGCGCCCAGCTCAAGAAAGTGCCGAAGCTCGGCGCAAAGGCCTATGAGCAGTGCGCCGGATTCGTCAGAGTTCCCGAGAGCAAAAACGTTCTCGACAACACGGGCGTTCACCCGGAGAGCTATACCGCCGCAAAAGAGCTGCTTGAGCTGTGCGGGCTGACGGTAAAAGACGCCGCAAAGGGAAACACAGGCGCTCTCAAGGCGACCGTTGAGCTGCTCGGCGGCGATAAAAAGGTCGCGGAAAAGCTGGGAATAGGTCTGCCTACTCTTCAGGATATAATCAAGGAGCTTCAAAAGCCCGGACGCGACCCGCGAGACGAGCTGCCGCCTCCGCTTCTACGCACGGATGTCATGGATATCAACGACTTAAAGCCCGGCATGGAGATGAAGGGCACCGTTCGCAACGTCATTGATTTCGGCGCATTTGTCGATATCGGCGTGCATCAGGACGGCCTCGTTCACATTTCGCAGATAACCGATAAATATATCAAGCACCCGTCCGAGGTGCTGAAGGTCGGAGACATAGTTACCGTGTGGGTTTTGGCAGTCGATGTGAAGAAAAACCGCATATCGCTGACCATGAAACGCAACAATATTGATAAAGCCAAGGAGCAATAATCTTGTCGGAAAAATTCAGAAAAGACCTCACGCAGGGGAGTGTCACTAAACAGCTGCTCAAATTTTCGGTGCCCTTCCTGCTTTCAAATCTTTTGCAGGCGCTTTATTCCGTCGCCGACATGGTGATAGTCGGTCAGTTCTGCGGTAAGTCGGGAATAACCGGCGTCTCGATAGGCGGACAGATAAATCTTCTCGTCACCGGCGCGGCGCTCGGTCTCGCTATCGGCGGAACGGTGCTTATAGCACAGTACGGCGGTGCGAAAAAATACGACGATCAAAAGAGCACAATAGGCACAATGACCACGCTCTACATTATTCTCAGCGCAGTGCTTACAGTCGTTATGGTTCTGCTGACGAAGCCGATACTGCGTCTGCTGAAAACACCGGATAACGCATTCGAGGAAGCAGTCAGGTATCTTACTATCTGTATGCTCGGCACGGTGTTTATGTTCCTGTATAACGCCATAAGTGCAATACTGCGCGGTATGGGAGACTCGAAGCGCCCGCTCTACTTCGTCGCAATCGCCGCCGCGGTGAATGTTGTCGGTGATATCGTCCTCGTAGGACCTCTTAAAATGGGCGCGGCAGGAGCGGCAATAGCAACTATCGGCTCGCAGGGGATAAGCGTTGTTCTCTCGCTGATATACCTGTTTCGCAGCGGCTTCTTTTCGGACTACGAAATAAAGGACTTCAAAATAGACCGACAGAAAGCTATGAGCATAATAAAAATAGGGCTTCCGTCGTCGGTTCAGCAGGTTGTAGTCTCTTTCTCTTTCCTGACCCTTACCGCACTCGTCAACTCTCTGCCCAATGCGGCTGCGGCGTCCGCCTGTCAGGGCATCGTCGGCAAGATAAACTCGTTTGCGATATTGCCCGGCCTTGCGATGAGCAGCGCAATATCGTCAATGGCGGGTCAAAATATCGGAGCGGGCGAGTTGAAGCGCGCCAAAAAGACTATGACAACGGGTCTTATGATAGCCCTGGGAATTTCGGCGCTCGTGTTTATTATAGTCGAAATATTCCCGCGTGAGCTTTTGACGCTTTTTACAAGCGAGACAGATGTTGTAGAAACCGGAATAACCTTTTTGAGACTCGCGGCGGCAGAATATATGATAGTCACTCCCGTATTCTGCATGAACGGCCTCGCAATAGGCGCGGGATATACAAACGTCGCTCTTCTCAATGCGATTTCCAGCTCGATAATTATAAGAGTCCCGCTCGCTTATCTGCTCGTTCGCGTGTTTGACCTCGGCTTTAACGGAATAGGAATCGCCATGGGCTTTGCACCCATTGTCTCGCTCTTCATCGGAATCATATTCGTTCAGAGCGGCAAGTGGAAGAAAGCGAAGATAAGGCTTTAAACTTTATTAAGGATTCGATAAGGCGAGGAAAGGCACGCCTTATGCAATACATATCCGTTTTATCGGACAATCATTTGATATGGAGGACAAAAGTATGAAGATTCTCGTTACGGGAGGTGCCGGCTTTATCGGCAGCAACTTTATCTATCATATGCTCCGCGAGCATCCAGATTATGATATAGTCTGCCTCGACCTTCTGACTTATGCCGGCAATCTCAAAACTCTTGACGGGGCGATGAAAAACAGTCATCTCAAGTTCGTCAGGGGAGATATTGCCGACCGCCCGTTTGTTGACAGACTTTTCGAGGACGAAAAATTCGACATTGTCGTAAACTTTGCAGCCGAAAGCCATGTTGACCGCTCAATAGAAAATCCCGAGGTGTTCCTCAGGACAAACATTATGGGCACTGCGGCTCTTATGGACGCCGCGAGAAAAACAGGCGTAAAGCGCTATCATCAGGTTTCGACCGACGAGGTCTACGGAGACTTGCCGCTCGAGAGAACCGATCTCTTTTTTACCGAGGAGACACCCATACACACCTCAAGCCCGTATTCGGCGTCCAAAGCTTCGGCAGATCTTCTCGTCTTGGCATACTACAGAACATACGGACTGCCCGTGACGATTTCGAGATGCTCCAATAACTACGGCCCGTATCACTTTCCCGAGAAGCTCATTCCGCTGATGATATCCAGAGCGTACAACAACGAGAGCCTGCCCGTTTACGGCGAAGGACTCAACGTCCGCGACTGGCTCTATGTCGAGGATCACTGCCGCGCTATCGACCTCATTATCCATAAAGGCAGGGTAGGTGAGGTCTACAATGTCGGCGGACACAACGAAAAACGCAATATAGATGTTGTGAAAACCATACTTCGCATCATGGGTAAGCCCGAAACGCTCATCACCCATGTCAAGGACAGAGCGGGTCACGACCTGCGCTATGCCATCGATCCCACGAAGATTCACAATGAGCTCGGCTGGAGTCCGGAAACCACGTTTGACGAGGGCATAAAGAAAACAGTGGACTGGTACATGGACAATAAACAATGGTGGGAGGATATAATTAACGGAGAATACCGAAATTATTACGAGAAAATGTACTCGAACAGATAAATCTTTCGGCTATTTCCTGCTTGGCTGTCCTTTGATATATTTTTGAACTCAAGTACAAAAAAGTGTTTACAACGCGATTTTTTCGTGCTATAATACAGAAAAAGGTGTTATGCCTTTGGTTAGGAGCTTTCAATGTCGGATAAAAAAGATAAGAAAGAAAAAGAGCTGAAAGAAAGAGAACACAAAGAAAAAGATCAGAAGAACCCTGCGGAGGCCGAGCCCTCCAGACGTTCGAGAAAAAAACAGAACACACACAAAGCCATTCTGCATCAGGCGAAGGTGCTCTTTGAAAAAGAGGGCATAGGCAATGTCACCATCGAGCAGATAAGCGAGAGTGCCGATGTTTCGCGTTCCACGTTCTTTTCGCACTTTGCTTCCGTTGACGACCTTTTAAAAGAGATCTCAAACGAGGAGATAAACGATGTCTTTGACGCAGCCGAAAAGGGCGACGGCAAGCTCACCGTCAGCGCGCTTTTGAAGCAGCTCAACGACGACACCTATCCTTATCCCTATCTTTCCTGCGAAGTGCTCATGCGAGGTATTCTCTCTAAGGGCGAGTCGAATTTTGCGCAGGTCGATCGTTTCCTCCGCAAGGAGATAGTGACCGACAAGAGCTATGCGAACACTCTTGAGGAGTTTTCGTCAAAAGAGCTTTCGGCGCTCATCCTCGGAGCTTTCTTCGGACTCATTTTTCAGAAGATGATAAACGACGAGAGCTTCACCAACCCCGACGAAACAAGCGTAACTATCCAGAAATTTATAAAATATCTTCAAAACCAGGAGGAATTATCATGAGCAACGGATATGGAATCAGCAACTGGGAAGACGCAAAGACCATTTACAGCGAGCTTCACGAGCTCACCTCTAAGCCGATCTATTGCGTTACCGAAGACGCACTCAAGGATGTTCTCGATTATTTCGAGACAAAGTGCGCAAAGTCGAAGGCAATCACCACCGAGGCGAAGCAGTACATCCCCGGCGGCGTTCAGCACAACCTCGCCTTCAACTATCCCTTCCCGATCTGCGTAACAAAGGCTGAGGGCGCGTTCCTCTATGACCTTGACGGCAACAAGTACTACGATTTCCTGCAGGCAGGCGGTCCGACAATCCTCGGCAGCAACTACGCTCCCGTAAGAGAGAAGGTCATCGCGCTTCTTAACGAGTGCGGCCCCGTAACCGGCCTGTTCCATGAGGGTGAGCTTCTGCTCGCCAAGGAAATCAATAAGCATATGCCCAATGTTGAGATGTTCCGTATGCTCGGTTCGGGCACAGAGTCCGTTATGGCTGCTATCCGTGTCGCACGCTGCGCCACAAAGGCAAAGCGCATTATCAAGGTCGGCGGCGCATATCACGGCTGGTCCGATCAGATGGTTTACGGTCTGAAGATTCCGGGCTCCAGATTCTTCCTTGAGTCCCACGGTATCCCGCACAGCTGCTACGGCACTACCGACGAAGTCAGACCCAACGACCTCAATATGCTCGAGAAGATGCTCAAGCTCAATAAGATGCGCGGCGGCACAGCTGCTGTTATCGTTGAGCCTGTCGGCCCCGAGAGCGGCACAAGACCGGTTGACTTCAACTACAACAAGGAAGTCAGAAAGCTCTGCGACAAGTACGGCTGCCTGTTCATCTTCGATGAGGTTGTTACCGGCTTCCGCGTAGGCCTCGGCGGTGCTCAGGGCTACTTCGATGTCGTGCCCGATCTGACCATTTTCGGCAAGATCGTTGCGGGCGGTTATCCGTCAGCGGGCGGCGTCGGCGGTAAGAAGGAATTCGTCAGCGGCATGGCCGCAGGTGTCGGCACCATGATGAAGCGCGCTTATGTCGGCGGTACTCTCGCAGCTAACCCGCTTTCGTCCTATGCAGGCTACTGCGCTATCCAGGAGATTGCAAGAACCAACGCTTGCGAGGTCGCAGGCAGAGCGGGCGACAGACTTGCCGCAGGCCTTAAGGATCTTATCAACAAGTACGGTCTTCCCTATGTTGTCTACAATCAGGGCTCCATCGTCCACCTTGAGTGCACCGGTGCAATGAGCTACGACTTCAGCTCGATGAACATACTCAAGTCCGCTATTCCCATGCTCAAGACCAAGCCCGAGATGCTTCGCAGAAAGTCCGCGATGGAGGAGATGGGCGCCGCTTACATGGCAAACGGTATTGTTACCCTTGCCGGCAGCCGTCTCTATACCTCGATGGCAGATACCGACGAGATTATCGACGGTGCTCTTGAGAGATTCGAGGATGTCTTCAAGAACGTTAAGGCTTGCCCCGCAGACCGCGTTTTTGCGAAGAAATAATAAAAGTTCGGCAATCGAGATGCTCTCCTTCGGGAGGGCATCTTTTTCGCTATATAGACTCCGACTTTTAAAAAAGTAATTGAATAACTCTCGTAAATGTGCTAATATTAGTAAGATAAACATTTGTTCATAGTGAAAAAGAGGCGTTTTTTTATGCACGAGGATCACAGAAAAAGAGTAAAGGAGCGTTTTCTCAAGGACGGGATAGAAAATATGCCCGACCACGAGGTGCTCGAGCTGCTCCTGTTCTTCTCAATACCGCGCAAAGACACCAACGCTTTGGCTCATGAGCTTATCGACCATTTCGGTTCGCTCAACTGCGTGCTCGAGGCTTCAGCCGAGGATTTGATGCAGGTCGACGGAATAGGTGAGACCTCCGCAACGCTTATAACGCTCACTTTTCAGCTGACAAAGAAATATCTGAAGAATGCCTCCGACAAGAAGCTGAAGAAATATGACGGCCCCGACTCGGTCAAGGAGCTTCTTATGTCAAAATATCTCGGCGCCCGCGAGGAGATGGTTTTTATGCTGTCTCTTGATTTTGACGACAACATTCTTGCCGTTAACAAGATAGCTCACGGCACGTTTTCGGCCGCGAATATAGACAAACGCTTTGTGCTTGAAACGGCTTTTCGCAACAAGGCGCGTTCCGTGGTGCTTATTCACAATCATGTAAACGGAATACCCGTGCCCTCGTGCGACGATTTGAACACCACAAAGGCGGTCGGCGATTTCTTTCAAGGTGTAAACGTCCACCTGCTTGACCACCTTATATATACTGATGAGGATATCTTTTCAATGGCGCAGATAAAGAAATTTGCACCGCTGTTTATATAAAGGACAATCGTATGGATAAATTCATTTTACATTCTCAATATAAACCAACGGGAGATCAGCCGCAGGCGATAGCCGAGCTGACCGACGGAGTCAACAGGGGCTTCGCCGAACAGACCCTGCTCGGCGTAACGGGATCCGGCAAAACCTTTACAATGGCGAATGTAATCGCCAATCTCAACCGTCCGACTCTTGTTCTTGCCCACAACAAGACTCTCGCGGCGCAGCTCTGCTCCGAATTCAGAGAGTTTTTCCCGGAAAACGCGGTAGAATATTTCGTCTCGTACTATGACTACTATCAGCCGGAAGCCTATATTCCGTCCACGGATACCTATATCGAAAAGGATTCCGCTATAAACGACGAGATAGACAAGCTCCGCCACTCCGCTACCTCGGCGCTGTCCGAGCGGCGAGATGTCATAATTGTCGCAAGCGTCTCGTGTATATACAGCCTCGGCGATCCTATCGACTACCGCAGCATGGTTATTTCCTTAAGACCCGGCATGGAAAAGAGCCGCGACGAGGTTATAAACAAGCTTGTTGAAATCCAGTATGAGCGCAACGACATAAACTTCATCAGAAACAAGTTCAGAGTTCGCGGCGACGTGGTTGAGATATTCCCGGCGCAGTCGAGCGAAAACGCGATAAGAGTTGAGTTTTTCGGCGATGAGGTTGACCGCATATCCGAGATAAACGCCCTGACAGGCGAGGTCAAGGGCGTGCTGTCCCATGTTGCGATATATCCCGCGTCGCACTATGTTGTCTCGCAGGAAAAGATGGAGCGCTCCATAAAAGAGATACATGAGGAAATGACCGAGCGCGTTGCGCAGTTTGAGAGTCAGGGCAAGCTGCTCGAGGCTCAGCGCATAAAGCAGCGCACGGAATATGATATCGAGATGCTGCGCGAGACGGGCTTTTGCAAGGGAATAGAAAACTATTCAAGAGTCATGTCGGGGCGTGAACCGGGCTCGCCGCCCTTTACGCTGCTCGATTACTTCCCGAATGATTTTTTGCTTTTTGTCGACGAATCTCATGTGACGCTGCCGCAGGTACGCGGAATGTACGGCGGCGACCGCTCGAGAAAGGAGTCGCTTGTCGAATTCGGGTTCCGTCTGCCGTCCGCATATGACAACAGACCGTTGACTTTTGACGAGTTCTACGAGAGATTGGGGCAGAAGATATTTGTCAGCGCAACGCCGGGCGAATTTGAGCGCGAGACGAGCGCACGAGTTGCCGAGCAGTTGATCCGTCCCACGGGACTTGTCGACCCGTCAATCTCCGTCAGACCCACCGAGGGGCAGATAGACGACATAATATCAGAAATAAATATCCGAGTGGAGCGCAAAGAGCGTGTACTGCTCACAACGCTGACTAAAAAGATGGCCGAGGATTTGACGGATTATCTTGAAGATCTCGGCATAAAAGTCCGCTATATGCACCACGATGTTGACACGATAGAGCGCATGGAGATTATACGCGACCTGCGTCTCGGAGAATTTGATGTGCTCGTCGGAATAAACCTGCTGCGTGAGGGTCTGGATATCCCCGAGGTCTCGCTTGTCATAATCCTCGACGCCGACAAGGAGGGCTTCCTGCGCTCCGAAACATCGCTTATACAGACTATAGGGCGCGCGGCGAGAAACGCAAACGGCGAGGTTATCATGTATGCCGATTCCGTCACTCCGTCTATGGAGCGCGCAATAGTCGAGACCGAGCGCAGACGTCAAAAACAGATGGCGTATAATGAGGAGCACGGAATAGTGCCCAAGACCATAATCAAGGGCGTGCGCGACGTTATAGAGATAACCAGCAAGAAGGACAAGGGCGAAAAGCCGATAAAGAAGATGAGCCGCAAGGAGCGCGAAGAGATGATAGTCCGCCTTACAGCAGAGATGAAGGCGGCGGCGAAAATTCTCGAATTCGAGCACGCGGCATATCTGCGCGATAAGATAAACAAACTAAGAGAAGAAAAGTAATCGGAGGCGATTCTTTTGCCGCAAAAAAATATAATTGTAAAAGGTGCGCGAGAGCACAACTTAAAAAATATCGATGTCGAAATCCCGCGCGATAAGCTCGTGGTATTTACCGGCCTTTCCGGCTCCGGTAAATCATCCTTGGCATTTGACACGATATATGCCGAGGGGCAGAGGAGATATGTCGAATCCCTCTCGTCATACGCAAGACAGTTCCTCGGTCAGATGGAAAAGCCTCAGGTAGACTATATCGAGGGGCTTTCTCCCGCCATATCCATAGACCAGAAAACAACCTCAAAGAACCCGCGCTCGACCGTCGGAACGGTCACGGAGATATATGACTATTTGCGTCTGCTCTATGCCCGCATAGGTATACCTCATTGCCCGGTCTGCGGCAGAGAGATATCGAGGCAGACCGTTGACGACATCGTTGACAGCGTCTTAGAGCTGCCCGAGGGTACAAAAATACAGATAATGGCTCCGATAGCTCGCGGCAAAAAAGGTCAGTTTGTAAAGGAGCTCGAGAACGCAAAAAAAGACGGCTATGTCCGCGTGCGCATTGACGGAATAATATATTACCTCGAGGAAAAAATTGACCTCGACAAGAATAAAAAACACAATATCGAAATCGTGGTCGACAGGCTGATTGTAAAAGACAGTATAAGAAGCCGACTTGCCGATTCTATCGAAACGGCTACAAATCTTTCGGACGGCATTCTGCTTGTTGATGTGGCAGACGACGAGGAGAAGCTCTATTCTCTCGACTATGCCTGCCCGGAGCACGGGGTCAGTATAGAAGAGCTCGAGCCGCGTATGTTCTCCTTCAATAACCCCTTCGGAGCCTGCCCGACCTGCTCCGGACTCAGCGTATTTATGAAGCCCGATCCCGATCTTATTGTGCCGGACAAGAATTTGTCTCTCAGACAGGGCGCGATCAAAGCAAGCGGCTGGAGCAATGCGGACGGCGGCACGATAGCGCAGATGTATATGGAGGGCATTGCACAAAAATACGGCTTCACACTTGACACTCCGTTCAAGGATATCCCCGCGGACGGCGTTGACGCCATTATGTACGGCACAAAGGGCGAAAAGCTGAAGCTTACCCGCAGAAACGAATACGGAACCGGCTCATATATGACGGCATTTGAAGGCATCTGCAACAATATTGAGCGCAGATATAAAGAGACGGCGAGCGATTGGACACGCGCCGAGCTCGAGCAGTGTATGTCCACCGTAAAATGTCCCGATTGCCACGGCGCAAGACTCAGAAAAGAATCGCTGTGCGTCACTGTCGGCGGAATAAACATTGACGAATTTGCAAGAAAATCCATTGTCAAAGCGATAGAATTTCTTGATTCTCTCACTCTTACAGAGCGCGAGCAGATGATAGCAAAGCTTATTGTCAAGGAGATAAGGGACAGGCTGACCTTCCTGCGCAGCGTCGGTCTCGGCTATCTCACCCTTGCCCGCTCATCGGCGAGCCTCTCGGGCGGAGAAAGCCAGAGAATACGCCTTGCCACGCAGATAGGCTCGTCCTTAGTCGGGGTTTTATATATTCTCGACGAGCCGAGCATAGGACTGCACCAGCGCGACAACGAGAAGCTTCTGAATACGCTTCGTGAGCTCCGAGATATAGGCAACACGCTCATAGTCGTTGAGCACGACGAGGACACAATGCGCGCGGCGGATTATATCGTCGATGTCGGCCCGGGAGCGGGTATACACGGCGGAAAGATAGTCTGCACGGGTACGGCCGAGGATATAATGAACTGCAAGGAGTCGATAACCGGGCAGTATCTTAGCGGCCGCAAGAAAATTCCCGTTCCCGCAAAGCGCAGAAAGGGCAACGGCAAAAGTCTCAAGATAATCGGCGCACGCGAGAACAATCTGAAAAATATTGATGCCGAAATACCGCTCGGCGAATTTGTTTGCATAACCGGTGTTTCGGGCTCCGGCAAGTCGTCGCTCATCAACGAAATACTGTATAAGAAGCTTGCAACGGAGCTTAACGGCGCAAAAAAGGTCGCGGGAGCGCACACCTCTATTCTCGGAATAGACAATCTTGACAAGGTTATAGCTATCGACCAGTCTCCTATAGGGCGCACTCCGCGCTCAAACCCCGCGACATATACGGGCGTTTTCACCGATATCCGCGATCTTTTTGCCTCAACCGCCGACGCAAAGGCGAGGGGATATAAGGCAAACAGATTTTCTTTCAACGTCAAGGGCGGGCGCTGCGAAGCCTGCCAGGGGGACGGAATAGTAAAAATCGAGATGCACTTCCTTGCCGATATCTATGTGCCCTGCGACGTCTGCAAGGGCGCAAGATATAACCGTGAAACGCTTGAAGTGAAATATAAAGGGAAAAACATTTATGATGTACTCGAGATGACCGTGGAAGAGGGACTCGAATTTTTCTCGAGCATACCGAAGATAAAGCGCAAGCTTCAGACGCTCTATGACGTCGGGCTCGGATATATCAAGATAGGTCAGCCCGCGACAACGCTCTCGGGCGGCGAGGCTCAGCGCGTCAAGCTTTCTACCGAGCTCTCACGCCGTTCGACAGGCAAAACCGTCTATATCCTCGACGAGCCTACCACGGGGCTTCACACGGCCGACGTGCACAAGCTCATTGAAGTGCTGCACAGACTCGTTGACAACGGAAATTCCGTCATAGTCATCGAGCATAATTTAGATGTTATAAAGACCGCAGACTGGATACTTGATCTCGGCCCCGAGGGCGGAGACGGGGGCGGCGAAATAATCGCACAGGGTACGCCCGAGCAGGTCGCGGCAACCGAAAGCTCATTTACCGGACAGTATCTCAAAAAACTTCTTACCGATACGGAGGAATAACGTATGATAACTTCAAGAACAGTCAGTTCTCTCGAAAAGATTTTTCATGATTCCGAACCCACCTGCGCTTCTCTCTCGGAGATGTCGATGCTCGGCAACGAACGCGCATCGTTCCAGCTCGCGTATTTTTCCGATGAGGACACGCATTGCGGGATATCCGTATCCGGCTGGAACCCCGAAAACATGAAGATTTACAAAGTCGTCGGGATAAATTCCGATATGCCGGCGTATGAGGATTCGGATTTCTATTTTCTCCGCAAAGCTCCGGGACTTTATCCCGATATGCTCGAGCCCGTTGAGGACGGCACTTTTCTCGTGAAAAAAGGTCATTACGGGAGCATATGGATAGAGCTTGACGCATCGGGCGAGTCTGCCGGCAAACACGATTTATTTGTTACAGTTTCAAAAGGCAAGGAGACGGTTACGAATGTTATAACCGTTGACGTTATACCCGCAAAGCTTCCCGCGCAGGAGCTGATGTGTACAATGTGGTTCCATTGCGACTGCCTTGCGACTTATTATAAAGTAGATGTTTTCAGTGAGGAGCACTGGAGAATAATCGAGAACTATGTGAAAAATGCCGCAGCTCACGGCATTAATTTCATTCTCACTCCGCTCTTTACCCCTCCGCTTGATACCGAGGTCGGCGGGGAGCGCCCGACGGTTCAGCTCGTCGATGTTAAAAAGACAAAGGACGGCTACGAATTCGGTTTTGACAGGCTTGACAGGTGGATAGATATGTGCAAATGCTGCGGCATAAAATATTTTGAGATGTCGCACCTGTTCACCCAATGGGGAGCCGAGCATGCGCCGAAGATAATCGCCGAAGTCGACGGCGAAGAAAAGCGCATCTTCGGCTGGGAGACTGATGCGGACAGCGCCGAATACTGCGATTTCCTGCGCCGCTTCGCCGTAGCTCTTACTGCGTTTATCGACAAAAAGGGGATAAGAAACTTCTGCCGCTTCCATGTTTCCGACGAGCCGTCGCTCGAGCAGTATGAGACATATAAAAAGCGAGCCGATATTATAGCGGAAATATTCCCCGGCTTTAAAGTCATTGACGCTCTTTCTGATATAGAGTTCTTTGACAAGGGTGCGGTAAAATATCCCATTCCGTCCGAGGATCATGTTGAGGATTTCGTCGGCAAGGTAGACGAAATTTGGACGTATTACTGCTGCGGTCAACACAACAAGGATGTTCCGAACAGATTTTTTGCCATGCCGTCTGCACGCAACCGTATTCTCGGAGCGCTGCTTTATAAATACAACGCCGTCGGCTTCCTCCAGTGGGGATATAACTTCTGGTACTCGCAGTTTTCGAAGCATGAGATAGACCCGTTTACGGTGACCGACGCGGGAAAGGCGTTTCCGTCCGGCGACGCGTTTGTGGTTTATCCCGGAGAAAACGGTCAGCCGCTCAATTCTTTAAGGCTCAAAGTGTTCTATGACGGACTTCAGGACTTTGCCGCCATGCGTCTGCTTGAAAGCCTTGTCGGACGCGAAAAGGCACTTGAGATAATCGTTCGGGATGATGAATTTTCATTCCTTAAATATCCGCACGGGAGCAGTTATCTCATAGCTCTCAGGGAGCGCGTAAACCAAGCCATCAAAGAGAATATATAAACAAAAATTCACCGCGACTCGTCAATATCGAATCGCGGTGATATTTTATCTTTTCCAAGCTTTTGCGAGCCTAAAAAGATAAAATGAATTGAAAAATGCGGTTTTTAATGATAATATATATGTGGGACGCAGAGAGCGCAAAATATGCGCGAGAAATAAACCGCAATATACTCTCAAGAGCTTTACATATAATATGAATACGAAAGGGGCACGACGCAATGCTGAAATTTAACTCCGAGCACAAATTTAAAATAATGCAGATAGCGGATACACAGGAAACACCGGATGTGTCGCCGGATACGCTGAGTCTCATCAACAGTGCGCTTGACCGCGAAAAGCCCGACCTCGTTATATTCACGGGAGATCAGATAAAGGGATACTCGAGGAAATTCAGAAAAGACCCCGTCATAATCGAAAAGACCATAGATATCCTGATTGAGCCTGTAGCAAAGAGAAACATCCCGTTTATGGTGACCTACGGCAATCACGACGCGGAGAGCGGCGTTGACAATCGCGGGCAGTATGAGTTTTACAAGAAATATAAAAACTTTCTAAGCGGAAATCTCAGAAGCAGCAGCGATGTCGGAACCGCCGATATACAGATATATTCGAGTGTCGGAGACAAGCCGGTGTTCGGGCTATATCTAATTGACTCGCACGGCAAGGCTAAAGAGGGCGGGGGATATGCTCCCGTTGAGAAAAAGCAGATAGAATGGTATGTTTCGCGCCGCGAACAGCTGAAGGCCGAAAACGGCGACTATCTGCCCTCGCTTGTATTTCAGCATATCCCCGTGCCGGAATTTTTCGATGTTATAAAGGAAGTTCCGAGGGGCACCAAGGGTGCTGTTCAGGCTTACGGCGTGCATAAAAACGAGTACTTTGTGCTCAGCGACGAGACTGTTGCCGACGGCGGTTTCATGCTCGAATCGCCCGCATCTCCGGATGTAAACACGGGCGAATTTGAGGCGATGAGCGAAAAGGGCGACGTACTCGGAATATATGTCGGTCACGACCACAACAACAGCTTTGTTGTGAACTTCAAGGGCGTTGACCTCGGATATACCCAGGGCGCGGGATTCAACGTATACGGTCCCGGAGAAAACAGGGGAGTCCGAATTTTTGAGCTTGACGAGACCGCTCCGCGAGAATACAAGACCTATACCGCCACTTTCAAAGAGCTCTGCGGAACAAAAATAAAAACTCCTGTCAAGGAGTTCATTTACAGGCACTCGCCGACAAGCGTTCGCGCCGTCAAACCGATACTTATAAAGGCGGGCATCGGTTTTGCGGTATTAGCCGCAGGCTATGCAGCGTATAAGTTCTTCACAAGCTTCAACCTCTGAATATAAAAATTCGGCACCGAGTAAAAAACGCGGTGCCGCTTTCTTATTTTATAAACGAGAACATATGAATTATATTCATATCCTCCTGCATATCAAGCCCGTGGCTTCCCGCGCCGCCGTCTATCTCATGGCAACCGTGATCGGGGCAGAAGCCGAGCAGAGTCCTGTGCCCGCTCCACTTCTCTTTGATCGCGTCATATATCTGCGAAAATACGGCTATATTGGCTTTTAGCGCCTCTATAGACTGTTTACCCTCCGGTGCATTACGGTGCATTGTGCCGTCATAGTCGCCGTTATAGAGCGTTATAAAGTCGTGCTCATCCGAAGCTATCAGCTCCAGTGCCTTTTCATTGCATTCCTCGACGGACGGATATATGTAATAGTCAATATCACGCTCGAGGAAGATTTTTGAAATGCTGTCTCCCTCGGTCGAGACTATCGCGCAGCGTTTGCCCGCAGCGGCGAGCGCGTCAAATACCGTTTTGATTTTCAGAACCGGCTTTTCATATCTCATTATGCCGTGAACCTCCGGCATAACGCCCGAATACATCGACGCAAAGCAGACAGGTGTCACGCTCGGCATTACGGAGAGTATCGGAAGCTGTATTTGAGTTCTCGATATTGCATCCTTAAAAAGCTCGGTGTATTTTTGAAACAGCCACAGAGCGACAGCGTCCGGGTTATATATAAATACCCTGTCGGCGCCGCCCTCGCCGAACTCGGCAAAAAGTCTGTCGAGCACAATATCGCAGGGACTTTCCGCGCCCTCCGGGGCGTTAACGCCCAAAGCGCTCGTGAATGCGGCGGCCAAATGCGTCAGTCTTATTGAATCGTACAGTTCACTCATCGGTTTCGTTCTCCCTTATAAGCTTGTTTATATCCGTTATCTCGGGCATGGAGAGCAGTGCTCCCTTTTTGCAGGTCACAATGGACGCGGCGGCATTTGCAAAAACGAGCATTTTTTTTAGCTCCGAGCTGTCTGCGGCACCGTCGCGGTTATTCAAAAACCAATCTATGCAGCAGGCGCAGAACGTATCGCCCGCGCCGGTCGTGTCTACGGTTTTGACATTGAGAAAGGTCGGCGCTTCTGCGTATGCGTCTTTGTAATACGCGCGGCTTCCGTTGCGTCCGGCAGTCACTGTCAAAAGCGACACGTTCGGATAGCGCTTTCCGAATATTTCAACCGCTTTATTCGCGTCATCGCAGCCTGTTAAAAAACGAAGCTCGTCTATCTCGATTTTTACCGTATCGCTCACCGAGCAGCCGTAACTCATCTTGTCTCTTGCCCTGTCCATGCTGTCCCAGAGCGGGGGACGGAGATTTGGGTCAAAAGACAGCAGCGCTCCGGCAGCCTTGGCAGTCTCAACAGCTTTAACCGTGGCCTTTTCAATGCCCTCATGAGTCATCGAAAGCGTTCCGAAATGCAGAACACGGCTATGTTTTATTATATCCGTGTCAACCTCGGCTTCGCGCAGCATCATATCCGCTCCCGGAGCGCGGTAAAAGGAGAAGCTTCTGTCTCCGTGCTCATCCGTTTCGACGAAAGCAAGCGTTGTGCGCACATCCTTGTCGAGCACAAGCCCGTCTATATCAGTGCCGGTACTCTCGACGATATTTTTCAGTCTTTGCCCGAAAATATCGTCTCCGACCTTGCCGATAAAAGCGGTGCGTCTGCCGAGCTTATTTAGCATCGCCAGCACATTGCAGGGCGCGCCGCCGGGGTTCGCTTCGAATATCGGCGAGCCGATATCGGACAGACCGGACTGCGCCATATCTATAAGCAGTTCGCCTATTGCGGTAACATCAAACATTTTCCGCGGTCCTCCTTTCCGATTTGCGTTTCTTTAAGGCATTTCTGACGGAGCTTATTGCCGTTCCGAGCAGCGGCGCCGCAACGAGCGTTATGATTAAAGCCGCGAGCTGCACTATAGCTCTGGTCGTGGCGTTTTCTCCGGGCTCGAAATATTTCAGAAGTATATACTGTAAGCGCTGATGGAGTAAATAGAGCTCGAGACTGTACTTACCTAAAAAACCAAACGGAATGACTATGGCTTTCTCAGCCTTAGGATATTTTTTGCCGAGTGCCGAAAGTCCGAGAGAAACGAGCAGGCAGAAGGACGGCATCATGAGCAGTGCGGGATAACAGTTTAGACCGTTTTGAATATACGCGGGTTCTTTAACGCAGCCATTCAGATAATAGGCTGAAAATGTTCCGACCGAAAATGCCGCAATATTGAGTATAAGCGAAGTCTTTGTAACCTTTTTGTCCTCCGCGACAAGCCTTCCCGTGTGTATGCCCAGAAAGAAAACCGAAAGCCTGACTGCCGTTCCCCAGAGATAAATAAGATTCCCGTAATACATTATTATGCACAGCGGGACGGAGAGCGACATCCATACGGCGGTGTATATTATCTGCCCTTTGCCGCCGAGCTTTTTATAGAAAAACAGAAAGAGGGGAGTTATAAGATAAAACGCCAGCTGTGTGGGAATATACCAGTCAAAGCGCGTATGCCGAGTCCAATAGCCTATGCCCGATATGTAATAGAAAAAGTCAAGCGCGCTCGCTTTATCGAGCCGCAGGAAGCAATACGAAACACAGGCGACTATAATATAAGCCGGTAGAATACGCGCAAGACGCGCTCTATAAAAACCGAGCACATTCGGGCGCTTCGTCAGCGAAAAATATACGCCGAGCCCGGAGAGGAACAGGAAAATATCGACTCCGTAAAAGCCTATTCTGTGAATGAACCAGCCGACCTCAGTAACGGATTTTATAGGAATATGAAAATACATTACCCACAGAATGGCAAATCCCATAAGAACTCCGCGATATTTGCTCAGTGTTTTATAGGTCAAGCTGTTCACCTCCGTGCATTTTTCATAATTGTAACATAGTGCTGCGGTTATTTCAATATAAATTGCATTAGTTTTACTTTTTCTCTTTTATTTTTTTGTTTAATGTGATAAAATTTTGTTGTTTAAAAATTAGAAAAGAAGGTGCTGTATGAATATTGAAAGAATAAAGAGCTCGATACTCTGCGCCAACACGTCGCTCGGTATAGAGCTCGGCTCAACGAGAATTAAGGGAATCCTCGTCGACGAAAACAACGAGGTTATCGCGTCCGGCGGCTATTCGTGGGAGAATAAGCTCGAAAACGGCATTTGGACATATCATCTCAACGATGTTTGGACGGGTATGCGCGAATGCTACAGAACCCTTGCCGAGGATGTAAGAAACAAATACGATATTGAACTGACTACTGTCGGCGCCATGGGCATTTCCGGCATGATGCACGGATATCTTGTATTTGACAGAGAGGGCAGGCAGCTCGCCGACTTCAGAACTTGGCGAAATACTGTTACCGAGCGTTCGGCAGCCGAGCTCTCGGAGCTTTTCGGCTTCAATATTCCTCAGCGCTGGAGCATAGCGCATCTCGACCGCGCCATACTTAACAATGAGGAACACATAGCAAAAATCGACTTTATGACAACGCTTTCCGGCTATGTACATCGCACTCTGACCGGTGAAAAGGTCATAGGCATAGGCGAGGCGTCGGGTATGTTCCCGATAGACAGTAAGACGCTCGACTTTGACGAAGCCATGATCGAGAAGTTTGATTCGAGGATTGCCGATAAAAAGCTGCCGTGGAAGCTCCGCGATATCATGCCTCGGGTGTGCTGCGCCGGAGACTTCGCGGGAAAGCTGACGGAGGAGGGCGCAAAGCTTCTCGATCCTACCGGAAGGCTCAAACCCGGCATTCCGTTTTGTCCGCCCGAGGGCGATGCGGGTACGGGCATGGTGGCGACGAACAGTGTTGCTCAGAGAACCGGAAATGTGTCCGCAGGCACTTCGATTTTTGCCATGGTTGTCCTCGAAAAGCCGCTCTCGAAAGTATATCCCGAGATAGACATGGTGACAACGCCCGACGGAAGTCCCGTTGCCATGGTGCACTGCAACAACTGCACCACCGACCTTGATTCATGGATAGGTCTTCTCAAAGAGACTGTTGAGCTGATGAGCGGAAGCGTCAATGTGCCGAAGCTCTATGATACGTTCTATAACAGCGCTCTTGAGGGTGCGGCGGACTGCGGCGGACTGCTCTCCTACAACTATTATTCCGGCGAGCACACTACCGGATTTGAAGCCGGCAGACCGCTTTTCACAAAGCTCCCGGACAGCAAAATGAACCTTGCGAACTTCGCCCGTGCGATACTTTTTTCCTCCATGGCGACACTCAAGTTCGGCATGAATATACTGACGGAAAAAGAGTTTGTCCGCGTTGACAGACTTCTCGGCCACGGAGGGCTCTTCAAAACACCCGTTGTGGGTCAGAGGCTTATGGCTGCCGTGCTCGAGACGCCCGTAGCCGTCATGTCAACGGCCGGAGAGGGCGGCGCATGGGGCATAGCCTTACTTGCGTCTTATATGAAAAACCGCGCCGACGGTGAAGCGCTTGACAGCTTCCTTGATTCAAACGTTTTCGGCGACATACTCGGAGACAGCGTGTCTCCCGACCCGGACGACGCCGAGGGCTTCAGGAAATATATGGATCGCTACAAGGCGGGTCTTGCGATAGAACGCGCTGCGGTTGACAATCTTAAATAAACATACTTTTTGTGCCCTGTGCTTTTAAAGCGCGGGGCATTTTTATTTTTCTCACCCTTTGATTTGACAAAAAAGACCTTTTGCGCGGCTTATAATTGAGTCATATCGATTAGGGAGGCTCGGGATGAACAACGTAATATATGTCGATATACTGCTGATGATAAATCTGCTCGTCAACTTTTTGATGCTCTCGGCTGCGGGACTGTTGGTGAAAGCCCCGACGCGAAGCTGGCGTATGCTCATTTCCGCGTGCGTAGGCGCTGCCTACTCGCTTATAATATTTCTACCCGATATGAATCCGTTTTTCTCGATAGCTCTGCGCGTCGGCTGTTTTTCTGTAATGCTGTTTATCGCGTTTCCGATACGCTCACCGCAGGAGCTTTTGAGAGCGGGCGGCGGATTTCTTATGGCAAACTTTGCTTTTGCGGGAATAACGCTCGCCGTATGGCTGGCGTTCAAGCCCGACGGACTTACATATAAAAACGGAGCTGTCTATTTTGATATAAGCGCCGTAACGCTCCTGCTGACATCTGCCGCCTGCTACGCGGTTATCCGTCTCATTTCATATTTTCTGCGCCGAAATGCGCCCGACAGTCATACGGCAACGGTCAAAATAAGCATCTGCGATAAAACAGCCGAGTGCGCCGCGCTCATAGATACCGGCAGCTCGCTGAAGGAGCCGTTTTCCTCGTATCCTGCGATAGTTTTTGAATATAAAGCCGTCGAGGCGGTCTTGCCGGGTGAAATAAAAGAGCTTGTTCGCAATAATTTTAAAGAAGAAGATACAAATGCCTGCTGCGGAGTCAGGTTTATAAGCTTCCGTTCGATAGGCGGGAGCGGGCTGCTTCCGGCGATAAAAGCAGACTGTATAGCCGTAAAAACTTCCAAGGACACTTTTGTATGTAATGAAACATATGCCGCAATATACGTCGGTTCGCTGTCTGCGGGCGAATATTCGGCACTTATCGGGAACAATTTTTTTGACAGAGCGAAAAGGGGAGAGTGCGAAAATGAAAAAGCTGAAAGTCATATTAAGAAAATTCATAATCCGATTTTTCAAGCGCAAAGACCGAGGCGAGATACACTACATAAACGGCTATGATATACTGCCGGCTCCGCTGAAAAAAGATGAGGAGAGAGAAATCTTCGAACGAATTGAGGGGGGAGACGAATCGGCACGCGAACCGCTGATAGTCCACAATCTGAGACTTGTTGTCTATATAGCGCGAAAATTCGAAAGCTCCGGGGTCGGGATAGAGGATCTGATATCCATAGGCACAATAGGACTTATAAAGGCGGTCAACACATTCAGGCCGTCAAAGAATATAAAGCTCGCTACATATGCCTCTCGCTGTATTGAAAACGAGATTCTTATGTTTTTGCGGAAAACCAACAACATCAGAAACGAAATTTCGCTCGACGAGCCTCTTAATGTGGACTGGGACGGAAACGAACTGCTGCTGTCGGATATTCTCGGCAGCGAGCCCGATACCGTGAACCGCGGTATAGAGGCGGAGGATGAAAAAAGTCTGCTTCTGCGCACCGTGGATACTCTCGCCGACCGTGACAAGCTTATAATGCGAATGCGGTTCGGGCTCGGCGGCGGCAAGGAATATACCCAAAAGGAAGTCGCGGATATGCTCGGCATATCGCAGAGCTATATCTCAAGACTTGAAAAAAGGATTATAGAGCGCCTGAAAAGAGAGATGAATGTCGTGTGATTCTACGCACCCTCGGCGGCATATAATGCCGTTGGGGGTGATTTTTTTTGAACTGCTGCGTAACGGACCTGAGAAACAAGCAGGTCATAAATCAAAAGGACGGTGATATATTAGGTCCCGTGTCGGATGTCGAGGTCGATACCTGCTCGGGCAGAGTTGTGGCAATAATCGTGTTCGGCAGGCCGAAATGTTTGGGACTGCTCGGACGGGGAGAGGATATTCGCATATGCTGGGAAGACATAAAAGTAATAGGAGAAGACACCGTATTGGTGTGCCTGAAACGGCAGGAATGCTGCACGCCGCCGAAAAAGAGCGGGGGCTTCAGAGATATATTTAATTCTTTTTAAAATAACGTAAAACAGCTTGACAAATGCCGCTTTTTATTGTATTATATTCGTTGCACTTTATCAGGTAAAAGCTTTAAAGCACAAAAACAACAGGGAGCGGGAAATTTTAGGATGGAAAACGCCACAGTTTGGATAACTATCGCGGTATATGTTGCGGCTATGATGATAATCGGAATTGTATCGGGACGCAAATCGAAGAGCATAGCCGACTTGACCGTCGGCGGAAGAAACGCCGGAGCTTGGCTTTCGGCGCTTTCTTACGGCACCGCATACTTTTCGGCAGTCATGTTTGTCGGCTACGCCGGCGGTACTGGACTCAACTACGGTCTCTGGGGCATAGCCGCCGGAATAGGCAATGCGGTGTTCGGCTCATGGCTCGCGTGGCGAGTGCTCGCCCGAAGAACGCGCGATGTTTCAAACAGGCTGAAGATAAAAACCATGCCTCAGTTTTTTGAGCTGAGATACAACAGCCGCGCAATGAAAATATTCGCCTGCATGGTCATATTTATTTTTATGATTCCGTATTCGGCCTCGGTCTATAAGGGTCTCGCCTCGGTTGCGGAGGTTCTGCTCGGGATAGACGACAAAATATGCATGATAATTATAGCGGTGCTCGCAGCCGTTCTGCTGCTGCTCGGAGGATATCTCGTTCAGGCGCGCGCGGATTTTGTTCAGGGCATTGTTATGATGTTCGGCATAACGCTGCTTATAATCTTTGTTATCCGCTGCGACAGAGTCGGCGGAATCGAGGGGCTCAGAGAATATGCTCACTCGGCGCAGGGGCTTCCCAAGCTCGGAGTTAAGGCTGCGGCGTCGCTCATCGCAACCGTTCTCATGACCAGCTTCGGCACATGGGGACTGCCGCAGATGATACAGAAATATTTCGGCATAAAAGACGACAAGCAGGCAAAGCGCGGCATAGTTATATCCACATTTTTCGCCCTGCTCGTTGCGGGAGGCGGATATTTTATCGGCTCTCTCTGCCACAGATTCTTTACTGCCGACGAAATAGCTTCGTTCAAAAAGCCCGTTCAGGACTACATTGTTCCCAATATGCTCAAGGTTGCAAACCTCCCGAACATTCTGCTCGGAATCGTGCTTGTGCTGCTCATAGCCGCATCGGTTTCAACCCTTTGCTCCATAACGCTTACAGCAAGCTCCACCTTCTCCATGGACTTTGTAAAGAGCGTGCTGAAGCCCGAGATGAAAGAGAAAAAAGTTACCGCGCTCACGAAAATTCTCTGCGTCGTTTTCATTATCTGCTCCTATGTCGTCGCCAACACCGACACGCCCATACTCGACATGATGAGCTACTCGTGGGGAATTATTTCCGGCTCTTTCCTCGCGCCGTATGTTGTTGCGCTGTTTTGGAAGCGCATGAACAGGCAGGGGGCATGGGCGGCGATGATAGGAGGTTTCTGCGTTGCGATAATTCCCGCAATCTGCAAGCTGCTCACAGCGTTCGGACTCGAAAATGTCACAGCGGCATCTCTCGCGGGTTTCGGTCCGCTTTTCGCGTGCATAGCTATGCTCCTTTCCCTCGCGCTCTGCTTCATCGTCAGCGCGATAACGGGCAAAGAGGATGAGAATATTACCGAATTATTTTACAACGGTATTGTCGAAAAAGAGTAACAGTGGTATAATTTATAATAATTCGCGTACCCTGTCGAAACATAAAAGAGGGAGATTTCAAGATGTTTTTTCAAAAGGAAATCGAAACAATGAAGCGCAGTGAATTGGAAGCACTGCAGCTCGAAAGACTGAAATGGACGGTTGACTATTGCTATAAAAATGTACCGTTCTATACAAAAAAGCTTGATGAGGCGGGCGTTACCGCCGACAAAATCAAGAGTCTCAGCGATATAAAATATATACCGCCGACTACGAAAGCCGACTTGCGCGACAACTATCCCTTCGGTCTGTTTGCAAGGCCCATGAAGGATATGGTGCGTATTCACGCTTCTTCCGGAACGACCGGAAAACCCACCGTTGTCGGCTACACCAAGCATGATCTTGACATCTGGTCGGACTGCGTTGCGCGTATCGCCGCGGCGGCGGGTGCCACCGATGAGGATATAGTTCAGATTTCGTTCGGCTACGGTATGTTCACCGGCGCGCTCGGACTTCACTACGGACTTGAAAAGCTCGGTGCTACCGTTATTCCCAATTCGAGCGGAAACACCGAAAAGGCGCTGATGTATATGCGCGATTTCGGCACCACCGCCCTTGTCGCAACCCCGTCATATGCTCTTTATATGTGCGAAGTTGCAAAAGAGCTCGACTATCCTATGAGCGACTATAAGCTTCGCCTCGGCTTGCTCGGCTCCGAGGGCTGCACGCCCGAGATGAGAACTCAGATAGAAAACGGCTGGGGACTTTTCGCTACAGATAACTACGGCATGAGCGAGCTCATGGGACCCGGTGTATCCGGCGAATGCGAGGAGCGCGACGGCCTCCACTTCTGCGAGGATTATTTCTATCCCGAAATAGTCAACCCCGAAACGCTCGAGCCTCTCGGAGAGGGCGAAACGGGCGAGTTGCTCGTAACCACGCTGACTAAAGAGGGCATTCCTCTTCTCAGATACAGAACCCGCGATATTACAAGGCTCAACTATTCTCCCTGCAAATGCGGAAGAACAGGAGTCAGAATGGACAAGGTCAAGGGTAGGAGCGACGATATGCTCAAGATACGCGGCGTAAATGTATTCCCGTCGCAGATCGAGAGCGTGCTCATAGGCACAGAGCAGATAGGCGCAAACTATCAGCTCGTCGTGCGCCGTGAGGGCTTTGCCGATACCCTTGAAGTCCGCGTTGAGCTCATCGACGCATCTCTGCTTGAGAGCTACGGCGAGATTGAACGCCTTCAGAAAAAGATAATCCACAATCTCCAGACTACCCTCGGCATACAGTGCAAGGTCAGTCTCCTCGAACCCAAAACGCTCGAGAGATTTGTAGGCAAGGCACACAGAGTTGTCGATTTGAGAAACGAGAAGAAATAAACCCGGAGGCAAAGAATGAGAAAGTTATTTTTAGGAAACGAGGCCGTCGCAAGAGGTCTTTACGAAGCCGGATGCCGCGTGGCATCGAGCTATCCCGGTACTCCGAGCACCGAAGTGACGGAGAGTGCGGCCAAATATGATGAAATATACTGCGAATGGGCTCCCAACGAGAAAGTCGCCATGGAGACTGCCGGCGGTGCAGCCATAGCCGGAGCGCGTTCCTTCTGCGGCATGAAGCACGTCGGTCTGAATGTCGCCGCCGATCCGCTGTTTACGCTCTCATATACGGGCGTAAATGCCGGTATGGTCATAGTCGTTGCGGACGACCCGGGTATGCATTCGTCGCAGAACGAGCAGGATTCGCGAAACTATGCAAAGGCCTCCAAAATACCGATGCTCGAGCCCGCGGATTCTCAGGAATGTCTCTCTTTTACAAAGCTCGCATATGATATTTCTGAGCGCTACGACACCCCGGTCATAATCAGGCTCACAACAAGAATCTCCCATTCCCGCAGCCTTGTTGAGGTAGGGGAGAGAGTCGACAACGGGCTCAAGGAGTATGTTAAAGACACTCAGAAATACGTTATGATGCCCGCTATGGCAAAGAAAAAGCACGTTATAGTCGAGGAGAGAACCAAAGCTCTTACCGCATGGGGCGAGAGCGAAGCGATTGACCTCGGTGTCAACAAGATAGAATACAACGACAAAAAAATCGGCATTATCACAGGCGGAATTGCATATCAGTACGCCAAGGAAGCCCTCGGCGACAAGGCTTCTTATCTCAAGCTCGGCTGCCTCTATCCGCTGCCCGAGAAGCTGCTCCGCGACTTTGCCGCAGAGTGTGAAAAAGTCTATGTCATTGAAGAGCTCGACCCCTACATAGAGGATCACTGCCGCAAGCTCGGAATAAATGTTATCGGTAAGGAGCAGTTTACACTCCTGGGCGAGTATTCGCAGAGCATGATAAAGAAGGTCATTCTCGGCGAAGAAAACAGTTATCTCAAGGCGGATATAGATGTTCCCGCGCGTCCGCCCGTGCTCTGCGCCGGATGCCCGCACAGAGGTCTGTTCTATGCCCTCAAAAAGCTCAAGGTCAATGTCAGCGGCGATATCGGCTGCTACACGCTCGGCTCTATGGCGCCTCTCGGCATGATGGACACCTGCATATGCATGGGCGCATCGGTCTCGGCTCTTCACGGCATGAACAAGGCCGACGAATCCGGCAGCCACAAGCGCGTAGCGGTTATAGGCGACTCGACATTCATTCATTCGGGTGTCACCGGTCTTATAAACATCGCATACAATCAGAGCAACTCAGTTGTTATCGTCCTTGATAACAGTATCACCGGCATGACCGGACATCAGCAGAACCCGACTACCGGTCTTACCATAAAAGGCGACCCGACAACGGCAGTCAGCCTTGAGGCTCTTGCCCATGCAGTCGGCATAAACCGCGTTGTCGTCGTTGACCCTTACGATCTTGCCGCAACCGAAAAAGCAATAAAAGAAGAGCTTGAAGCGGACGAGCCGTCGGTCGTCATATCCCGCCGTCCCTGCGTGCTCCTCAAATACGTTAAAACCAAGCCTCCCGTCAAGGTCAATACCGACAAGTGCGCCTCCTGCAAGATGTGCATGAAGATCGGCTGCCCCGCGATAAGCATGAAAGAGGGCAAGGCTCACATTGATTTCACCCTTTGCGTCGGCTGCGACGTCTGCAAGCAGCTTTGCAAATTCGGTGCGATAGAATAAGAAAGGGGCGAGAGAAATGGCAGTTAAATCAATTATGATAGTCGGCGTCGGCGGCCAGGGTACTCTGCTTGCGAGCAGACTGCTCGGCAGCGCACTCATAGACAGCGGATACGAGGTCAAGGTCTCCGAGATACACGGAATGAGCCAGCGCGGCGGCTCCGTCGTTACATATGTTAAATACGGCGACGAGGTTTTTTCGCCCACGATAGAGCAGGGCGAAGCCGATATAATTCTCGCATTTGAAAAGCTCGAGGCCGCAAGATGGCTCAGCTTCCTCAAGCCCGACGGCAAGCTGGTCGTAAACGACCAGTGCATTGACCCCATGCCGGTCATAACCGGTGCGGCCGAGTATCCTCAGAACATATCAGAGGCAATAAAAGCGGCGGGAGCTTCTATGATAGAGCTTGACGCGCTGTCGCTCGCCGTCAAGGCGGGCTCGGCAAAGGCAGTCAATGTTGTTCTCATAGGCGCCATGGCGAGCCATATGCAATTGAGCTACGAAACCTGGACAAACGCCATAAGGAACACAGTGCCCGAAAAGTTCCTCGATATGAACCTTGAGGCGTTCCGCCTCGGCTACGAGCACGAAAAAAGCTGCTGAAACGCATTAAAAGCATACAGTCAGCAAAAGGAGATATGATACGATGGCAAAGTATTTCAGCCCTGAAATTGAGACAGCGTCGCGCGATTATCTGCACGCAATACAGAGCGCAAGACTGATAAAAACCGTAAAAAGATGCTATGAGAACATTCCGTTTTACAAAGCAAAGTTTGACGAAATGGGTCTCAAGCCCGAGGACATACATTCGATAGACGATATCGGCAAGCTGCCCTTTACCGTAAAGCAGGATCTCAGAGATCACTATCCGTTCGGACTTTTTGCCGTGCCGAGAGAGGAGCTTGTCAGAGTTCACGCCTCGTCCGGAACGACCGGAAAGCAGACTGTTGTCGGCTACACGAGAGGCGATATAGACCGCTGGTCGGAGTGCGCGGCAAGAGCCCTTACCGCTGCGGGCACAACGCCCTCGGACTACATCCACGTCTCCTACGGCTACGGACTTTTCACGGGCGGTATGGGTATTCATTACGGCGCGGAGAAGCTCGGTGCAACGGCTATTCCCGTGTCCTCCGGCAACACAAAGCGTCAGGTGCAGATTCTTCAGGATTTCGGCTCAAATGTACTCTGCTGTACTCCGTCATACGCTCTGTTTATCGCAGAAACGCTCAACGAAATGAATATCGATCCCGCCGATTTGCCGCTTAGAATAGGTATTTTCGGTGCCGAGCCGTGGAGCGAAAATATGCGCACGCAGCTTGAAAATATGCTCAAAATCAAGGCATATGATATATACGGCCTCTCCGAGATAGCGGGTCCCGGCGTTGCATTTGAATGCTGCGAGCAGAGCGGAATGCATATATGCGAGGATTATTTCTATCCCGAGATAGTCGATCCCGTGACTCTCAAGCCGCTGCCCGACGGCGAATACGGCGAGCTCGTGTTCACCTGCATAGGTAAGGAAGCGCTTCCGCTTCTCAGATACAGAACCCGCGATATTTCCGCGATAACGCACGAAAAATGTGCCTGCGGCAGAACGCTTGTCAAGATGCTCAGACCCAAGGGCAGGAGCGACGATATGCTCATTATCCGCGGAGTCAACGTTTTCCCGGCTCAGGTCGAGCACGTCATTCTTTCACTCGGTATGGCTCCGAATTATCAGATTATAGTTGACAGAGCAAATAATCTTGACATAATGACCGTATGTATTGAAATGTCCGACAATATGTTCTCCGACTCGGTCAGACAGATTGAGGCCAAGGAGAAGGAGATTTGCGGTGCCATGCAGTCCGTCCTCGGCGTCTCCGCAAAGGTACGTCTTGTTGAACCGCACTCTCTGCCGCGCTACGAAGGCAAGGCTTCGAGAGTTATTGATAACAGAAAAATATAAAGGAGGAAAATCAAATGGCAATCAGTCAGATTTCGGTTTTTGTCGAAAACAGACCCGGCAGACTCGCCGATATAACGGCGGTTCTCGCAAAAAACAGCATTGATATCCGCGCTCTTTCCGTTGCGGATACCTCGGACTACGGCATTCTCCGCCTTATAGTCAACGACCCAAAGGCCGCTGTTGAAGCGCTCAGAAGCGAGGGTATGACCGCCTCCGCGACGCAGGTTCTCGGCATAATCATTCCCGATGAGCCCGGCGGACTTGCGCGCGCTATCAAGGTGCTTTCCGACGAGCAGATAAGCGTTGAATATGCCTATGCGTTTATCACGCCCTCTGTCGGCAATGCCTATGTTATCATCAGAGTTGAGGATAACGACAAGGCTTCCGAGATACTCAAGGGCGCGGGAATCGAGCTTATTGAGCAGGACGATATCTTCAAGAAATAAAGTATTTAACGCCTCTGACCGAAAATCAGGGGCGTTTGCATTTCAAAGACAGGATTTTACTGATGAATAACAGCAAAATTATTTCTGTTGCCATGGCTCAATCCGCAACAGACCTCGGCTGTGCGCCCGAGGACTTCAAAAAGAGCCAAAATATTATTGTCGAATCTACTGTAAGCCCTGATGCGCGCAGATATTTAAATCTCCCGTTTATATGCAACCTTGTGTCCTACGGGAATAATGTTGTTGCATCCGTTGACATGAAATACAAGGATATCGTGAAGTCATATATAAACCGCTTCGCACCCGAACACTGCTTTGAAACGCCGAATTTGCACATCCTCAACGATGCCTTTCAATCATACGGTATGCGAATTTGCTTCATGGCGGAGTACTTTCTGCCGCGCATGGATATACTGCGTGAGCTTTCGTGCCGATATGAGCTTCGGGTGATGTATCCCGATGACTTCAACGCTTTGTATGCGTCACAGTGGAGCAACGCTCTGTGCGCCGACAGGAAAAGCTTAGATGTACTGTGCGTCGGCGCATATGACGGCAATCGTCTGATAGGGTTTGCGGGTGCTTCCGCAGATTGCGATACGATGTGGCAGATAGGGGTTGATGTTCTGCCGGAATATCGCAGACAGGGCGTTGCCGCCGCATTGACGAGCAGACTGGCTTTAGAAATCACAGCGTGCGGAAAAGTACCGTTTTACTGCTGTGCATGGTCAAACATCAAGTCTGCGGGAAACGCGATAAAAAGCGGATTCAGACCCGCGTGGGCGGAAATGACCGTAAAACCGTCGGATTTTGTCAATAAATTGAACGGAACGAAAACGGAATAGTAGGCAAAAAATGTCCTCGCGGAGTTCTGCGGGGACATTGGTATTTTTCGGGACAAAGCCTCATATTATTAGATAAAATAATGGAGGTAAAATGCTATGGAGATAAACGCGGCGGCAAAGGAATACAGGAATGGTATTATAACTTCGTTTAAAAAGAATCGCAGGATGCTGCTCATGATGCTACTGTTTGCGGCGGGAATGATATTTGGTGCCGCTTCTGTGAAAAAGTCGGACAGCTATTTTTTCGGCGCTTTTTCCGATATGTTTTCGGTATATATACGCTCCAAAGGCACACAATCACTCGGAGTGAATTTTATAAATTCACTGGCCGTCAACGCCGCATTTATGCTCGCTGTATTTGTATTCGGACTGTGCGCGGTCGGACTGCCGCTTATATGTGTTCTGCCCGTAATAAGAGGTGTGGGTATAGGAATGCTGTCGGGGTATTTATACTCAAATTTCGCTCTGCGCGGACTCGGTTATTGCGCTTTGGTGATATATCCCGGGCTTATACCGGCTGTTTTTGCGCTGCTGCTCGCTTGCAGCGCCGGAATAAACTCGTCATATGAAATGCTCCTCTCACTTTCTTCGGCTAAAGCGCAAAGAGGGGAGGGGAGCATAAAAATTTACTGTATGCGTTTTTTGATAATATGTATTCTGGTAGTTATAGCAGCTGTAACGGATGCCGCCGCAAGCAGACTTTTTTGCAAGCTGTTCGGCTTTTAGCTTTCGCCGTCGGTTTCGTCTGCCGTTTTTGGGGTTATTTTTACTTTGTTTAAAGGATTGGAATCAACGGCACTGCGAAGCTGTTCGTCAACTACATGAGTATAAATCTCGGTTGTTGATAAATTCTCATGCCCGAGAATTTCTTTTAGCTGGAGTACATCCACATGGCCGTATTGATACATAAGCGTTGCAGCTGTATGCCTGAGCTTGTGAGTAGAAAATCCCTGACCGCTGAGACCTGATTTTTCAAGATATTCGTCAACTATATGCTGAACGGTTTTCGGGCTTATCCGCGTCTTACGGTTGCTGAGAAACAGTGCATCTTTGTCTTTAACACCGTCTACCGGACGCACTTTCATATAATCCTTTATTGCGTTCAAGCAGGCGTTATTTAAATAAACCGTGCGTTGTTTATTTCCTTTTCCGGTTATTATAATTGTATTATCGGGTTTTATATCAGAATAATTAATCGAAACAAGCTCTGAGAGACGCATTCCGCAATTCATAAAAAGAACTAAAATGCAGTAATCCCGTTCCTTATTTTTTCCGTCTACAGCCTCAAGTAAGCTTACAGCCTGTTCAAGGGACAGATATTTGGGCAACGATTTCTTTATTTTAGGCGACTCCAAGTCCTGCATGGGATTTTCGTCAATATATCCTTGAACTTTAAGATAGCGGTAAAATCGTTTGATGGAGACAACCTTACGGGCTCTTGCAGCGGTGTCGTTGCCGCGCTCGGAACGGCAGTATTCGAGGAATCCGTAAGCCGTGGGTATACGGGCAAGGGAGATAAAATCTATGTCCAGCTTTGAAATATCGATTTCATCTATGGG
>OLOS01000097.1_pt1 | contig 101375 bp, 93 predicted proteins | sample 1672631 | NCBI WGS metagenome assembly OLOS01 (sample SAMEA3136707, study PRJEB25190) | human gut metagenome | biome: human gut; feature: human-associated habitat; material: faeces | place: Austria | collected 2013
ATTTTTATATTTCGCTCTTTTATGTATACATAAAACTCGTCCAATTCATTAGTATGTTTTATTTTTATGTATACAATTTTCTTTTACTGAGTTAAAATAGATTTATCCATTGAAAAGGAGATAGCTTATATGCCCAGGCTAAAAGGAAATGCCGCTGACACGGCATTAAAAAAGATTGTCCAGAAAATTAATGATTATGAGTTATCCTCAGGCGAAATCGTATCCGACCTGGAATTATCCAATGAGCTGAATATCAGCCGCACCCCGGTCAGGGAAGCAATGCAGCAGTTAATTGATATAGGGTTACTGGAGCGGACAGCCACCAAGGTGGTGGTAAGGTCCATCACCCTTACTGATATTGTGGAAATATTCCAGATACGGGAAGCAATCGAAATCATGAGTGTTAAGATAATCCTGTCCAACGGAGGATTAACGGAAGCCCAGAAGCTGGAACTGATGGATATCCATCAGAATCTGTGTAATGACATTTCAAATGGGAACTTCGACAAAAACTTTTCCGATGACACGGCGTTCCATGAGAAGCTGATAGAATATTCCGGCAACTCACGTATGGAAGACATATCCAGACGCATCAGCCTGCAGAGCCAGAGACTGCGCTGGCTGACCCTTCTTACTCCTTCCAGATACGCAGGAACACGGGATGAACACGAACGGATCATCCAGGGTATTTTAAACCAGGATTTAGACAGCACTGCCAGGGCCATCCAGGAACATCTGCAGGGCAGCCTTGAAAACTATACCCAGATACTTAATAATAACCAATGGATGAAAATCATGAGTGAACTTAAGAATATGAACCCGTAAAGGAACCCCCGGAAGCCGCCCTGCAGAAGCACAAAAGTGGCAGGCAGGCAAAGTGTGTACCACTTTGCCCTGCCTGCCGCTTTTAAAAATAACGATAGCGTAGTGTTTTATTCTCATAATATCATCACTCCGGACCTCCATTTCATCGTTCCCCGCCTTATCTGCCAAAGGCAATCCGAAAAGCCATACCAAGCGGAATTCATTGAACAGCATCCATAATTGGTGACAGGGATTCAAAATTAATGAAATCGACTTTCTTACCGAATGTCTCAATCATTGCTGTTATTTCAGCAGTTTTCTTTTCTTCAGGCAGGCTCTTGGCTTTCCTGTATAGCAACGTCATCATGGTTTTATGTTTAAAGTTCAGTTTGCCATAATCAATCCCACCTCGCAGATGAAATACCTGCGTGTTCTTAAGAATTTTCTCAGGTACTTGTTTACTGATAGACTTTTTTATATTGTCCGTATTTTCTTTATCATTTACATCCGCCAATCCGACTGTTACGATAATTAATGCTGTATCATCGTTCATTGCCTTAACCGTCTTTCTCAAACCTTTCACTCCGCCAGCAAATAAACCGCCAAAATGTATGATAAGGCCGTAGTCTGACAATGACTGCATATCCTCATAATTCATGATAGGAATACCTGTCATCTCTGAAAACCTGGATGCATAAGTCCTTGTCGTTCCATATCCGCTACCGTAAATAATCAGTTTCTTCATCTGTTTTCCTCTACAACTTTCAATTTTCATTACTGAAAATCAATATCAAACCACTACTGATTCCCTTCAACAACAATGATGTCAGTATTGTTAAGCGCATCCTTCAGCCAATCAAGAAACGCTTGAAAGAAAAGCTTTTTAACACCAGGCATATTTTTCATATCCCGTTCTATTTCTGGAATTATTTTAAGCCAATCGTCTTTACCTATCCAATTATCAAAGCAAACATCAAAAGCCGGTTGAAACGTTCCGTCAAATGGGTCTTTCGTGGGATATATCTGATTGAGATAACCGAGTAATAATCCATAATCCTGCCTGTATATCCGTAAAGGTGCAGCATAACAGTGCCATTCCTCCCAGGCCGGATTCCAATCCGGCCCGGCGGACATTTTGAGAGGGTTGAAATCCAATAATATCTTTTCATTTTCCGATGCGTATAGCCTTAATTCTGTATACTGCTGCTTTCTATAATCGCTGGGCTTAAACCATATCATATAGCCACCTCCGATATTTGCGGCTCCCATTTTGCCGGGGATACTGTAACTGGCTAAATAAACAACTATTTTTTATTCTTCAGCCGCAGCTCAATCCCCCGTTCCCCGGCCATCTCCTCAAACATCTGCACGGCCCGGGCAGCCCGTTCCTTCACATTCCCCTCTTCCACAACAGTCTGTTCCCGGATGCGCCCGACCACAGCCTTCACGTCTTCAAGTTCCAGCAGGTTGACCGCCAGACAATAATAATTCTTGCGTCTTCCGTCGTTACAATATTCCAGCAGCCACCGCAGCAGGCTGATTTTCTCATCCAATTCAGCCCGATATGCATTTATCCCGCTCATTCTTACCTTTTCAAAATCCCTTGTCACATTCCTGTATGTAATAAATGAGTCCTCCGGGTGCTCATCCACATACCGCCTGCAGGGAAATTCCTCACACAGGACACAATATTCCACCCCGCCGTGGCGTTGGCCGCAGTTGATAATGGCGCAGGATGGATGCTTGAGGTAAAATCCCTGCCCGCCGCATCCCGGACATCTGGATCTGCCCTCCGTGTGATACCGCGGGCAAAGGCCGCAGTTCAGGCCGCAGGCCGCGTATTCAGGGTAATCCCTGTAATGTTCCTTCATAGCTGTCCCCCTCCCTTCGTCATCCCATGATTTTCTCCGGCCTGAATTTCAGGTAATCCGCTGAAACCAGCCTGTACTCAATCCCATCTACCTCGCCCAGGAAGCTGTCCTGATACCGGGCCTCCCCGTGGCAGTGGGAGTAAATCACCATCTCCGCCCCATATTCCTCTGCCATGCGTGTAAAGCAGCTCTCCATCTCCCCTATGCTGGTGGGCGGATAATGCAGGAACATGATGAAATGTTCATGGCCATCCGCCGCAGCCGACTCAAAGGATATGCGCAGGCGTTCCTGTTCACGTTTCACGATTTTCTGAAAATGCTCCGGGGTGTCCTTTCCCTCATAGCAATATCCCTTGGTTCCAACAAGGGCATGGACCACCTTGGAACAATCCTCATAGGTATAATAGTTGTTCTGCAGGAAAGACAGCTTTCCTTTATACAGTTCATTTAGCAGACGGGTCTTTTTAGCGTCCCAGAACATGTCATGGTTTCCGCGCAAAAGGATTTTCCTGCCCGGAAGGGAGGCAATGAATCCCAGGTCCGCCCTGCTCTCATTCAGGTTCCGCCCCCAGGAATGGTCACCCGTAATAACGACCGTGTCCTCTTGATGGATCTGCTTTTTCCAATTCTTTTCAATCTTCTCCACATGGTCCTTCCATTCTTTTCCAAAGACATCCATGGGTTTATCCGTGGATAAAGACAGGTGAAGGTCCCCTATTGCATATAATCCCATATATCACTCCAATTTTCCATCTATTATTCAGGCATTCCATCATTTACAGATAACACCATTTAGTATCATTATAAGATGGATTACGGTAAAATACAACGCATGTATTACCGGATTCACAAATGCGGATTCACAGATACGGGTCCACAATCGTGAATACCGCCTTCGCAAAAGCCCCTGCAAATCAAGGGATACATTTTTTCCCTCATCTGCTATAATAAGATTATATCTGTCCTATGGAGGTGAGCCCATGAAATGTCCATATTGTAATCAGGAAATGAAAAAGGGATATATAACTTCAGATGCGCGCTTGATTGCCTGGCGGGAAGAAAAGCATGAATCGGCAAATGTTAAAAAAGGAGAGGGTGTCCAGCTGGCCAAAAAAGTCTTTGGCGGCGCAGCCACAATATCAGATGCGTACTGCTGTAAGGTATGCGGTAAAATTATTATCGATTACGCCAAAACAGAGGCTTATACCGTGTAAACCATTCATAGTCCCACGGCATAGCCTCTGTCTGATGAATTGCCAGCCTGATACCCGGGCCAGAAGCCCGGTCTATCCCCTCTCCTCAAAGGCCCGGTCAGCCGCCAGCTGCGCCTCTATGACCCGGTCGCACCACTGGTCGAACTCAGGGTCCTCCACCTGTGTTTCGGGATGTTCCACCATATATCTGGCAGCCTGCCGGATTCCCTCGGCCATGGAGACCGTACACACAAAATCCGGTACCGCCCGCTTTATCTTGGAATTGTCAAATACCACGCTGCAGGATTTATCGCCCTGAAGTTCTCCTTCCAGGTCATACTGCCTCCCATGCCGTACCAGGAAATCCGTTGTCACATGGACGGCCTTTAAAGGCATTCCCATGGCATCTGCTATGGTTTCATAAATCTGGTTCCATGTCATGCTTTCGTCGGTTGTGATATGGAAGGAATGTCCAATGGCATGCGGATTGCCCATCAGCCCCACATAGCCTTTGGCAAAGTCCGACGCATGGGTCACAGTCCACAGGGAAGTGCCGTCCCCGGGGATGATGACCGGCTTACCATCCAGGATGCGCTTTAATACCTGCCAGTTTCCTTTTGCGCCGTGAGGCGTGACAGGCGGTTTTTTCCCGCAGTGGGTATGGCTTGGCCTCACAATGGTGACCGGAAAGCCATCCCTGCGGTATGCGTCCATAAGCGCATTCTCAGCGTCTATCTTCTGCCGTGAATACTCCCAGTACGGATTGGCCAGCGGCGTGCTTTCCGTAATCCTGTAATCTGACACGGGCTTCTGATAGGCAGAGGCGCTGCTGATATAGATATACTGTCTTGCCACGCCTGTAAAAAGCCGGATATCCCTCAGGGCGTCCTCTGCCGTATAGCCGACAAACTGCGCCACCACGTCATATGTTGTTCCCGCAATGGCCTTTCCCACCGCTTCCTCGTCGTGTATATCCGCAACAATGGAATCCATCCCGTCCGGCACCGGCCTGCTGCCTCTGTTTAACAGGGTTATGTCCCATCCACGTTTCAAGGCCAGCTCTGTCACGGATGCGCTGATTGTACCTGTCCCGCCAATGAATAATGCTTTCATGCCAATTCCTCCCTTGCCTTATTAATGTAAAATGTCCTTTGTCCAATGGTTTGATTGTACCACACCTTATACCAATCAACAACCATTCCCGTAATCCGATTCCTTCACCGATTCCTTCAGACCACTAACCTTCATCTAAATATTCAGTTAAATATTAACAAAGATTTAATTTTAATAGTGATTAATTGCATTTAGCCCAAATTTAAGTTACAATAATAGAAAGAAACCAGATAAAAAATAAAACAGACAACATAATATGCCGAGTGCCCCTGCCCCGGAACAAAGCGTGGCAGTGACAGCGGGAGAACCAGATATTGGGGTGAATTTGCCGTTCAGGCAATAGGGGACCTTCTTCCCCGAACCCGTCAGCTAATCTCGTAGGCGAAGGAAGGTACAGGAGCATGATGGATCCATCATCCCTGCTTTTTGTATTTATTCAATTCCAGCTTTTGCGGCTGCCTTCACCACTCGGAACATCCGGGTGGTTTTTGTTTTCTGTGGATATTTGAGAGAAAGGAGAGATTGCAATGAAGAAACCAAATGGAAATCCAAGCTTGCTGCTGTCAATTTTAGTACTGACGGTCATTGCGGCAGTCCTGACCACCGGAATCATTTCCGGCATAGCCACAATTCCGCTGCTGGTGGTGAACATTTTCCTGGTCCTGATAATTTCCATGATGGCCGGATATTCCTACGGCGAACTGGAACAGGGCATGATGAACGGCGTAAAACGGGCCATGGACTGTGTAATCATCCTGCTGTTTGTGGGCCTTTTGATTGGGGCCTGGATTAAGGCTGGCACGGTTCCCATGATTATCTACTACGGCCTTGGCTTCATCACCCCGCGGATGCTGCTGCCTCTAACCTTCATCATGTGCTCCATGCTGTCCCTGTGCATCGGCTCTTCCCTTGGGACAGCAGGCACCATGGGTGTTGCCTGTGTGAGTATCGGCGCAAGTATGGGCATGCCCATACCTGTTGTGGCCGGAGCCGCCATCTCAGGTTCCATCCTGGGTGATAAGCTTTCACCCCTGTCGGATTCCACCATACTGGCATCCAGCGCCAGCGACATTGACATATACGACCATATGCGTTCCATGATGTATACCACACTGCCTGCATTCATCCTGACGCTCATCATTTTCTATGGGCTGGGGGCGCGGTATGCACAGGTGGCCCTGGACCGGACCGTGATTGAAAATGTACGTGCCAGCCTTGCAGGACTGTATCACTTCAACCTCCTGCTTCTGTTGCCGGTTGTGCTCATCGTGGTCCTGAGCCTGAAAAAAGTCCCGGCCATACTGGCCATCCTCATATCCGGGTTCTCCGGACTTCTGCTGGCAATGACTGTTCAGAAGACCGCGGCAGCAGAGGTTCTGTCTGTCATCTTTAACGGAGTTAAGGTGGAATCGGGCACAGCCATTGTGGACACCATGCTGAGCAAAGGCGGCATTTCCTCCATGATGAACACCATCTGCACCGCGGTCCTGGCCCTGGCCCTTGGCGGGATCCTCAGTGAGGCCGGATTCCTGCATACCCTGGTGGAACGCATCACAGGCAGGGTTAAATCCGACAAGACCGCAATACTGGTAACCCTGTGCTGTGGTATCTTCACTGTGATGGTTGTTACTAACTTCTATGTATCCGCAGTTCTCATGGGAACCATGTTCAGGGAACTCTACAACCAGAGGGGAATCCACCGCAGCGTCCTGTCCAGGACCATCGAGGAAGCCAATACCATCATCCTTCCCCTGGTTCCCTGGAACACGGGCTGCATTTATTACATGGGTCTGTTCGGATTTACCACCATGAGTTTTGCGCCCTATGTGGTATTTGCCTACGCCAATATCGGAATCAGCATCATCTGCGCCCTGTCCGGGCTGTTCATCTTCAAGTCAATACCTGGTAACGATGCCCAGGCAGACTGGAGCATACGCAGTCCCCGCCCCCGTATGGGCCCGGTTCCTGAACCGCAGGAAACCTTAATATGACATTATCTCATATCCGTCTTCCGTGACCAGGACCTGGATTTCCCACTGGGCAGAGGGTTTCCCGTCAGCCGTGTAGACGGTCCAGCCATCTTCCTCATCCGTGAAGATTTCATCTGAGCCCATGTTAATCATGGGCTCAATGGTAAATATCATGCCTGGGACCATGAGCATTTCCGTGCCCTGTCTTGACACATAGCTGACCCATGGGTCCTCATGAAATTCCAGCCCCACCCCGTGTCCGCCTATTTCCTTCACAACCGTATATCCATTCTGCTTAGCAAAGTCATGGATGGCCTGGCCCATATCCCCCAGGAACCCCCATGGCCTTACCTGCTGAAGGCCGATGTCAAGGCTCTGCCTCGTCACTTCCACAAGGCGTTTCTTTTCCTCTGAAACCTGGCCAATGCAGAACATCCTGGAAGAATCCGAGAAATACCCATTGTAGATGGTGGACACATCCACATTGATGATATCGCCCTCCTGAAGGATTACATCCGGCGAAGGGATGCCATGGCATACCTGGTCATTGACAGAGGTACACACGCTTTTGGGAAATCCCTCGTAATTCAATGGGGCCGGTATTCCATGGAGCCGGGTTGTCTGTTCATAGACCCACCGGTCAATCTCTTCCGTGCTGATTCCTTCCTTTATCCTCTCACTGATGTAATCCAGGACAGCGATATTCACCTTGCAGCTCTCCCTGATACCTTCAATCTGTTCCGCATTCTTGATGATACGGTGGGACGGTATCACCGCTCCCTTGCGGGCATATTCCTCCAGCCTGCTGTCAAAACCGCCGTGGCACTTCTTATATTTCCTGCCGCTTTGGCACCAGCACAAATCATTTCTCCCTAATTTAAACATAGCTGTGACGCTTCCTTTCCTGCTTTCCTTCTACACTTATCACCGGCACGGTATGGCGTACCTCACTTTTCTGATAGCCATTTGATATATTCATGTTCCGTAATAAGAATAGTCTCCCTATTTTCTGTTTGATTATTAAATGCACATAAAACCAAATCCGTATTGCGCCACTCCATAAAGTCTACGTCGTCGTACCGGTCATAGCCATTTTCCAGGTGTTCCTGCACATCCGCCCAGATACCAGGCTCTTTCATCGGATGCGAAAAATCCATAAGTAACGTCCCAAACGGACACGCCCAATAACAGCCTGAAACAGCAATCAGATTCGTTTTCTTATTGTAAGACACATCCGTCCAGATAAAAGTCTCACCTTTTGGAAACGAACCGGAGGGAATATAGTGAAAATCCTGTAATGTATCTAAGTCCAAAACGCTGTATCCATATAAATCCGAGCGGAAAACCAGATATTCGTGGCCATTGCCATGCTCTATCAATTCACAAAATTCGCAATCATCATTCAGATTTTTCCAGGTGTAAAGCACCTTTCCTGTCTCATCAATCAGTTCATTCTCCGTAGCATGGAGCGTATACCCGCCCACCTTACCGCTATAGGAGCATTTTTTCAGATAATAATGCGGGAAAATCATTGTGGTCTTACTATGACGCAGATAATCCGCACAGAAAACCCGCTCCTGCTCTTGGCGGTATGTCCTGTATTCCTGCGAATACGCTACATTTACCATTCGTTTTTTCCTCTCTTTCCCACACACGTATTCTACCATGCCTTGCCACCCATGTCTATCTTATTACCTCTTCTTCCCCCTCTGGCTGACCGGGCTTCCTGCCTTTAAATATAAGCTGTATTTATATACATTATGAAAAAACTTCTCATATGAATTGTTTAAAATTTCCATTTTGGGAGAATCATACTATTAGAAGTTACTGATTCATAGTTCAGAAAGGTAGGATCCAATGGGACGCAGTTATCATTTATCAAAAAAAATTGCAGAAAACCAGGCAATGGAAATCCTCATGGAAATCAATGGTTTTTCTGACATCAAACAGGCCGCTTTCAGTTCAGGGATGGATTATCTGGAGATTGAGGCAAAGGGACATGATTATTCCGAAATCATGAGCAGGGCCGTTAACCTTTTCAGCAAAAAGGCAGATGGCTGTGAGCTGTCATTTGCGCGTTTTGTATAAAGGGAACAGGCACCCGGCCCTTACCATGTAGATGGCGGCCGACATTTCTGTCAGGCCGCCGCCGATTATCATCACACCTATTAATCCTGTTCCGTATTAAATCAAGCCTACCAGATCCAGGCTTGGTTTCAGGGTATCTGCCCCCGGCCTCCACTTAGCCGGGCAGACCTGGTCGCCGTGTTCTGCCACGAACTGGGATGCCTGGACGCGGCGGAACAGCTCGTCCGCATTCCTTCCCACATTGCCTGCAATTACTTCGTAGGCCACAATCCTTCCTTCCGGGTTCACGATAAAGCTTCCTCTTTCGGCCGTGCCGTCAGCTTCAATCATCACGTCAAAATCCCTGGCAAGCCTGCCTGTGGGATCTGCCAGCATGGGATACTGTATCTTCTGTATGGTCTTGGATGCGTCACGCCATGCTTTGTGGACAAAATGGCTGTCACAGGAAACACTGTAAATCTCGCAGCCAATCCCCTTAAACTCCTCATACTTATCAGCCAGGTCCTCCAACTCCGTTGGGCACACAAAGGTGAAATCCGCCGGATAGAAAAAGAATACGCACCACTTTCCTAGTATATCCGATTTCTTTATCTCCTTAAACCCGTTGCCTGTAAATGCCTGTACTGCAAAATCGCTTATTTCCTTACCAATTAATGACATAAGCCTGTCCTCCTTTGTCTGTTGTGGTTTTTATTTCATATATATACATTAGTTACAGCTAATTTACTTTTATTTTATCAGTCTCTCCCGATTTTGTCAATAAATAATATTGATAATCATTCTTATTTTTATATTTGATATAATAAATTCAGCCGCAAGGAAATCATGTCCCCCCTTACGGCTGAAAAACCAATCCTGTCATCATGACCGGATTGCATCCAATCGGTTTTATGCCTTGATATTAAACGCATTGATTCCAGGATATACCGCTCCTGCCCCCAGCTCTTCCTCTATCCGCAGCAGCTGGTTGTATTTTGCCACACGCTCGCTCCTGCTGGGAGCGCCGGTCTTAATCTGGCAGGTATTCAGCGCAACCGCCAGATCTGCAATGGTCGTGTCCTCAGTCTCGCCGGAGCGGTGGGATGCAATGGCCGTATAACCGGCCTTATGGGCCATCTTGATTGCCTCCAGTGTCTCAGATACGGTTCCTATCTGATTCAGCTTTATCAGGATGGAATTGCCGCAGCCCAGGCTGATTCCCTTTGAAAGACGCCGGGTATTGGTCACAAACAGGTCGTCCCCCACCAGCTGCACCCTGTCCCCCAGTCTGTCCGTCATCATCTTCCAGCCCTCCCAGTCTTCCTCGTCCAGGCCGTCTTCAATGGAATGAATGGGATACTGGCCAACCAGCTTTTCCCAGTGGTCCACCAATTCTTTGGAAGTAAAGCGTTTTCCGGTCTTGGGCAGCAGGTATTCTCCCTTTGTGCCGCTCTTCCACTCACTGGAAGCAGCATCCATGGCAAGGACAAAATCCGTTCCAGGCTTATATCCCGCCCTTCTTATGGCTTCCATGATGTACTCGATTGCTTCCTCATCACTTCCCAAGTCCGGCGCAAATCCGCCCTCATCCCCAACGGATGTAGCCAGCCCTTTTCCCTTTAACAGACCGGCCAGGGCATGGAAGACTTCCGTGCACCAGCGCAGTCCTTCCTTAAAGCTTCCGGCCCCAACCGGCATGATCATGAATTCCTGCACATCCACTGTGTTGGCGGCATGGGCGCCGCCGTTGAGTATATTCATCATGGGGACCGGAAGCCTGTTTCCATTTACACCGCCAAGGAAACGGTACAGCGGAATCCCCATGGTGCCAGAAGCAGCCCGCACACATGCAATGGACACTGCAAGGACTGCATTAGCACCCAGCTTTGACTTGTCCTTTGTGCCGTCCGCCTTAAGCATGGCCTGGTCCACCGCATATATATCGGCTGCATCCATCCCTTTCAGCGTATCTGAGATAACCGTGTTGATGTTCCTGACCGCCTTCAACACTCCCTTGCCGCCAAACCGCGGATTGTCCTGGTCCCTTAATTCCAGGGCCTCAAATTCCCCGGTGGAGGCCCCGCTGGGAGCAGCCCCCCTGCCAATGGTCCCATCCGTCAGATAAACCTCGGCCTCAACCGTTGGATTACCTCTGGAGTCAATGATTTCACGCCCAATTACCTTTTCGATTTCTAAATATCCCATATCATTCCTTTCCCATGGATATCATTTACCTCAGGGATATGCGGGACAGCACTGCGTATCTCTTGAGATGAATCCCCAACGAATCCCTGTGTAAACTTCTATCCCATGTCTGGCTGGTCTGTTGTAATTTATATCTTTTAAAGTTAGTTATTGCTAACTAAATATGAGTATATCAGATTCTTTCCTGAAAGGCAAGTCCGGACAATGACATTTTCCATTTATTTTTGCCCTTATCCGGCACCCATCTGCATTTATTGTTGCAAGAAAGGAATCCATATAATCCGAAAAGCCCATACAGGCCTGTGTCATGATTTAAGAAAATAACCTTGACCCTCACATGATATGAGGGTCTGTATCCCTTTTTCCGAAATGAAAAAAGATATGGATGATTACATGGTACATCCCGGCCCGGCCGCCGGAAATCCGTTTTTTTGAGCGGGAAAACGAATTTAACTTTTAGAGTATGTCCAAACCATTAAGGCCTGACATCCTGAGGCCCGCATCCAGCAGCTGCAAGCCTCAGCCACTCCTCATCCCCCTGCCCGACCAGCCGTGCGTACTTCGTCCACTGCGGTGACCCCGCTTCCTTAAGCGCTGTCAGTACGGCCAGTTTCTGATACTGTTCCAGCTCCCCTGAATATTTCCTCCTGTTCCAGAACAGGTCCGCATAGGCTTCCACCTTCCCGGGCATGATTCTTGGCAGGACCAGTAATGCCCTGCGGGAAACGTACTCGTCTTCATCTTCCAGGAACCTTATGATGCACCTCCTGCACCCATCGCTAACCTCTGTCTGGGGCAGCCTGTCCGCAAACTGCCATCTTGCTTCCGGCTCGTCCATATGAAGCGAATGTCTGCACAGTATCCCAAACCACTCCGGATATCCCGGCAGTACGTCAATCAGGTGTTCCGGCTCGTTATCCCTGGCGATTATATAAACCATCTGCTCCAGGACATGCCCGGATACCCTGTCCGCAGCCACGCCTGGCAAAACAGCCTCAAATGAGCGGTAAATATCACCCCAGCCATCATAATTACATTCCCATGCATAACAATCCCTGTAATCAATACTGTCTGCAAACAGCCTGAATTGATGGATTTCCTCCAACAGGCCCCCAATCAATTCACTCTCCATCAGAAATTGTTTCCCCGCCAATCACAATAATCCCGTCCGGCGTTTCCTCATCTGGCTCAAACACAGGAAATGTCTTCATCTCGTCAAGCATATCATACAACAGATCCGACTCATAATAATTATCCAAACTCCAGACACGCCGCAGCGAATCGCCATCAAAACCGCACTGGCACAATATGTCCGGGAACTCAGTGGAAAACTCTTCATCAAAGCCGAAATCCTCTATCATACCTTCACCTGCACATACAAACTTCCGGACAGCCCCATCTTTACAGACTACCAGAAAAACAACATCATCGTCCAATACAGATAATGCAATTACATTTGCCTGAAAATGATTCCCCATCTCTTTTAACAGGTCTTCATCCAGATTCTCAGCCTGCCATACCAGTTCTTCCGAAAATACAGGAAACCATCCAAGGCCCCTGCCATGGTATATCTTCAGGTCTTCTATGAAATACTCCTGCATGACCGCCTTAAACCCATTAAACTGCTGCTCCAGTTCTTCCTGTGTCTGTTTTCTGTTCTGGATAAAATAAAATGCCTTCGTCATTCCCATATGATACCTCCCAGCTTCAAAGCTATACCAGATTCTTAAATGCCGCACTAGGTTCCCTTATGACCCGGCTGCAAAGAGCCTCGCCCTCGGCGGCCAGACGTTCCTCATCCACACCGGTCAGGGCGCCGTCCCGGTAAACCACATCGCCGTTAATCATGGTCAGCCATACCGGACCTGTAAGCCCTACCCTGGCAATGATGTTCTTCGGGTCGTGAAGCGCGCCGGTCAGTTCCAGCACAGCGGTATCAATCATGAACAGGTCCGCCGCCTTGCCCGGTTCCAGGGAGCCAAGATCAGGGCGTCCCAGTGTTTTGGCGCCGTTGATGGTGGCAACCTTAAGCATTTCATAGGCCGATACGCAGCCTCCCCTCTGTTTGCTGTGGTAGGTCTGCATCAGATATGCAATCCTCAGCGCATCCAGAAGGTTGGAACTGTCATTGGTGGCCGAGCCGTCGCAGCCAAGGCTGATGTTGATGCCGGCCTTAAGCATTTCCTTAATATCCAGGATGGGAAAACCGCCCAGGATAGCCGGGGACGGACAGTGGGACACCCCTGTTTTGGTGGAAGCCAGAACCCGGTATTCCTCAGGCGTCACTTCCCAGTCATGGGCATACCACACATCCTCTCCGATGAATCCCAATTCCGCACACCAGTCCATGGTCCTCTTGCCCCAGCGGGCCACCATTCCCTCGTTCTCCCCTTCGCCCAGATGGGTGTGCATGCGCACGCCCTTATCCCTGGCCATGGAAACCGTCTCCTTGAAGGTATCCCTGGTACAGTTAATGGGCTGGCACGGCGCCATTACAATCTGTCTCATGGAAAATGCCCCGGGATCGTGGTACAGGTCAATCAGCCGTTCACAATCCTTCAGGAACCCGTCCGTGGTCTCCAGCATGTTGTCCGGTATGGAACTGCCATCCGCCCTTGACAAGGTGTTGGTACCCCTTCCCGCGTGATACCGGATTCCCAGAAGCCCGGCTGCTTCCATCTGGCGGTCCACAGGCGTCTTGCCGGTCTTATTGGTATAGCAGTACTGATGGTCAAAGGCACAGGTACAGCCATGCTTAATCAGGTCCCCCAACGCAGTAAGGCTGGAATAGTAAATCACATCCGAATCAATGATCTGGAAAATCCTGTAAATCTTATCAATCCAGTCCATGACCATCAGGTTAGGATAATCAATGGAGGTCAGATTCCTCACAAAGGTCTGGAAAAAGTGGTGGTGGGTATTGATTAAGCCCGGATAGACAAACTTGCCGTCCCCACGTATGGTTTCCGCGCCGTCTGCCTCTATATCCTTTCCGATTTTAAGGATTTCCGGCCCCTCAATCAGGATATCGGAATCCCAATATACCTGGTCCCTGCTGTCACAGGTCACAATCGCTTTTGCATTTTTAATCAGTATCTTTCTTTCCATGGATCCTCCGCCTTGTCTTTTAGCTTTTATCTTTTAGCTTTTATCTTTTAGCTTTTATCTTTTAGTTTTTCTTATCTTAATCTACTGTTTTCTTCATCATACAGCCATGATAAAAGTATACCATATTTTCACATAACTTCAATTATCATATGGAAATCCGTAGTGAAACCAGTGCCGGGCGGCATTCGGGCGTGTTTGAAAAAGGCATTCGGGCGTGTACTATGGATTTATGGTGAAGCTGAAGGTGCGTTCAAAGTCCGTGTACCCTGCCGTCCCGTTTACATCCTTCACGGATTTTGTAATGGCATAGGTTCCTTCCTCCAGGACGCCATAGAGGGACTCCCAGTCCACTGTCCACTCCACCGGATTCCCCCGCCTGGGCTTATAGGCAATGCTGTGAAAGTAAATCCCGTCTTTCTTTAACAACGGTTCCATATCCACCCATGATTCCCCGTCATACTTCTGAAGCCTGAAATCATCCCCAAACACAATATCCAGGTCTGTTTCATTTTCCAGTAAAAGCTTCATGGACGTTGGTGTAATATTGCTTTCATCCGCATACATACTGACCTCCCCCGGCAGGCCAAAGGATTCGTTCAGCCCGTTGATGGCCCTCACCTTAAGTCCCTGGGATGATAAATCATCGTTCAATGCTTCCACCACCCATACGCGGCCTGTTTTTCCAAGCATGATGCCGCTCCAGTTGCAGAACATCCTGCTGCAGGTTTCTTCCTCCAGCTCCACGAAAAAATAGGGATTCAGATCAGCCCCAAAATCAGCTTCCAGGAATTCCTCCGGCGTATCATAGATTGCCCCGTCTATGGTGACGGGATATGACAGTTCCGTGGATAATGCGTCCCAGTCCTGTATCAGCAGCTGCTGTTTTACCTTCTTAGCAAACTGTTCCACCTGGGATGCAGGGATATCAGTAGCCAGACTGTAAAAGTCCTCAGGAACCGGATCATCTCCCTCCAGCACATCGTTCTGGTCTGCAGGATTTAAATCAGTATCCGTACCCTGGGCCGCATGGCTGGTCACATAGTCATTACTGCGGGTCACCCCGTGGGCGGTTTCCTTCCCCTGCCCTGGTGTCTGTGCTTTTATCCCGGCGCTTTCATCCGTTTCCCTCTTTGTCCCGTCCTCATCCTGACCATCACTTTCATCCATGGCCATGGTTTTGGCGCTTTCCGTTGTCCGGGAAACGGAACGTGCTTCTCCTTTGCATCCCCAGAGCAGCATTGCGCACATCACCACAACCACGATTTTCCTTGTTTCCCTGATGCTTTTCTTTTTCATAATACCACCTCTCCATACCATATCCGTCCTGTCCCAGGTGCGGATAACCCTTAAAATCCATCGCCTTCTGCCGCCTTTTTGGCATTATCCCGTAATCATCAATAAAAATCCTCAATGACATACAGTTTATCCGTTTTTCCATCAAAGAGAAGAAAGAGTACATTGCGCCCGTCATCCCTCCCACGCATTTTTAACACAGAAAATGGCTGTCCGAAATCAGGGGCATATGCGGATGGGATACCAAGCGGTTCCATGATTGTCCTGATTTCCTCTGCTTCATTTTCAGGAATCCTGGAATCCGTCAGCGTAAAACCCAGGTCTGTCTCTTTTTTATACTGAAATACATGATACCTCTCCCCATCCCCATGAAAGCTTGCGCCGCTGTCTGCCCGGAATACTTCCGTACAGTTTTTTGGCAGGTCAATACCCCAGTTTATCCGGATTGTACGCAGATAACCGTTACTTAAGGCACCGGAGATAATCATATACGTCACAACCCCCAGCAGGAATATACCGATATAAACAATTTTCCTCTTTTTCATCCTGACGCCCTCCTTGCTGCCGCTCTCATTCCATTCAGTCATCCCGCTCCAGCCACTCCGGAACAGCCATCCAATCAAAGGATATCACAATGCAGCGGATTTTCAATTAACGTTACCTTAAACTTTATTAATTTTCAGACGGCAGGTCCGTTAATCCAACAGGTTCGTCATACTCTTAAGGCTGATTGCAAGGGTGGATGTATTGTGAAGCAGGGCCGATGTGGCCGGGGCAATCACTCCGCCCACCCCGAGTAAGATAAGCGCCAGGTTAAAGCCGATGACGCACCGGTAATTCCGGTCAATCCGGTCCATCAGGCCCCGGCTGATTGCCCTGAGTGTCACTAGCTGGTAAAGGTTATCCTCTGAGATTGTGATATCTGCAATCTCCCTGGCAATCTCAGCCCCTTCGCTGATTGCAATGCCGGCGTCCGCGGCTGAAAGAGCCGGGGAATCATTGATTCCATCGCCAATCATGATGACTTTGCACCCCTTTTCCTTTTCCGCCTCCACAAATCCAGCTTTGTCCTCAGGCAGTACCTCTGAATAATACTCATCTACCCCGACACGTGCCGCAATGGCCCTGGCCGTGCGCCCGCTGTCGCCTGTCATCATGACTATCTTGGATATCCCCTGCCTGTGAAGGGCGCTGATGACAGCGTCCGCTTCTTCCCGCAGCGGGTCCTCGATGCAGATTGCAGCGGCCAGCATGCCTCCGATTGCCAGATACAGATGGGAATACTCCGTGGACAGGCCCTCAAATGCTTCCTTCCCGTCCTCCGGTATCCTGCATCCCTCATCCTCAAATACGAAGTGGTGGCTTCCGATTACCACCCGCTCATCCCCCACATAGGTGGCAATACCGTGGGCCACGATATAATCCACCCTGGAATGCATTTCCTGATGTACCAGGCCGCGCTTCACCGCCTCATTGACAACTGCATTGGCCATGGAATGAGGGAAATGCTCCTCCAGGCAGGCCGCAATCCTGAGCAGTTCATCCTTATCCTGTCCATTGAACACAACCACATCCGCAACCTGGGGCTTTGCCTTTGTCAGGGTTCCTGTCTTATCAAACACAATGGTATCTGCTGCCGCAACTGCTTCCATATATTTGCCGCCCTTTACCGTAATATGATAGGCGCCGGCCTCACGCATGGCCGAAAGGACAGATAGGGGCATGGCAAGCTTTAAGGCACAGGAGAAATCCACCATAAGGATGGACAGGGCCTTGGCCGTATTGCGGGTCAGAAGCCATGTAAGCACGGTCCCACCAAGGCTCCAGGGAACCAGGGCATCAGCCAGCGTAGCTGCCTTGCCTTCCGCTGTGGACTTTAACTGCTCGGATTCCTCAATCATGGTCACGATGCGCTCAAACCTGGTGGAACCGGCTGTTTTTTTGACGCACAGCGTGATTCCCCCCTCTTCAATGGCTGTTCCGGCATAGACATACATGCCGTTTTCCTTTTTCACCGGAACGGACTCGCCTGTCATGGATGCCTGGTTCACCATTGCTTCCCCTGAAACCACCACCCCGTCCAAAGGGATTACGTTTCCCATATGTACGGTTACCAGGTCACCCTCCACAATTCCTGAAACAGGCACCAGGACCTCTGTCCCATCCACGTCCTGCCATACCTTGCTGATATTAAGGGACATGCTTCTGGCCAGGTCCCCCACTGATTTCTTATGGGTCCACTCTTCTAAAAGCCCGCCAATCCCCAGCAGGAACATCACGGAACCTGCCGTGTCAAAGTCCCTCCGCACAATGGATACCATAATGGCCGTTGCATCCAGGACTTCCACTTCCAGTGAACCTTTTAACAGACAGCGGATTCCTTTTATCAGATACCGGACCGCATGGAGGACCGTATAGACCGCCCGCAGCGGCATTGGGAAAAAAGATTTGGTGACGGCCCTGACAACAAGCTTCTGAACCAGCTTTTCTCCATACTCCTGGTTCAAGGCCCTTGCGCTGTTCTTTGGCACGATTTCATTGAGCCGCTCATTTTCATAGGAAAAACGGCAGATTCCTTCCAGGATTTCACTCCTGCTGCCGTCAAAAAGGATAACCGCATCCGCCGTCCTCTCATATACCTTAACGCTCCTGACCCCTGGCAGGGAACTGATATGATATTGCAGCAGATCTGCCTGTCTCAGGTTCATCCCCTTTTGATACAGGTGGATCCTGACCCTTCCACGTAACTCATGTCTTATCACAAATTTCATCGCTGATTGCTCCTCATCTGTTAAAAAAAGTACCGCCCAGGGAATTTCCCCGGGCGGATTACATGGCTGATTCCATGGCTGATTACATGACGGATTCCATGGCTGATTACATATTACTCCGTAACCACGTCTGCCGGAACCTGTGTTTCATTTACCCCATCAGCATCCGCAGCCCCGCTCCCATCCTCAAAAACATCTTCCTGTCTGCGCTTTTCATTGATGTCCTTTGCTTCTGCCAGGATGTCCTCAGCATTTTCCTGAATGCTGGTGGCCGTGGTCATCACACAGTCCTTTGCCCTTAACCCGGCCGCAAGGCAGTTAATGTAAAACTTCTTGGCGTCCGTACTTGCCAGCACCTTTACCCCGGCTGTCCCAAACAGGACTCCACCTAAAAAAAGACCTATTTTCCTGCATTTAAAACAATCCATCATTCTCTTTTCCTCCTATTTATGCCTTTATCCGGTAATACTGCCCCCGCTATCCCCGGTTCGTCAATTCCAATACATCTGATTGAGAAATTATATCAGTTAACCTGCTCAATCCTGAAAACCGTATACCCGCAGGCCTTTACCGCATCTTTCAAAGCCTTGTCCTCATATTCCTGTTTCATGTATACACTTGCCTCCCCTGACTCCAGATCCACCCGTGCCCAGATCCCGTCCATGGCGTTCAGTGCGTTTTCCACACGGATTGCACAGTTCCCGCAGGACATACCGTCTACCTTGAGGATACGCCGGCAGGGATAATGGGACAGGTTCCGGTCTTTAACCTTAATCCGCCTCAACGCCTTTTCACCGGATGAACCGCAGCAGCCGGAGGTCAGGCGCTTCAGGTAACTTTTTATGCCAAACACACAAATAACAATTAATAGGATGCATATGACTGCTGTTGACAATCTTCTTCCTCCTTTGGCGAAGAGTATTGGAAGGTCCGGGCAAGGACCCCCATCTCCTCAAGGGCGCTTACCGTGCGGTAGACCGTGGCCATTCCCAGGTTGGGGTCGCGTTTGCGGGCCTCATAGTAGATGTCCTTGCAGTTTGTCCAGTTCCCTTCCAGGATGACATCCAGAAGCATTCTCCTTTGCTGTGTTATCCGCTTTCCCCTTTTCTGGAATTCATCAAGCACCTGCTCTTTTTCCCACATATGGTTCCTCCTTACGCAATCCCAGGCGCCGCAAGAGCGTGCCCCTAAGCCGGAACGCGCCTTCAAACACGCTTCCGGAAATTAACTCGAAGACACGCTCCTGATACTGTACTTCACAGGTTCATATATAATTTACATACAATCCGGCGTTACGCTGCTGATTTGGCTTTTACACCCACGTTCAGGGAACGGCTCTCCTTGTACGGCCTGATTAACAGGTAAATGAACAGGGCCACCAGGATAATGGCTGCAACCGTCCCAATGCCAAAGCTTCCTGTCATGAACCAGCTGCCCAGCTGGTAGATGCAAAGGGATACGCCGTAAGCCAGGACAGTCTGATAGCCAATGGCAAACCAGGTCCACTTTGCATTGTTCATCTCCCGCTTGATGGCGCCCATAGCCGCAAAGCAGGGCGCGCACAGAAGGTTGAACACCAGGAAGGAATATGCGCTGACCGCTGTAAAACTTCCTGCCAGGGTTCCCCAGATTTCCTGTCCGTCTTCCGCAACCTCTGCAAATCCATAAAGGATACCGAAGGTGCCGACCACATTTTCCTTTGCAACCAGTCCAGTGATGGCCGCCACGGCCGCCTGCCAGCTGCCCCATCCCAGAGGAGCGAATATCCACGCAATGCCCCTTCCGATGGAAGCCAGGATGCCGTCTGACAGATCTTCCACCATCCCAAAGCTTCCATCCACAAAACCGAAGCTGGATGTGAACCAGATGAAGATGGTCGACAGAAGGATCACGGTTCCTGCCTTCTTAATGAAGGACCAGCCGCGCTCCCACATGCTTCTGAGCACGTTGGTGACCGTGGGCATATGATATGCGGGAAGTTCCATGACAAAGGGCGCAGGGTCGCCTGCAAACATCTTTGTCTTCTTTAAAATGATGCCGGAAAAGATAATGGCTGCAATCCCTACAAAATAAGCGCTTGGCGCAACCCATGAGGCGCCGCCGAATAAGGCGCCTGCAAACAAAGCAATGATTGGCAGCTTTGCGCCGCAGGGAATGAAGGTGGTGGTCATGATGGTCATCTTGCGGTCCCTGTCATTTTCAATGGTACGGCTTGCCATGATGCCGGGGACACCGCAGCCGGTTCCAATCAGCATGGGGATGAAGGACTTGCCGGACAAACCGAACTTGCGGAAAATCCTGTCCATGATGAATGCAACCCTGGCCATGTAACCGCAGGCTTCAAGGAATGCCAGGAAGATGAACAGCACCAGCATCTGGGGGACAAAGCCCAGCACGGCGCCAACGCCGGCAACAATACCGTCCAGGATCAGGCTGGACAGCCAGTCAGCACAGCCCACAGCGGTGAGGAATCCTTCTACCAGCACAGGTATTCCTGGTACCTCCATCCCGAACAGGCTCCATCCTTCCCCGAATACCCCGTCGTTGGCCCAGTCAGTCGCCCAGGTTCCCACGGTCGTGACCGATACATAATATACAATCCACATGACCACGGCAAAGATGGGAAGGGCCAGCCAGCGGTTGGTGACAATATGGTCAATCTTATCGGACGTGCTCAGTTTCTGCCTGTTCTTCCTGACATAGCAGCCATTGATGATGGAGGCAATGTATGTATAGCGCTCATTGGTGATAATGCTTTCAGCGTCATCATCCATGGCCTCTTCAGCGCCTTTGATGAGCCTCTCGACATCCGGGACCATGGTCATCTGTGCGGCAATCTTATCATCCCGTTCAAAGAGCTTGATGGCATAGAAACGTTTCTGGGCCTCGGGGATACCGCCTCCCAGGCTGGCCTCAATCTCATCCAGCACATGCTCCACCTCTGAGCCGAACGCATGGACAGGCGCCGCCTTGCCGCCTGCCCTGGCCAGTTCCACAGCCTTGGCCGCAGCATCCATGATGCCGGTGCCCTTCAGCGCTGAAATCTCAACCACCGGGCAGCCCAGTTCCCTGCTCAGGGCGTCTATATTGATCTGGTCGCCGTTTTTCTTCACGATATCCATCATGTTCACAGCCATAAGCACAGGAATCCCCAATTCCATCAGCTGCGTGGAGAGATAAAGGTTGCGCTCAAGGTTGGTGCCGTCCACAATATTAAGGATTGCGTCCGGGCGCTCCGTAATCAGGTAATTCCTGGCAACCACTTCCTCCAGGGTGTAAGGGGACAGGGAATAAATTCCCGGAAGGTCCATGATGATTACATCCTTGCTGCCCTTCAGCTTCCCTTCCTTTTTTTCCACCGTGACACCGGGCCAGTTTCCTACAAACTGGTTGGAACCGGTCAGGCCGTTAAACAGCGTTGTCTTTCCGCAGTTCGGGTTGCCGGCCAAAGCAATTTTTATTGACATTTTCATATCCTCCTCTTCCTCTTATTGAGAAAATTTATCAATAAATTAGTATCAACTAACTCATCGTCTTAAAAAAAGCAGCCCCTACTGCACTTCAATCATCTCTGCATCTGCTTTTCTCAGCGATAATTCGTATCCTCTTACATTCACTTCAACCGGATCGCCAAGCGGCGCCACCTTGCGGACAAAAACTTCCGTCCCTTTTGTGATTCCCATGTCCATGATCCTGCGTTTAACAGCTCCCTCGCCGTGAAGCTTTACCACGGATACCGTGTCCCCGCACTTAACCTCTTTTAATGTGTGCATGTTGTGATGCTCCTTTCCTCTTCCTGCCCTTTTACTGCTATATCATGATTTTATTGGCCATTTCCCTGCTGATTGCAACGCGGGCTTCCTTTACGTTAACAATCACATTGCCGTTGTTGACAGTCACAACCGTCACATCCGTACCCGGCACAAATCCCATATTCTCCAGATGGCGGCGCACTTCCTCTTTCCCGCCTACCCGCTTGATGGATGTCACTTCACCCTCTCTTGCCATTGTCAAAGGCATACGAATCACTCCTCTTCTCTGTTGATGTGATTATGATCTTACAATTATGCAGTCCTGGAAAGTTATGGTATCCTAACTGCATCTCTAAGTTAGCACTGATTAACTCAAATGTCAATAATTTTTTTCAATTTTCTTAAGATAAATCCTAAAAACCTTGATGAGAAATTCAGGCTGAGCGTGGACGGGAAGACGGCGGCGGAAGACGCCTGCCGCATTGAACACGTGGTCAGCGCCAAAAGCTTTAAGGCCATCAAGGACCATATCATGCAGGGAAATGAATTGCCTTAGGGCATACATTTACAAAAACAGGGAAAAGGGGAAGACCAGCACAAGGGACGGCAGGATATTCAGCACCCTGGACCGCTTGATATCCGCAATCTTAAGCCCCACGGCCAGCGTAATGATTCCTCCGCATGCCTTAAAATTAGACAGCATGGTTTCTGTCACAAAAGGCAGTATGTAGGATGCCCCGGCAAACAGCAGGATACCTACCAGGAATTGCGGCACGGCCACAAATCCCACCAGATATCCGGCTGTTGTCCCGAATATGACTGCCGTAAAAAAGTCCATGATTGCCTTGGCAATCAACACGGAATGGTCCCCGGTCATCGCTGAATTCATGGCCCCGAAAATGCCTGTGCCGCTGAAGCAGAACAGGATGATCATACTAATCAGCACATCCAGCTGCCCGTCGTTAAGGCTCAGCGGAAGCCTGGATTCCAGGCCGTGAAGTCCGTGCATCAGGTTTGTTTCCAGGTTCAGGAGTTCCCCGATGACCGTACCGATGATAATGGCCAGGATGACAGCCGACAGGCTTTCAAGACGGATAATCAGCGTAACCCCCATGGTGATGGCGGATAATCCGAAGATGCCTGGCAGCGACTCCTTTAGCTTATCCGGAAAATAATCCTTTAAAAAGGCCCCCAGAAGGCCTCCAATCAACACTGCTGTACAATTAATCATGATACCGTATGGCATACTTTCTGCTCCCTTCCTACTCTTTCATCAGCCGTTCCCTCAGGCGCCGGTGGATTTTCCCATATAATTCCATGAACTGTCCCACTTCTGCCTCCGGCATCCCTTCAAAGGTCTGTTCCTCTATTCTCAGGAATGCCTCCAAAACCCGTTCCTGCTGTTCCCTCCCCTTTTGTGTAAGGAAGATATGGAAGGTGCGGCGGTTCCCGTTAAGACGCCTGCGCTCAATCAGTCCCTTGGCCTCCATTCCGTTGAGCACGGATGTGAGCGTGGCAGCCTCAATATAGCAATGGGCCGCAATCTCCTTCTGGCTGGCCCCGTCATGTCCGTCCAGATAATCCAGCACCTTTGGCTGGCCCGCCGTCAGGCCGGAGTCTTCCAGGATTTCCATCAGCACCTTGTTGTAAATCGCATGGTTTGCCATGACCATATAGTGGAATGTCATGCTTTCTCCTTTCACAATAGTTAGATTTCTAATAATTATAATTCTAACTATTATTCCTGTCAAGCCTGATTATCTTTGATCCAGGCCAGTGATTCCGGGCAGTGATTTTGGACCCTGGTTGGAATCCGCATAACACAAAGCAGGCATCCATGCCTGCCGCTACACAGTATATGGATGCCTGCCCATGATATCAATAACTGGAATGAAGCCCATCCCACACAATCCGTCTGTAATTCTCCCGGTCCGTATCCCCTTCCGTGGAAAAGCACAGGATCCTGGAATCCTGATTCAGGCCCAGGGCTTCCCTCAGCCAGTCCAGTCCCCTATTCCCCATGACCTCTGCCACCAGTCCCAGGGTTGCCGCACCGCTTTCACCGGACACCACCCTTGGGTCATCCCCCATGGGATTGCCCAGAATGCGCATTCCCTTTGCAGCCACATAATCAGGTATGGATACGAAGTGGTCCGCATGGTCCTTCAGGATATTCCAGCCAATGGTGCACGGTTCACCGCAAGCCAGTCCTGCCATGATGGTATCCATATGTCCTTTCACCGTATGGATCTGCCCATCGCCGGCCTGTGCGGTACGGAAAATGCAGTCCGCCTTATCAAGTTCCACGACAGTGATTACAGGCCGCTCCTCATCCCCATATAGGTCTGCAAAGAATCCCGCCATGGCCCCGGACATGGCCCCCACGCCTGCCTGAAGGAAGATATGGGTAGGCTTCTCCTTCATCTGGCCGGCCGCCTCATATGCCATGGTGGTATATCCCTGCATGATCCACTGCGGTATTTCCTCATAGCCATCCCAGGCAGTATCCTGTACCATGATCCAGCCATAAGTCCTGGCATGTTCATTAGCCAGCCGGACCGCATCATCGTAATTCAGTTCCGTGATGAATGCGTCTGCCCCCAAAGCCTTTATATTATCAAGACGTTCCCGTGAACTGCCCTTAGGCATGTAGACCACGCTTTTTTGCCCCAGACGGTCAGCCGTCCACGCAATCCCCCTCCCATGATTCCCATCCGTAGCCGTCACAAAGGTAAGCCCGCCTAATTTTTCCCTCACACCAGCATCCCTTATCTTATCATACGGAAGTTCACTGATATCTACCCCCAGACGGTCTGCTATATACCTGCCGATACAATAACTACCGCCCAACACCTTAAATGCATTAAGTCCAAACCGGTAACTTTCATCCTTTACCTGGATATCCGCAAGCCCAAGGGAAGAGGCCAGGTTCTTAAGGCCCGCCATAGGTGTTACACTGTACTCCGGGAAACTTTTGTGGTATTCATTCACCCTTCTGGCAGTTTCCGGGCCAAATGCCATCACCGGGCACAGGCCATTGCCCTTTTTTCTCTTATAATGAACTGCCTTGATACACCCGTCCATTTCCATATCCTCCTTTTATCCAGGCAGGCGCACACGCACCAGCTCGGCAAAAAACTCAGCACCTGTCTCCAGGACCTTGTCATTATAATCAAACCGTGAATTATGAAGGGCAATATTATCCGCTCCATTTTCACAGTCCCCGCTTCCCAGGAACACGAAGCAGCCAGGTATCCTTTCCAGGAAAGTCCCAAAGTCCTCAGAAGCCATCCATGGCTCACAGCTGGCATTGGTTCCCTTTTCGCCTACCACATTGACAGCCGCCCGCGCAGCCACTGCCGCACACTGTTCCCAGTTAACTGTGGGTGCAAATTCATGTGTGTACGTAAATTCACATCCGGCACCGTTCATCTGGCAGATTCCCTCACAGATGCCCCGCATCCGCTTCTCAATCAGCGCCTGCATGGCTGGCGAGAAACTTCTTGTATCACCCAGTATCTCCACATTGGACGGAATCGCGTTGTGCACGCCGTCCGTATGGATTTCCGTACAGGATATGACAGCAGGGTCCAATGGGTTGGCGCTGCGGGAAACCACGGTCTGAAGCGCCAGGATAATCTGGGCCGCCGTCACAAGCGGGTCGATTCCCAGATGGGGGCTGGATGCATGACCACCCTTTCCTTTTATACGTATGGTAAAATTATCCTCACTTGCCATGATTCCACCCACCTTTGTATGGATGGTTCCCGTGGGCAGGGAGGGCATATTGTGAAGCCCGTATATCTCATCCACTGGAAAACGGTCCAGCAGCCCGTCCTCCAGCATGGCCCTGGCACCTTTGCCCGGTTCTTCTGCCGGCTGGAAGATAAAGCGTACGGTCCCATTAAAATTCTTTTGTTCCGACAGGATCTTTGCAGCGCCAAGAAGGGTAGCCGTGTGCCCATCATGACCGCAGGCATGCATTTTCCCGGGATTTAGGGAACAATAGTCCGGTTCCCCTGTTTCCGTCATATTGATTGCATCCATATCTGCCCTTAAGCCGATTACCTCCGTTCCGTTCCCTGCACTCAGGGTCGCCACAACGCCGGTTCCTCCTATATCTGTATGTACTTCCAGCCCCATCCCGGCCAGCAGCTTTGCCACATAATCCGCTGTTCCCGTTTCTTCAAACGCGCTTTCCGGATGCATGTGCAGATAATGCCTCCACTCTTTCATCTGGTTTTTAATTCCTTCACTTACCATATCATTCTCCTCCTGATTCTGCTGTATGTCCATCTTATCATTAACATCCATGTCTGCCTCTGGCTGGTTCACTGTTCATCTGACAGCCTGGTTAAATCCATGGCCGTTATATCATTTTCCACATCCCATACAGGCTGTGCCTTACCCTTATCCTTCTGCCCCACAAAATCCTTCAGCACATAGACTACATATCTTGCCAGCCCGATTAACGCTATTACATTGAAAAATACCATGAACGCGCTTACAAGGTCAACCAGGTCCCATACAATGGGGACTGGCGCAACCGCCCCGATGATGATGAAGACGCAGCAGATAATCCTGTAAACCGTAACCGCACCGGGCTTTTCAGAAACAAGTGACATCAGGTTTACTTCCCCATAATAAATATCCGCCAGCAGCGTGGTAAAGCCAAACAGCGACATTGCCAGGAATACAATCCATTTTCCAGCCCCGCCAAGGGCATTGTGGAAAGCCACCTGGGTCAGTGCAATCCCTGTTTCCCCTGAATCCAGTGCGCCCGTAATCAATATGCAGAATGCAGTACAGCTGCAGATAATGATTGTTGTGATAAATGTCCCAAGCATTGCAGCCAGCCCCTGGTTCACCGGATGTTTTACCACGGCGGACGCATGCATGCTGGGCGCTGTCCCATTCCCTGCATCATTAGAAAACAGTCCCCTGGCAACGCCATAGCGGAATGCCTCCTTAATGGTATATCCGGCCACGCCTCCGGCAGCCGCCCGGAAACTGAAAGCGGATTTGAAAATAAGTGTGATGACACCGGGAAGCATCTTGATGTTCATTACTACGATGATGACCGCTATCACCAGATAAGCCAGCGCCATGAACGGCACCACCAGTGAGGATACCTCTGACAGACGTTTAATGCCTCCGAATACAACAAGACATACCAGCGCCAGAAGGACCAGGCCCGCAATCAGCGGCTTGATATCCACCACCCCTGTCAGCGCAACGGAAATGGAGTTACTCTGTATCATGGCATAGAAAAATCCGATTCCAATCATGACACTGATGGAAAACAGCACGGACAGCAGTTTGCTGTGAAGCCCCTTTTCCATGTAATAAGCGGGTCCGCCCCTATAGGTCCCATCTGAATTCTTCTCCCTGAACAGCTGTCCAAGCACTGCCTCACTAAAACTGATGGGCATTCCCAAAAGAGCCGTCATCCACATCCAGAATATTGCACCCGGGCCGCCGGATGCAAGGGCTGTTGCCACCCCTACCAGGCTTCCGGTCCCAACCTGGCCGCCCACTGCCGCACACAGGGCGCCAAATCCCGATACACCTCCCTCTGATTTCATGCTCTCCCTCAGATTACCAAACAATTTGGTAAAATACCGTATCTGTGGCAATTTCAGCCTGATTGTGAAGAATACACCTGTGCCCAGCAGGATCCCTGCCACCAGCCATCCCCAAAAAATCCCGTTTAAAGTTTGAATTACCTGCATACCTGTTCCCCTTTCTATTCTATCTCCATGTAGTATGATGGTACTATAGTTGAAGAAACCGGAGGTGTCAAAAGCAGGCCATATACGGTTTCTACCGGCTATTATTTATCAAAATGAGAATCATGATCAAAAACGCCTGGCCTGTCCCCTGTATTTCCATATTTATCATATTGAGAACACGCTTTATCATAATGAGAATTTATTCAAATAAAAAAGAAGCTGCAGCAATTTACCAGCCTCTTTTTTGTATATTTTGTATAAATCCTGGCCGCCTTTTCTACATTCACAAACCATACTTATCCAGTTTGCGGTAAAGGGTAGCCATACCTATGCCCAGTGCACCCGCTGCTTTTTTCTTGGCCTCCACGCTTGTGCCATAGCGGCTGACTGCCTTTTCTATCATCCTCTTCTCCATGGACTCCAGATTCAGGTCATCCTCTGCCTGCATGACACCTGTCCTGAGGTTGGCGGGAAGCAGGTCAATATCAATCATGCCGTCCAGTTTCATCATATTAGCGGCATATTCCATAGCGTTACGCAATTCCCATTTATTACCAGGCCACCCATACTGCCTGATACAGGCATAAAATCCGTCGCTGATTGTCTGTATGTTTTTGTTCATTGACCTGGCATACCTCTGCAGGTACTTCTGGGCCAGAAGATTTATATCCCCTTTCCTTTCCCTCAGAGGCGGGATGTACAGTGGCAGGATATTAATCCTGTAATAAAATGCAGGCAGGAACCTTCCCTGTTCCACCAGTTCTCCCAGGTTGACAGAAGAAGTGCAGATGATCCTGGTATTTACCCGTACCCCCTTAAGGGCGCCCTGCCGCACCACAAGCTGGCTGTCCAAGAACTCCCCCAGCCGGAGCTGGACATCATACGGCAGGTTCTCTACCTCCTCCAAAATCAGGGTTCCCTTAGATGCAGCCTCCAGCTTCCCGGCCTTGCCTTTTGAAGCAGCTGTCCTGGCCGTACCGAACAGTTCCCTCCCTATTTGGCTTTGGGGCACGGTTTCACAGTTCACGGTACATACCATCTCTCCGGCCCTCTCCCCCTCTTCGTGGATTGCCATGGCAAATTTTGTCTTCTCAGTCCCCTTTTCCCCCAGTATCAGAACCGGCGACGGCGAACTGACCATACGCAGCATCTCCTGCTTTACCGCCTGTATCTGAGGGGAATTACCGTCAATACGCTCCAGCCCGCTCCTTTCCCTTTTGCCTGCAAGGCCCAGGGAATCCTTAAGGGTACGCTCCGCCTGGTTAAACAGGAAGAAGGTCATCCTACCCTCCGTATCCAGTTCAAATACCTTGCCAACCAGCCTGTAGCTGGATTGTCCGGCGGTAAGCCTGTACTCATCCAGTCCGCCCACAAAATTACCTGTAGGCGCAAGGCGGACCGGGACCGTGAATAAATCCCCCTCCCGCATCTTCAGTATCTGGCAGCACATACGATTGGTCTGTACCACAAGGTTATGCTGATCCATGACAATGACCCCGGCGTCCAGACGGTCCACAATGGTTTCCAGCAGTTCCTTCATAGCCAGATTCTTTTTATTCTCCAATGCCTCCTGAGCCTTGGCAGATATTAAATCCGCAAACTGCTGGAGGAACTGTTTAAATATTTCCTGGTTTTTCAGGGCATGGCTTCTCTGCTTCTGATTAAAGCAGGTAAAACAGATTACACCGATTGCCTGTCCCTTTATCATGACCGGAGTACTCATATGAAATGTCTCCCTGCAGTGTTCCCTGCTGTGGCAATCCCTACATATCTCATTCTTCCCAGGTTCATTGACAATCTGTGTCTCACCGCTCTCCATTGCTTTCTTCAGTATATGCCCTTCTTCAGACATATCTGTATTGATTTCCTTTATCAATCTTCCCGTGCCTGCAATCCGCTTAAAACTGCTGTTGACAATGGTAACGTCAATCTTCAATATCTGTGCCAGGATATTGGCATAAAGAATCACTGTATCCTGTATTTCATCCAAAATTTCCAATGGTCCCACCGCCCTGCGTGAAATAAGGGAGCCACGGTGCAGCCCCCTGTTGACTTTTCCATCCTTTTATTATAAGCAATCTTCCATCCGGTTGCAACCTCAGCCTTCCAGCTGCTCCCGGTAAAGTTCCCGGTCCTTATCCGTAAACACATTGAATATAACCTGTCTGAGGGAAGAATCATGTTCCAGGAAACGTGACACGGTTTCCACAGCAATTTCCGCCGCTCTTTCCTGCGGAAAATGAAATACTCCGGTAGATATACAGCAGAAAGCAATGGACTGGATATCATGCTTTACCGCCAGTTCAAGGCATGACTCATAGCACCGTGACAGAAGATCACAGTCCCCGCTGCCGAGGGGGCCTGTTATGATTGGTCCCACTGTATGAAGCACATACTTTGCTGGAAGATTAAATCCAGGAGTGATTTTCGCTCTGCCGGACTGCTCTGCATGTCCCTGGGCCTGCATGATATCATTACACGCCAGCCGCAATTGGACTCCTGCATAAGTATGGATTATGTTGTCAATACAGGAATGGCAGGGATGGAAGCAGCCCAAAAGCGCGCTGTTTGCGGCATTGACAATGGCATCCGCTTTCAGGCAGGTTATATCCCCCTGCCAGAGAAAGATACGTTTGTCCTTTCCCACATGTTCCAAAAAACGGCAGTCCGCCATGCCCCGCCTTCTGACCTCCTCTGACAGGTATCCGTCCTGCACAGACAAAAAATCCCTCCCAGCCGGCATGGGCGGCCGTACGTTAAACAGGGAGCGCAGAACCCTCCATCTGGCCTCCTCACCCCCGGGAATGTCCATATACCGATACTGGGGCATCTCCTTTAACAGGGTCTCAATCAGATATTCCCGTCTCTCCTCCTGTGTCACTGTTACCCCTCCTTTCTTTGGAATATACTTTATCCCCTGCTCCCGGTGCCTCGCGGCAGTATTCCTGCAGCCCATTCCTTACAGCCCATTCCCTACATCCTATTCCTCATGACCGCTGTCCTCTCCTGTCCCTTCCCTCATGGCTGTCCTTATATCCCCGACGCACACCGCCAGATCCATGTTGATCCCCACCGCCCGGTATCCCAGGCTTTCCGGCACCGCTGCCTCATCAAGGTTCAGACGGATCAGGCTCCACTCCCTGTTTTCGCCCATCATTTTCTCAAATGGAAAACGGATGATGGCCGGGGTGTTAAATCCAACCCCAAGTTCCAGCAGCACCAGCCTGCGTCCGACTGCACGGTTCAGGAAATCCCCATACCGCCCCGCTGCCTGATGCCAATGCCCATCTTCCACAAAATATCCGTCGCACCGCAGGTTCATGGCCATGGGGCCTTTGCAGACCGGGCATCTTGGCACCATACCGGAAGGAATCCTGCAATCCTTCACCGCCTGGTTCATGCGTACGAAAAGTCCTGTTGCATCGTAGGTTTTGCCATGACAGGCTTTTGCGCACTGAATCAGCCCATAGTCCCCCTGGGTTGCAAAGATATCCTCATCCTCAAACCCGGCTTTCCAGAACTGATGGTCCACATTGGTGGTCAGGACAAAATGTTCCCTGCCGCAAACCATCTCAAACACCTTGAGATACAGGGGCAGGGCCTGCGGTTCAATCCGGTTCACATAAGCATGCCTTGACCAGTAGCCCCACCGTTCCTCTTCCGTGGGAAAGGGGTAGAAACCTGCCGCATACATATCCCTCATGGCAGCAGGTCCATACCGCTCAATGAATTCACCGAAATTCTCCGTAAAGCGGCGTCCTCCATAGACAAGCCCAGCCGCCGTGGACAGTCCGGCCCCGGCCCCAATCAGGACCGCATCCGCGCGGTTCAGCAGGCCTGCCGCCCGTCTGACCTGTTCTTCATAGGGTGTTTCCTGATATACGTAATCCCTGGCAGGGGTTCCGCTTAAAAACTGCATCCAATCCATACCGTTTCACTCCTTTTCCGTCCATCCCTCATTAGCCTGCCCTTGCAAAAAAATCCCCTATGGTCTATAATCGGCATATACAGCCCCATACCACTGTACATCTATAAATATACCAGGAGGTACATAAATGGATCATACAAAAACCATACCCGACTGCCCGGTGGAAATGACCCTGCAGCTCATCGGCGATAAATGGAAAGTCCTTATCATACGCGACCTGATGACCGGAACCAAGCGTTTCAATGAGTTAATGCGCTCCGTAAGCGGGATTACCCAGAAAGTCCTTACCAGCCATCTCAGGGCCATGGAAAAAGACGGCCTGGTTACCCGGACCGTTTACCCTGAGGTCCCGCCCAAGGTTGAGTATACGCTTACCGGAACCGGATACAGTCTGAAACCCATTCTGGATTCCATGTATACGTGGGGTAATGAATACAAAGCCAGTCTGTAATGTAATAAAAAACGGATTGGACGGAAAACAATTTTCAAACACGCCCTAAAACACATACGGAGGATTGCCGGAAAAATCAGCAATCACGCCATGGGGATGTTCCAGATAAAACACGGTAAAGACCGGATTCTCCGCAGTGCCGTACTGCCCTTTTACGATGGGGTTGCCCATACAGGCCTCCTTAACTTCCATATTGTCTTCAAATACAGCCTTTCCATGCAGGCGGATCCAGGCAAAGCCGGCGTCAGCAACGCTCACCTCGATTTCCGGGTTCTCCTGCATATCCTTATACACATCCTTCTGGTTGTTGGTGCAGAACCAGAGCTTCCCATCCTTTTCAAAACAGAACATGAACGGACGGCATTTTGCCTTCCCATCCCTTCCAACCGTTGCCAGATACTGTACGGGATTTGCCTGTAAAAATTCAACTACTTTCTGCATACTGCTTCTCTCCTTTATCATCCATCATTTTGAGGAATGGCCATTTCCTATGGTCTTATTATAAAGGGGGCCGTTAATTCCTGTAAGTACGCACTTTGAAGTGGGATAGGTTCCCGAAAGGTACTTAGCATCAAAAAGATACTCAACATCCAATGGATATCATCCGACCAATCCAGGAGGACCGGCCATTTGAAGATGCCCCTTCAAATGGCCGGTCCTCCTGCTCACACATCCTTGGGAACCAAAGGCTTCCTTCCCTGTTCCTTCACCAGGCGGTCAAATTCCTCCAGCGGCATGGGTTTAAAGAATGTATACCCCTGCACCACATCACATCCGCAGTTCTTCAGGAATTCCACACTGTCCGTATCTTCCACGCCCTCGGCAATGGTCTTTATCTTCAGCTCCTTTGCCATATGGATGAAATTGGAGATTACAATCCGCTCCCTTCCCATGTCCCTGCTCTTGTGAAAGAACATGATATCCAGCTTCAGCACATCGATGGGAAGATTCTTCAGCAGGTTAAGGGAACTGTAGCCAGAACCAAAATCATCCAGGGAACAGGTAAAGCCACTGGACTGGAGCTGCCGCACAATGTCGGAAAACATATCCGTATCGTTTAACAGCACGCCCTCTGTAAATTCCAGTTCCAGATAGCCGTCAGGAATCCCAAAGCAACGCTTTGTCTCTGAATAATACTGAATGAAGTCCTTCCGGAGAAGACCCACCTTGGAAACATTGACCGCAATGCTTAACGGGCGTCCACCTCCGTCCAGATAATTCCGGTACCATCTGCAGACCTGCCCGAACATATACCGGTCCAGCATCACGATCCGGTCGCTTTTCTCAAACAGGGAAATGAACCGGTCCGGAGGTACAAGTCCCCTGGAGGGGCTGAGCCAGCGCACCAGGGCTTCGGCGCCTGACAGGCAGTTATTGTTCTGTATATTGACCTTGGGCTGCATGTAAACCTTGAATTCACCGGCCTCAATTGCCTTCTCAGCTTCTGACTCCAGGATGGAATCCTCTATCTGGCGCATCCTTAGCCCGCTGTCATACAGGGCAAAGTTACTACCTGGCTTTTCCTTGGCAATCTTGTGGGCCATGTTGGCATAATTCATCAGCACATCCATGGAGAGCTTCTCATCCCCGGGACTGAGCCGGTAAATCCCCACAGACAGCTCAATGAACGCCTGGCCTTCAACGCCTGCATTTTTTATATGGTCCAGTACCTCCTGAAACTTTATGTTCAGGCCTTCCTGATTCCCGCACTTTGCGATTCCCGCAAAATTATCGGCAGATATACGGCATACAATACACTCCTTATCTTCCAGTTCCTGAAGATATTCCGATATAAGCCTGAGGATCTTATCCCCTTCCTCGTATCCAAGTATGTCATTGATGAACTTAAACTTTTTTAAATCCCCATACCACAGCACGTAGGAGGACAGGTCATTCTTTTCCATGAACGGCTTCACATCCAGTTTAAAGCCGTCAAAATTGCGCAGGCCTGTAAGGGAATCCCGGTATGCCAGGTTCATAAGCATTTTCTGGGTCCTGGCGGCCATACTTCTCTGCCTTGAAAGGAACAGGGCAAACAGACAGCAGGACACCACGATGATTGTCATGATTCCGGCAGCTGTCTGCGTATACCTGGCACGCAGCACACGGTCAGGCACCATGCTGTGCAGGTACCAGCGGTCCTTCAGGATTGGGATGATCACAGATACCTGCTTCCTGCCGGTCTTGTCTGTCATGTCAAAGGATGCGATTCCTCCTGTCCCAACCGCTTCCTTAACCAGCTCCCGGTTCTCAGGCAGGATATCCCCGGGATAAGCATTGATGGAGCGCAGCACATAACTGCCGTCCCCATTGACTATATTGGAAAATCCCTGGCCGCTGAGCACAGGGGCATCCAGGATCCGGCGCAGCACATCCGCGGAATGGACCGCGCATAACACGCCCATGGTCCCTCCTTCCGGATTGCGGATATTGACCCCATAATAATTCACATAGTGGTCCTTCACACGCTCATCCGGGAATATATCCGATACCGTGCTGGTTCCATGGAGCGCCTTCTGGAAAAACTCCATGTCATACAGGCTGAGTTCATAGATACTGCCATCTAAATCCACCAGCCAGGCGCTGCCGTCCGGCCAAGCAAATCCCATCTGGATAAAAGCATTGTCATTATTGATTTCCTGCAGGATCGGCAGCAGCTGCTCCCGCTCCATTTTCCCAATCTCGCCCAGGACTACCGCAAGGCCCTCCAATGTCTGGAGGTCTCCCTGTATCTGCTTTACAATGGTGGTTTTTTTCTGTTCCGCCGCATTATACAGCGCCTCGATTGTCTCCACCTGGTTCTTTCTGATCATCTGCACCAGAAACAGCAGGCTGCTGGCAATAAAACATGCGCACAGTAACAGTGGAAGTACTGTATCCCATATCCTTTGCCTTTTTCTGTCCGACCCTCTCATCTCACATACCCCGGCCTTTTCTCACAGTAATATACACATATACCGATTATTCAGGTAATATTATAATAATATATCCGGGAACAAATGGCAATCAGAAAAACAGGCAGCAAAACCGCTGCCTGTCACCAAACTTTTTGTCCATGGCCAAGCCATGGATGAATGACCATATACCTTACTGTTCCGCCCGTTTTACCTGAAGCGGCATCCTTACGCCCATGGGGTTAAGGAGCACCCCAGTGGCCTCCGCCACAAGAATCTGTGGAATCTTGTCAGCTGTCACGACAATGGGGCGGAGCTGGTTCTCTTTATTGAACTTCTGGAATTCCATGATATCGGTGAATATGGCCTGGTAAACTTCCTTATCATTCAGCTTCACCACGGGAATCCCATTGCCCTCTTTCTGTACGGCAACAATGAAGCTTCCTTTGCTGAAATAATTGGAAATCTCATCCTGCCATTCTTTTATCTGTGGATTCTCCTCCTGTCCCGGCTGCTTCCTGGTTTCCTGCATATAGTAAAGGGCGGTCAGGTGCAGGGCAGGATTCTCCACCCACAGCTTGCCCTCCGGGTCCTGCTCCGGTTTATTGCGTCTCACAAAATCAGCCAGCTGGATCAGGGTCTGTGTGTCCCCTTCGCTCACCAGAAGCGCATTGATGCCCATGGTGTACAGGCTGGTATAGAACAGCAGCATCTGCCTCTGCTCCAGTTTTACGATACCCACAGGTATCCCGGCCTCCCGCAGCTGCTTTACCTTCTCTTCCGCATCTTCCGCGCTGAAAAACATCATGATCTCATCATCAAAGGTTTCCGGGTCGCAGACCACATATGGTTCCTTGGTGCACCCTGATACCAATGCCCAGAGTGACTCTGCGGTTTTAAGGCGCTGTATGATTTCCTGATTCCCTGTGTTTTCATTGTTGTTCATTGGGTTCTCTCCTTTTCTACCTTTTTAAGTACATCCGTGCAGGGCCTTGTACCATCTGTCCTTGTGCGCGGAATACCTAAACCAGACTATCGTTTCCTATTATATCATTCCTTTCACTCATATGCCATTTATTTTATAAATCTTTTTATTACGTTTCCATTACCTCTATTTTTGTCCCATTTTCCTATATGATACAACTTTGATGCATCTTTGATGCTTTTTTGATGCCTGGGTATTGTAAATTAAACAGGAAGTCAATTCCAATAAAGAACAAATGAGGTGCGCGATATGAAAAATAAGAAACTATGGCTGTGTATGCTTTCCGCAATCCTGCTCCTGTCCCTGTGCCCGGCTGCCTACGGCGAAGAATCCGGCAATGACACCGGGGACAGGACCCTTGCCCCTTATTTCATGGTTGAAGGGGCGGATCCGTCGACCGACAGCTTTCCGTTAAAGGATACAAAGGTATCAACCGTCATAAACGGTGTCATAGCTGAAACCTATGTTACCCAAACCTATGGAAATGAAGGCAGCGTCCCTGTTAATGCGGGCTATGTCTTTCCTGCATCCACCAGGGTTTCCGTCCATGGCATGAAAATGCAGGTCGGGGACAAGGTTGTCACCGCCAAAATCAAGGAAAAGGAAGAGGCAAAGCAGGAATTCGATGCGGCTAAAAGTGAAGGAAAAAGCGCATCCCTCCTTGAACAGCAGCGCCCCAATGTATTTACCATGAATGTTGCCAACATCATGCCCGGGGATACGGTAAACATAGAACTGCACTATACGGAAATGATTGCCCTGTCCGAAGGTTCCTATGAGTTTGTATTCCCGGCCGTTGTGGGTCCCAGATACTCCAGCCCTTCACCGGACAGGGAGGAAGACGGGGATCAATGGGTGGCCAGTCCATATCAGGAAGGGGGCGCTGTTCCCAAAGGGACCTATGACATTGCAGTCAGCCTTTCCACAGGCGTCCCGATTACCGGGCTTGTTTCCAGTTCCCATAAAATCAATATAGAACAGTCCGCTGACTCCTCTGCCCATATCACGCTGAAGGACCCGGCGGATTACGGGGGAAACCGCGATTTCATACTGCGCTATCAGCTGGCCGGACAGACAGTAAACAGCGGCCTTATGCTGAATACCAGGGACAAGGAGAATTTCTTCATGCTCATGGTCCAGCCGCCGGAACGCATCCCCGCAGAAGCCATCCCCCCACGTGAATATATTTTTGTCCTGGATGTGTCAGGCTCCATGTTCGGATATCCCCTGGATACTGCCAAGGAACTGATCCGGGACATGGTTTCCAACCTGCAGGAAACCGACACCTTTAACCTGATACTGTTTTCCAATGACGCCCTCCGCATGTCGCCCAGATCACTTCCGGCCACGGATGAGAATGTGGAGCGGGCCATCAGCCTGATTAACCGCCAGAAAGGCGGCGGCGGGACCGAGCTGGCCCCGGCCTTGGAAAAGGCGGTGGGAATCCCCATGGATTCCGGCGCAGGCAGTGTCTCACGCAGTGTCGTGGTCATCACGGACGGCTACATGTCCGACGAACAGGCCATATTTGACATTGTAGCAGGAAACCTTGACACCACCAGTTTCTTTTCCTTTGGTATCGGCACCTCCGTGAACCGTTACCTGATTGAGGGCATTGCCAGGACGGGCGGCGGCGAATCCTTTGTTGTCACGGATTCATCCGAATCCGCGGATACGGCCAGACTTTTTGACACCTATATACAGTCTCCTGTCTTAACCGATATCCATGTGGACTATGACGGATTTGATGTCTACGACGTCGAACCCACGGCCATCCCCACCCTTTTTGCCCAAAAGCCCATTGTCCTGTTCGGCAAATGGAGAGGTAATCCCGCCGGCGCCATCCACATCACAGGGAAGTCCGGGACCGGGGATTACAGCCAGACAATCCAGGTTTCAGAAGCATCCTCCTCAGCAGAAAACAGCGCCATCCCTTACCTGTGGGCACGCACCCGCGTAGAGAACCTGATGGATTATGGCTTCAGCGGCGGGGATGAGGAGGCTGTCAGGAAAGAAGTGACCGCCCTGGGCCTTGACTACAGCATGATGACATCCTATACCTCCTTTGTGGCCGTGATAGATGAAGTGCGCAATACCACAGGTGAAAGCAGGGACGTGGACCAGCCGCTTCCCCTTCCCCTGCAGGTATCTGACCTGGCGGTGGGAGGAGGTTACACCATTGGCTCGGAACCCAGTGTCCTGATTCTTATGGCAGCCGCGGCTTTTATATTGATTTTGAATACCGTTTCCGGCAGCCATCATACAGGAGGTAAGGATGATGACTGAGTCAACGTTACCGGACCCCCTTAAACAAAAGTCCATGCTCACGCAGAACTGGCCATTCTACCTCACCGGGACAGCCGTCATAATCGTCATCAAAGGCTTTTTCACACATGGGGCCGCCAGCCGCCTCACATGGATCCTGGCCCCCACGGCCCGGTGGGTCAGGATTTTGAGCGGGATTCCCTTTGAGTATGACCCCATTGCAGGATATGTGAACTATCCCCTCCGCTTTATCATTGCGCCATCCTGTTCCGGTGTCCAGTTCATGATGATTGCCATTGCCATGCTTATCTTTTCTTATGTGCACCGCATGGACACCATAAGGAAAAAAGCCATCTGGACTGTTTTCAGTTTCGTGATATCCTATCTGTCCACCGTCCTTGTCAACGGGTTCAGGATTGTGCTGTCCATATATCTTCCGGCCTCACTGCCGCTCTGGCTGCACAATCCACGGCTTTATGACGGGTGGCTGACCCATGGACGGCTGCACACCATCATCGGCGTGGCCGTGTATTTCACCTCACTCTTCATCCTGTATCGCGGCGCCGGACATATTTCGGGCAGACCGTCCTTCCGGTGGCTCCCGCCCGTATTCTGGTATGTCTCCATTGTGCTGGGCATCCCTTTCCTCAACCGTGCATACAAAAATAACGTACACCGCTTCCTGGAATACGCAGCTCTTCTGACAGCCGTATGCGCGGTCATCCTGTTCCTTTTCTTTGTGGCAGGCAGGATGAAAGGATGTTTTATGAAAAAGGATGGAAATGTTTCCAGGGACAAAATTTAGCTGATTTATAAAATTCCCCTGCCATCCGGCGTCCGGCCGGTCAGCAGGGGAATCCTCATCTTATCCCTCTTATCTCATCACAGTTCTACATGTGTCACAGCCCTCACAGCCCTACATGTGTCACTGCCCTACACATCATCACAGCCCTACCTGTATCACTACCCTACACATCATCATCGTTCTACCTGTATCACAACTCCACATGGCTGGCATTCTGAAACACCGGATACACCGCCGTAGAATGCACCAGCCCCAGCCTTACGCTCATCTCAGCATATGCAAGCGCGATAAACGCGGGGTCGAAGACCTTAACCGGAAGTTCCTTTTCCAGCATCGCCCCATAGCTTGCCATGCCCAGGCAGCCCAGGATGACGCCGTCCGCCTGTTCCTGCCTCACCGCCCTCCCGCAGACCTGTTTCAGATACCGCTCAGTTGCCCCAGGGTCGGTCCTCAGTTCACCGATGGGAATGTCAAGCGCCTGCACGGAGGTCATCTTTTCCCTGGCAATCCCATTGCGCATCAGCCTCCGGTATGTCCTTGGTATGTTGGCGCCCTCCGTCGTGACTACCACGAAACGGTTGCACAGCAGATTGGCAGCGCAAAGACTGGTCTCCCCGGGTCCGATGACCGGAATCCTGACATTTTCCCGCACCGCATCAATCCCCACATCGCTGAAGCAGTATATGACAATGGCGTCATAGCCCTCCTTCTCGGCTTTTATGCCCTCCTTTACAAGCTCCGGGGCGGCAAATGCCTCGTCCGTGTTGCAGTCCAGCTCATCTGGCCCCTTCTTTATGCAGTCCACGGATATCACCACGCCCTCTGACACGGCGGCTGACAGCATCTTTTCCCTCTGGTCCATGGTTTCCCGGTCCATGGCCTTGTCTGTCATGATTACTTTAATCTTCATTCCTACCTCCACACATCTGTCTCGATGCCTATCTCAGATGACACAAAACGCCTGCCTCCGCTGCATTTATAATTCTTATATGCATTGAGGATGATATTCCTGGCCATGAGCAGGGTCGGGATATTGATGAACACCAGCACTACGTTAATCAAATCCGATACATACCACAGGTTGTCCAGCTGAAGCCCTGCCAGCACGGTAATGGTTCCCAGAGGCACAAAGAAAAATGCGCCCAGCACGCGGACAAAACCGATAAAACCTTTGCTGGTGGAAATCTTGTTGGCTGCAATCTCCGCATAGGTCAGGTCGCACAACAGGGTTGTGAATGCAAACAGTCCGAATGCAACGGCCACGAAGATCAGCACCGCGGTGTCCATGGCAGTGCCTGGAACCAGTTCCTTGACCGAGGTCAGGAAGGTGCCTATCTTATCCAGCTTCAGGGTATCCCAGTCAAGGGCGGGATTCTCCCAGATGGTTCCCGCCGTGATGACAAAACCGGTCAGGGAACAGATTACGATGGTATCCACAAATACGCCGATGGCCTGGACAAAGCCCTGTTCACAGGGGTGGTTTGCATCGGCAATGGAGCTGGCCTGGGTGGCAGTACCCATGCCTGCCTCGTTGGAGAGAAGTCCCCTCTTGAGTCCCTGGGCCATGGCCACGCCAAAAGCGCCTCCGAAGACCGCCGATGGCTTGAACGCCCCTGCGAACACAGCAACCACAAAGGCCGGAACCTTATTCAGGTTCAGTATGATAAGCAGCGCAATCACTGCAATATATAGCGCCGCCATCACAGGAACAGCCTTGTCAGAGAACCGGACCACGCTTTTAATCCCGCCAAAGGTAATGACCGCGATAATCACCACAATGGCAATGGCAATGATATAATAAAGGGGTTCTGAAACCTGGGTCACACGCCCGGTCACCTCATTGGCAATGGAGCTGGCAGCCGTAAACACATGGAACGTATGTACCGGGATGCTGAGCATGTTGTAGAGCAGGTACAGGATACACATCCCCCCGCCGACCCATGCCTTGTTCTTCCATATCTTCTGGATATAAAAGGTAAATCCGCCCACATATTCATCGCCCTTTTTCTCCTTGTATATCTGCGCCAGGGTGGCCTCGCCAAAGGAGGTTGCCATGCCTGCAAAAGCAGATATCCACATCCAGAAGATTGCGCCGGGGCCGCCGATCGTGACGGCGCCCGTAACGCCCACGATGTTGCCTGCCCCTACCCTGCCGGCCATACTGATCAGGAAGGCTGCAAGCTGGGTGGTGCCCACCTTGGCTTTTGTCTTTGCAGTAAGCAGCTTAAGGCCGGTCTTAAATTCCTTCAGCTGGACAAAATTGAATTTAAAGGTAAAGTAGAAACTGCCTCCCAGCAGCAGTAAGATTGCCAGGGAGAACTGTCCCAGAACCGGGATACCGGAATACCACGCATAATTGGTTGGGAAATCCCATAGGAAATCCGCAACAGGCACAACGCCTGCAAACATCCTGTCCACCATCTCAAAAATTCCCGCCATGAACCATTTCCTCCATCTCATCTTGTATTGTTAATGTTTTCCACCGCATCCGCTGTAATAACGGTACATTTCCTCACCGGTTGCCCACCAGACACCGCCCAGATCATTGATATGATCAATCAGTTCCTCCAGCATCCCAATCCTGCCGGGCGCTCCGATGGCAGCCGGGTCAAGCTGCAGCACATAGCATAGCCCGTATTCATGGCAGCCGCTAAACTCATCCTTCCAGTTGCTCAGCACGCCTGTATAGTTGGCAATCCTTCCCTGCCCTGCCGGAAATGCAGGATGATAGTTAAATGCAAAATAAGGCAGGTCATAATTCACCCAGTGTATGGGAATCTCCAGGATGGAGGCCCCGTCCCCCAGGTCCTTTACATACGGCCTGTCATCATCACAGAGATTGCTGGAATATACCATGCCATGCTTTCGCGCAATCCTCAGCGTATCCAGGGTCAATTCGCCTTCCGGGCTTCTGAATCCCCTGGGCCTTATGCCGCAGAGCCGTCCGATGGCCTCCGCGCCCTTCCGGATGGCTTCCTCCTGTTCCTCAACGGACAGCAGGGCCATATTCTCATGCCGGTAGCCCAGGGCGCCGATTTCATGGCCCCGTCCATGGACTTCCAGGATTTTATCCGGGTATTGCTCCGCCACCCACCCGGGGGTGAAGCATGTTGCCTTTATCCCTTTATCATCCAGGATATCGAGGATACGGTCCAGGCCCCGGTTCATCCCATACTGTCCCAGGGACAGGGTCTTTGGCATATTGACACATGTCTGGTCCAGCTGGAGCCAGAAAAGCTCTGCATTCAAATTAATGGTAATCATGGCCGCGCATTTTTTCCCGCCGGGCCACTGGGGTCTTTCTGATCTCATCTATACCACCTCCTGAGCCTTACTGTAATCAGAACCGGAATGTTCCCTGTACCAGTCGGCAATCTGGGACCCGGTTGCAATCCACACATCCTTTTTGGACGTAATGTGCTGCAGCAGATGGTCCAGGATCCGTATCCTTCCCGGGGAACCGATTACCTGGGGATGGCTCATGAAGGAAATGCACAGTCCGTATCTGTAATGCCCCTCAAACTCGCGCATGAAATTATCCTCCACATTCCGGTAACAGGAAATCCGGTCCTGTCCCGCCGGCTCTGCCGGATACATGTGGTAGGCCATGGCAACATAGTCGTCCACCTCCCACTTGGTGGGAATCTCGATAAAATCCGTCTCCCTGCCGTCAATAACAGTCCTGTAGGGCCGGTCATCCCCTCTCATGGAACTGGAATAACGGATTCCCCTTTCATACAGCAGCTTCGGCGTTTCCACGGCCCAGTCCCCGGAGGGCGTCCTGAAACCTTCCACATCGTGTCCTATAAGCTCCCTTAGTATCCTCTGGGGCTTTTCAATGATTTCAATCTGCTCCTCAGCCGTCTTTCCGGCAAACCTTTCATGGGCATATCCATGGAGTCCTATCTCATGTCCTGCGGCGGCAATCCGTTTTACCACCTCCGGATACCGCTCCGCCGTAAGGCCGGGAATGAAAAAGGTTGCCTTTACCCCATACTGATCCAGCTTATCCAGGATCCTGTCCGCGCAGCGCTTGGGACCGTACTGTCCCACGGACAGGGACTTGATGTACTGTTCCCCGTTCGGAAGCCCCCTGTTTCCATTTTCCCAGGTTGTATCACCGTCCAGGTCAAAGGAAAACATAACCGCGCATTTTTTGCCCTCCGGCCATTGAATTTCATCCATGCTCCATCGCTCCTTTTCATGATTATTGTATATTTATTAACAATAGTATGGCTGTGTATTTAACTTATTGTTGTTTATATATAGCAAGAACCATGCCAAGGAGAAAATAACGTATTTTTATGCATTTTCATTTATATTGATATGAGAAATAGGGTTTATAGGATAATATTTATCCTGCAAACCCTATTTATTCCATGGCCTATCCTGTTGGTTTTAATAATCTATCCCATAACCCATTCTGCTGGTTTTATTAACTTATCCCATAACCCATTCTGCTGGTTTTATTAACTTCCCCCATAACCCATACTGCTGTTCTTAATAACTTCCCCCATAACCCATTCTACTGTTCTTAATAGCTTCCCCCATGACCATCACGCCCCTCAATGGCCTGGAGAAGGGACAGCCCGTCCTCCGTGATTACACTGCCTCCCCGGCCCCTGACAGACCTGACGAACCCGTGGGCGGACAGCTTAGACAGCGCCTTCCTCACCTCGGCTTCCGTGTAGAACCCTCCGTTGCCGTTCACCTTCTCCAGCAGCTTCTGCCGCCCGTAACGTTCCTTCCGCTCCAGGGATTCACGCAGCTGCACAAGGACTGCCTTATATAACCCCAGATCCTTCCACTCATTTAATATGAACCGTTCCAGGATTCCCGGCTCCTTCCCCGCTGCCTCCGGCATGCGGGTCTTCTGTCCCCTGCCCGCGAAACCAGGGACAGCCCTTTCCCTCCCGGTCCGCAGGGGCGGCAGGTCCTCTGCCCCAATCACCTGCTTTTCCTTTGTCAGAAGGAACTCCACCACATTGCGCAGCTCCCTTACATTGCCCCTCCACGGATAACGGGTGAGGATCGCCTCAGCCTCCGGCGTCAGCGCCATGTCCGAACGGTTCCTGCCTGCAAAGAAATAGAATATGGGAAGTATGTCCTGGGTCCGCTCCCTTAAAGGGGGCACGTTAAGGGGCAGCACATTTAAACGGTAGAACAGATCCTCCCGGAAGCTGCCATTTTCCACCATGGTAAAAAGGTCCTTGTTGGTGGCTGCAATCACCCGCACATCCACGTCAATGCTTTTATCCGAACCGATCCGGTCCACCTTCCGCTCTTCCAGCACGCGCAGCAGCTTGGACTGGAGGGACATGGGCATTTCCCCTATCTCATCAAGGAAAATGGTCCCTCTGTGTGCCAGTTCAAAGTACCCCATCTTGCCGCCCTTCTTGGCGCCGGTAAAGGACCCTTCCTCATACCCGAACATCTCGCTCTCTAAAAGGCTGTCCGGTATGGCCGCGCAGTTGACGGCCACGAAGTTATAATTCTTCCTGGCGGACTCGTTGTGTATGCCCTGGGCGAACATTTCCTTGCCTGTCCCGCTTTCCCCCGTAATCATCACGGCCGCGTCGGAGCGCGCCATCTGCCTGCCGTTGTTCACGGCTTCCCGGATGGCCCTGCTGGTCCCGATGATATCCTCAAAGGTATACCTTGCCCTGTGGCTGGTCCCGTACAGCTTGGAGCGCATGTCATGCTGCCTGGTCTCCGCTTCCTCAAAGTCCTTCAGTGTTATGATATGTCCTGCAACCTTATCCCCGGAACGGATTTCCACTGCGGATGCAATCAGGTTGCTCTCCCCTGTCTTAATCAGCTTTTCCCAGGCGCTCTTCACATCCAGCTCGGGCAGCAGCTCCTCAATGTTAAACCCCAGAAGCACCCTGGAGCGGTGGGACATCAGCTGCCTGGCCTTCTCATTGCACAGATACACGCGGCCCACCACGTCCGTTATGATGATTCCCTCATTCATCAGGTTCATGAGGGTATTCAGCTTATCCGACATATTTTCCTTGTCATTGAGCAGTTTATCCATGCTGGAGTCAATGTAATAATACTCCCTTCTGGCAGCAGCCGCTTCCTTGGAGGAAAACTCATCATAAACCCCCAGCTTCTCAGCAATGATATACAGGCTGTTCATGTCAACCGAGCTTTCGCCCACATCGATGACCTGGCTGATTCCCTGGGGCACCAGATGCCCCTCATTGGGGGTGATGGCAAGCCGGATGGACCTGTCGTATTCCCCCGTCCCATAGTACGGGAACAGTTCCACATCCCGAAAGCCCGAGGCATACATGCTGGTTATGGTGTGCATGCAGGTCCTGTGGTCAAAGTTGACCAGCAGCGCCTTGGTTCCCTTTGGTATCTTCTTAAGCTTTTCCATCTGTTTTTTGGTCAGGGCCAGCGAGAGGACCACGATTTCGGACTGGTCGCTGATTTTCTGGCGGACCTGCTGGAATATGTTAAATGCCGACACCAGCACATAATCCTCCTCTATCCGTTTAAGGGTCTCCACTTCCGCAATGGAATAGGCCTTAAAGCTTGCGTATCTGCCCAGATATTTGCTGATATTGTCCATCAAAAACCTTGCATATTGCTTTTCCGTTGCCACTACCGCTATCTCTTTCATCCACCGTCACCTCGCCCGTACCGCATATGGTCAATTATACCTGAGGCGGATATCTTTTTCAACTCCCCTGCTTCTTGCACATACCGTGAAAGCTGTATATAATGGTATGAGACAATCCGTAAAATGGAGGCCCATATGGCAAAAATCGTACCAATGCAAAGCCTGTACTGCTCCATGCAGGACGAGAATAAAATATGCAGTTTTGACATCGAGGTCCTGACAGGACCAACCACGCCCCTGATCCATCCCATGTCCCGTTTCTGGCTGGTCAACAGCGGGAAAGGGACGCTTATGCTCAACAACCGTCCCTATGATCTGAAACCAGGCGCCGTGGTCTGTGTCCTTCCCTGGCAGATCAGTGACATCGTGGAGGTGGAATCGCCCATACAGTTTTTTGTGATGGCGTATTACTTTGACAATATCAATGAAATCATCAAGACCTTTTATAATCCGGGCAATGAACCGCTCTCCATCATACAGACCCTTTCCGCCAACCCGGTCCTGTATCTTGAAGGCGAGGCCCTTGCATCCATGCAGAAGCTGTTCCTTCAGATTAAGGGAGAAATCGGCATGGAATCCACTATGGAAATCGGCACGGAACCCGCCGTGGAGTCCGGAATGGAAACCGCTGTGGAGTCCGGAATGGAATCCGTCATGAAATCCGACATGAAATCTGCCCCAAAGTCCGTGGCCGACATGCCGCAGGATCCACCCATCCACCCATCCGCTGCATCCTGTCCCCCTTCCCAGGAACTCAGCAACCTCTATATCACCAACAAGCTCATTGAAATCATCATTCATTTCCTGCGCGCCAAAAAGGCGGCATCCCTGCCGCCTTCCGCCCGGATCATTGAACCCAGTGAGATATTCCAGTATCTGTACAGCCACCTGAACGAGAAAATCACACTGTCCATGCTGTCCCAGATATTTTATATGAGCGAGTCCTCCATCAGCGCCTATATCACAAGGACCACCGGACTGTCCTTCTTTGACCTGTTAAATGAAATGCGGATTGGAAAAACCATCAATTTCCTGCTGTACACCGACTTTACCCTGGAAGAGCTGGCTGAAATCCTGGGCTTTGTGGACAGCGCCCATATCAGCAAGGTCTTTTCAGCCAGGGTAGGAATGAAGGCCAATGAATTCCGCGCCACCTACCAGAAGGTGGGCAGCCTGTGCCGGATTAAGGACAGGAAGGACTTCTACACCATTGTTTCCTATATCTACCGCCACTACAGCGAGCCATTAAATCCGCGCATGGTGGGGGAACGCTTCCACCTGTCGCCCAGAGAGCTGAACCGTATCCTCCTGTACCAGGTGGAGATGAATTTTTCCGATTACCTCAACTTCATACGGGTCAACCGGGCGTCCGAGCTGCTGCTTTTGACCACCAGGAGCATCCTTGACATTGCCCTTGATACCGGATACCACAATGAGAAGACGCTGACCCGCAATTTCCTTAAGTTCCGCTCCATGACCCCCGGCAAATTCCGCCAGGCTGTGGAACTGCAGGAATTTTAGTCCCCGGACCGCTTTTCATCCCCAGGCCAGTTTTCATCCCCGGACCATTAATCGATTACCTTCAGCCCCTTTGCCACAATGGTGATGAAGTCCTGGACATTGGTAACCACGGTGGTGGCGCACAGGCTTCCCCTGTCCAATAGCTTGTTTACAACAAATTCATCCGCATCCACGGTGTACAGGTAGACCGGGCGTATGGTGCCATCCGGCATCACCCGGAAGGACGGCGTCATATTGCCAGTGGCAATGGTGTGAAGCATGGTTGCCAGGCAGATGACGCAGGTGGATTTCTTCACAAGTCCGCGCATGGCGCCCTGTCCCTCATACGCGCTGGCAATCACCTCCGGCATGGGTCCGTCGTCCCGTATGGATCCGGTCAGCACCATGGGGACATGGTTCTTCACGCAGCTGTATATGATGCCGTTGTCAATGTCATAATCCTTTATGAACTGGGGAATGGAGCCGCTTCTCCTGACCTTGTTGATTACATCCAGATGGTTGTAATGTCCATTGGGCTGGGATACCTGGGTATAGATGTCCTGCCCCAGGGCGGTGTGCAGCAGCGCTCCCTCCAGGTCATGGGTTGCCAGGGCATTGCCTGCCATCAGCCCATGGGCGTAACCGTTGTCAATCAGCGCCTGCATGGCTGCCCTTGCATCCGCGTCAAAGGAAAATGCAGGCCCCATGACCCATACGATATTGCCGTATTCCCTTTCATGCCTTAACAGTTCAAACAGGTTGTCATAATCCCGCGCATAGGAGGTCTCCCGGCTCCTGCCCTGGCGGAACACGAACTGGTCCTCCAGCTGCCCCCCTTCTTCCTCAAAGCCGTGGCAGTGCATGTAGATCCCTTCCTCACATTTTTCCGTCCGTCCGAGGATTACCTTGTCGCCCTTCTTAATATTCCTGTTCTCAACCACTTCAAGGTGCCCGTCGTCACAGAGCACCACGCTGGAGTCCATGCGGCTCTCCTCGGCCAGCACCCATTTCCCATTGATTTTAAAATATTCCGGATACATGGAGGTGCTGTGATAGTTATCAGGCGCAACCCCGTCCATGTCCGCTGCCTCGTATTTCACATCCGGGGCATTCACGAATTTCTCCTGGGTAAAATCAGGATGATGATATTCTGGTAATTGAAATGACATATGGTTTTTCCTCTCTTTTTCTTAAATTAATCAAACACGCCCTGGGCCGGGAGCGGATTTCCAAACACGCCCTAACAAAGGGTGGCATAGATAACGGCCTTGATTGTATGCATGCGGTTCTCCGCCTGGTCGAACACAACCGACTGCCTTGACTCAAACACTTCATCCGTCACTTCCATCTCCGTGATGCCGAACTTTTCAGCGATTTCCGCTCCGATGGTGGTCCTGGTGTCATGGAAGGAGGGCAGGCAGTGCATGAAAATAGCCGTGTGCCTTGCCTTCTTCATCACCTCTTCGTTGACCTGGTACCTGCGCAGCAGTTCAATCCTGGTTCCCCAGACAGAATCCGGCTCCCCCATGGACACCCAGATATCCGTGTACACTGCGTCCGCATCCTTCACACCCTGGTCCACATCCTCTGTCAGCCGGATGGTGCATTCATTTTCCTCTGCAATCCGCCTTGCCTCGTCCACCAGTTCCTGGGCCGGGAACAGTTCCTTTGGGGCGCAGGCCGTAAAGTGGATGCCCATCTTGGCGCAGGCCACCATCAGGGAATTGCCCATGTTATTCCTTGCATCTCCCATGTATGTAAAGCGCAGCCCTTTGAGGCAGCCGAACTTCTCCTCCAGCGTCAGAAGGTCTGCCAGCATCTGGGTGGGATGGAACTGGTCCGTAAGCCCGTTCCACACAGGCACGCCCGCATACTCCGCAAGTTCCTCCACAACCGACTGGTCATAGCCCCTGTACTCAATGCCGTCATACATCCTTCCCAGGACCCTGGCCGTATCTGCAATGCTCTCCTTTTTGCCCATCTGGCTGCTGCCCGGGTCCAGGTAAGTCACACCCATGCCCAGGTCCCGTCCCGCAACCTCAAAGGCGCAGCGGGTGCGGGTGGACGTCTTTTCAAACAGAAGCACGATGTTCCTGTTGTCCAGGTATTTGTGGGGAACGCCGTTCCTCTTCATGTTCTTGAACTGTTTGGACAAATCCAGCAGATAGCGGATTTCCTCCGGCGTGTAGTCCAATAACTTCAGGTAATTCCTTCTTCTGATATTCACTGCCATCTTCCTTACTCCTTTGCTATGTTATTTGATTGTCCGGTCGCGCTCCAGGTCGGGAATGGATGTTCACCCGCGTTCCAGGGGCATGCTCATGCACCTGGGGCCTCCCCTTCCCCTGGACAGCTCCGAACTGGGCATTTCAAGGACCTCGATGCCTTTATCCCTGAGCATCTCATTGGTTATATAATTCCGGTCATATACCACCACCTTGCCCGGCTCAATGCACAGTGTATTGGAACCGTCATTCCACTGCTCCCGCTCCGAGGCAACCCGGTCCTTTCCGCCGCAGCGTATCATGGTCACCTTATCCGTCCCCAGATAATCTGCCAGGACAGCCGGAAGCGGACGGTCAAGTTCCCTTACTGCAAGCCGGCCCCTGCGGTCCCCGCGCCGGATTTCATAGATGCGCAGGTTCCCCAGGATGCCGGGATGGATGGTGAACTTGTCGTAGTCCACCTGGGTGCACACCGTATCCAGATGCATGAACGCACGGATACTGGGGATATCCAGGGCCAGGATGGTCTCCACCTCACAAGCGCTGTCCTCAAACAGGTTCTGGGCCAGAAGTTCAATTGCCTCCGGCGTGGTCCTCTGGGAGATTCCCACGGCCAGGACCTTGCTGCCCAGGTTCAGGATATCGCCCCCCTCAATGGAGAAAGGATACTCCCTTTTATAGTAAAACGGCGTCTGCCCCCTGTAGTCCGGATGGTGCTCCAGTATATACTGCCCGTAGATGGTTTCCCTTCTCCTGGTCCTTGAATACATGCAGTTCAGGCTGACTCCCGTGCCGATGCACGCAAACGGGTCCCTTGTAAAGTACAGGTTGGGGATGGGATCCATGATGAAACGGCTGTCTGATTTGACCAAATCCACTAATGGACTGTGGGTTTCAGACTTAATCTCATGCATGCTGACGCCGGACATTGTCTTTAGCACCAGCTCCTTTTCATCCGGAATATCCATCAGGAAGCCAAACAGCTGGTTCCTGAACTTCTGCGCGGTGTTCCCGGCCTCACTGATGAACTGCCGGATGAAGTTCTCCCTGATATCCCCGGACTGTCTTAACACGTCCGCCATCATGTCCTCCATATAGACCACCTGGCTTCCGTTTTCCTTTAAAATGCGGGCAAAAATATCGTGTTCCCCCTGGGCTGTCTTAAGGTATGGGATATCGTCAAACAACAGCCGTTCCAGTTCCCCCGGAACCAGGTGTTCCAGTTCCTTCCCCGGCCTGTGGAGCATGACCTTTTTCAACTTTCCTATCTCGCTTTTCACACAGATTGGCATGCAATTATCTCCTTTGCGCTCTTGTTCCGCTCTCTTATGGATATTCTATTATATTTTTATTGGGACGATAGGACATCCAGGGAGTCTGCACTGGTATTTTAACCTGTTTTGGCCTGGAATATGTCCGGGACATATGCGCCGGAACCGGCGCAATACAAAGATGTAAGAATGGAAACCGCGCCCTTTTCCAGTTCCATGGAGCGGTTTAAATACAAAAATATTTTCCTTATTTGTCTGAAATATGCTAAAATACCTCCATGGCATAAAGCAATGGAGGTATCTGTCATGACACTGCAGCAACTGCGGTATATTGTAACAATTGTAAACTGCGGCTCGATTTCCGAGGCGGCAAAGCAGCTCTTCATCACCCAGCCCAGCCTTTCCAATTCGGTGAAGGAGCTGGAAAAGGAGATGGGGATTTCCATCTTTAACCGCAGCCCAAAAGGGATTGCCCTGTCCTCTGAAGGCACGGAGTTCCTCTCCTATGCAAGGCAGGTACTGGAACAGGCGGAACTGCTGGAACAGCATTATACGGGAAGGAAACCCTTAAAACGGATTTGCTCCATATCCACCCAGCATTATGCATTTGCGGTCAATGCATTCGCCAACCTGGTATCCAGGCAGAATACGGATTCCTATGAATTTACCCTGAGGGAAACCCGCACCTACGAAATCATAGATGATGTGAAAAACTACCGAAGCGAGCTGGGCATCCTGTATGTCAATGAATTCAACCGCAAGGTGCTGGAGAAGCTGTTTAAGGAAAATGGACTTGTCTTCCATCCCCTGCTCCAGGCCGACCCTCATATATTCATCAATGTATCCCATCCCCTGGCCGGCCGCAAAAGCGTTTCCATCCAGGAGCTGGAACCTTATCCATTCCTGGCCTTTGAACAGGGGGAACAGAATTCCTTTTACTTTTCTGAGGAAATCCTGAGTACCATTCCCAGGAAAAAGGTAATCTATGTAAGCGACCGGGCCACCCTTTTTAACCTTCTAATCGGATTAAACGGCTATACCATATGCAGCGGCATACTCAACAGCAATTTAAACGGTGATTCCATTATCGCCGTCCCCCTGGAGACAGAGGAATCCATGCTCATCGGATGGATTGCCAATCCCAGGCTGCATCTCAGCGAATTTGCTAAAAAGTACCTAGAGGAGCTGGAACGGCTGATCCGGTGATACCAATCCCCTGCTTTCCCTGTCAGGAAGCCATCAGCCGGAATACGGACTCATGGATTTTATTGGCTATATAGGGATTGTTCATGGTATACAGATGGATTCCGTCCACCCCATGGGCCGCCAGGTCCACAATCTGGTCAACCGCGTAGGCGATTCCCGCATCCCTCATGGCCACCGGATTATCCCCGTACCGCTCCATCATGGATGTGAACTTTTTAGGCAGCCTGACGCCGCAAAGGGAAACCATGCGCTCAATCTGCTTTTTATTCACAACCGGCATGATTCCCGCCTCCACCGGAACCCGGATGCCCGCCAGGTCAAGCCGTTCCCTGAAACGGTAAAAATACTCATTGTCAAAAAAGAGCTGGGTAATCAGCTGGCTGACCCCTGCGTCCACCTTGTGCTTCAGATTGTGGATATCCCGCACCAGGCCCCCGGATTCCTGATGGCCTTCCGGGTAACAGGCGCCAATGATATTAAAATCGCCGTGCTCCCTGATGAATCCCACCAGATCCGCGGCATACTTAAAATCGCCCGCAGGCTCCCTGTCCGGGATGCGGTCGCCTCTCAGCGCCAGGATATTCTCAATCTGATGGGCCTTTAACTGTAAAAGTATCTCTGCAGCATCTTCCTTTGTCAGATGCAGGCAGGGTATATGGGCCACGCTTTCAATCCCGTACCTGTGCTTGATGGAGGATGCAATCTCCAGGGTGGCGCGGCTGTTCTCACTGCCTCCCGCCCCGTAGGTCACACTGATGAAATCCGGCGTCATGCCCTTAAGTTCATCCAGTGTCTTATATATGGTATCCACGGGCGCTGTCCGTTTGGGCGGAAATACCTCCAAGGACAGCACTGTTTTCTGTTTAAAAAATTCCGATGTCTTCATACATTTTCCCCTCTTTCCTGATTGCAGTCATCATAGCACAAACAGAAAAGAGACGGATAATTCCTATTTTTTATGGCTTTCTATAGATTTAAACTATATCCCTGTCATAAGCCTTGATATACACAAAGTTTTCATTGTTCCGGTCCATGGTATATTCCGGATTCAGGACGGCGTCAATGAATTCTTTCCCGCCCGGTTCAACCGCAGCCAGCTTCATGCCCAGTTCCCGCTCCACATCCTCCACCGTCAGGTCGTCCAGGAATACCTGTTCCCCCATGCGCAGCATATTGGAAGGAATCAGCAGCACGCTGCCCAGGTCCTCCCCCTTATCCTGGCGCTCCTTCAGCTGCCCGATCAGGTCCTGTCCCGTTATCAGACCCGATACGGTGATGGTCTCCCCGAAGAAATCATTCCTGATATAATACACATGGATGGTCAGGTGGGGGAACGCCTTCATCAGCTTGTCCGCAAACCCGCGGATGGTGGGGTATGCCAGCTTCCCGGTTGCAATTGTAAGCGTACGCCTTACCTGCCCTGCCATCGCTTCATGGCCCGCGCCGTGAACCACCTCATCCAGGGCCTCCTCAAATTCATTGATGAGCATGCGCATCATACCCACGCCGTTCTCCAGCTGGATATAACCGTCATAGCGCTCCTCCTCCGGGAACTCCCGGCCTGCCGTGATGTACCACTCGTCGCTTGCATGGATGAAGTGCAGGCCGAACCTGTCATAGTATTCCTGCTGGCGGCTTTCTACCATGTCAATCACGGCCCCTGCCTCTTCCTTTGTATACAGTCCGATGGGGAACAGGTTGTCCCGGAACCTGGTGATTCCGGCCGGGACAACCGATACGCTCCTTAAAAACGGCAGGTACCGGGCCAGGTCATCCATGGTCCGTTCCAGTTCCGCCCCGTCGTTCACATTCTTACAGCACACAACCTGTCCGTTCATCTCCACATGCCCGTCATAGAGCATCTGCAGATACTTCAGCTTCTCCCCCGCAAAACGGTTGTTAAGCATCTTACACCGCAGTTCCGGGTTCGTGGTCTGCACGGAAATATTGATGGGCGCCAGCTGCATCCGGATAATCCGCTCAATATCCCTCTCCTTCATATTGGTCAGGGTGATATAATTCCCCTGCAGGAAAGAAAGACGGGAATCGTCATCCTTAAAATACAGGGTATCCCTCATCCCCGGCGGCATCTGGTCGATGAAGCAGAAGATACACTTGTTGCTGCAGGAGCGGTAGTCACTCATGAGTCCGTTTTCAAACTCAATGCCCAGATCGTCGTCGTACTCCTTATCAATCTCCAGCAGCCATTCCTCGCCGTCCTGTTTCCTTACCAGCACCTCAATATATTCATCTTTTATCATGTACCTGTAATCAAAGACGTCCTCCACATCCTGGTCATTGATTGCAAGCAGCACATCCCCTGGTTCAATCCCCATTTCTTCTGCAATGGAACCGGGAAACACTTCCTTTATCACATGTTCATTCTTTTTTATTTTCAACTGTAATCCCTCGACCTATCATTTATTCAATTCACACAGACCAGAATATCAGTAATGGAAACATTTTTCAAGGGCTAACCCTTTTCTTTTCTGCATTCCCTTTTATTCACAGTTATCTACGCAACGCAGTACTGGTCACGCCTTCGCCTCACGGTAACAGGACCACACGCAGCAGCCTGTAAACAATGCCACGAACAGGGCCGATACGCCCATGGACAAAAAGCTTACGCTGCCCCCAAAGGAGATTTCCCGGATCAGGCGGGTGGTATGGGTCAGGGGCATGATGTCCACAACCCACTTTAATGCCTGTGGTATGCCGTCCAGGGAAAAGAAGGTACCGCACAAAAAGGACATGGGGGTAATCACGATATTGGTAAAGTTATTCATATCGTAATGGCTTTCAATCATCATGGCCGCAAAGAAGCCCAGGGCTGCAAATATCAGTGAATTAAGGATTACCGCGGTCAGAAGCCAGCCGTTTAACACCAGGTCCGCCCCGGATACCAGCCCCAGGATCACGATGAACACGCCGGAATACATGCCACGCAGCGCGCCGGCCAGGATATGCCCCGCAGCCAGCAGATACATCCGGGTGGGGGAATAAAAATAACATTCAAAGCTTTTTTCATGGAGCCGCATCACGCTGATACGGGTGGATACGGACGTATAGCTGTTGCGCATGGTGGTCATGGCCAGCAGTCCCGGGATCAGATAGTAGAGATAGGGCCGCCCGCCCACATCCATCATTCTCCCCAGTCCCATCCCAAAGGTCACGAAATACAGGAAGGGGGACACCATCTGTGAAAATGTGACCCGCCAGAAACGTCTCTTGAGGAACAGCCATTCCCTCCACAGGATCGTGGTTATTTCCATCCTCCCACCCCCTTGCTGGTGTGGTGGAAGAACACGTCCTCCAGGGTGGAGGGCAGAACGCTGCAGGGCACATCCAGGGAAGCCGCCCTGGCCTTTGCCTCCGGCAGGTTTCCAAAAAACTCTGACTTCATCCGCTCATCCTCCCCTTCGTATTCCACCTTAAAAGGCCCGATTTCAGCAATCAGCCCCTCCGGGGTATCCTCCCGGAATATCTTTCCCCCGTCAATCAGCATCACGTCATCGCACAGGTGCTGGGCCTCCTCTATATAATGGGTGGTCAGGAGGATGGTCTTCCCCTCCTTGTGCTGCATCCTGAGGAAATCCCAGATATCCCGCCTGGCATTGGGGTCGATGCCCACCGTTGGTTCATCTAAGAACAGATACCTGGGATCATGTATCAGGGCCTTGGCAATCATCAGCTTGCGCTTCATGCCTCCTGACAGGCTCTGGGATACCCGCCTGCGCACGGATTCCAGGCCAAGGAAGCTTAAGAGCCTGTCCGTGGACGCAACAATATCCGCCTTTCCCATCCGGTAAAGGCGGCCTGCAAATTCCATATTCTCTTCCACGGTCAGCTCCTTATCCAGGTTGATGTGCTGGCTGGTAACGCCGATTGCCTGCTTGACCGCCACCGCGTTCCGGTCCATGGGCTGCCCGTCAAACAGGATGGTTCCCGTATCCGGGCTTAATAAGCCGGTCATCATGCGCATCAACGTCGTCTTCCCGGCGCCGTTGGGACCAAGCAGTCCCAGGAATGTCCCGTCCTTTATCTCCATGGACACCCCGTCCACCGCCGTGACCGTCCCGAATGTCTTATGAAGGCAGTCACACACAATCATGGGTCTGCCTCCCCTGTTTCTTAATGATGATGGTTGAAAGATAAGGGATATCGTACTGCTTAAGCTCCTCAAAATCCGTGACCAGGCGCTCCTCCCCTGTTCCAGACTTGGTAATCAGGACAAAATTATCCTCCAGATGGTTTTCACGGATGGCCTGGATCAGCGCCTCCTGATTGGAGGAAGGCTTCATCAGCACCACATTGTCGTGCTCCCTCAATACCTTTCCCAGGTCCTCGCTGCTGTTCTTGCGCACAGGCGCCACCACAAGGTCCTCATCCCAGGCCACCAGGGGCATCTTCATGGAATCCGCCACGGCACAGAAGGATGTGATTCCCGGTACGACCTCCACTTCAACGCCCGCCTGTTCCATATATGGCAGGGTGTACATGAAGGTGCTGTAAACAGCCGGATCCCCCAGGGTGATGAATGCCCCTGTCCCGTCCTCCTTCAGCTCCCCTGCAATCAGGGCCGCATTCTCCTCCCACATCCGGCGCAGCTTCACACCGTGGTAATGCATGGGATAGACCAGATTCACAATCCTGGCCTTTGTATCCTTAAGCAGGTCTTTTATGATGTCAAATGCAAAACTGCCCGCCCCGGCTTCCTTTTCAGGGCAGAATATGACATCCGCCTCCTTAAGGATCCGGTATGCCTTTAAGGTCAGCAGTTCAGGGTCTCCCGGCCCCACGCCGATTCCGTATAATTTTCCCATATTCCATTCCTCTTTTCGTTCTTCGTACCATGACATGGTAACATATCAAAACTCAAAGAGCAATTCTTTCCCGCTATTTTAATGAAAATGTCCGCCAACCCATTCGGCCAGGGTTTCATATAATAAATCCGGGTCAATGGGCTTTGCCAGATGCCCGTTCATACCAGCCTCCCCGGCCCTCACCACGTCCTCATGGAAGGCGTCGGCCGTCATGGCTATGATGGGGATGTTCCCGGCCCTCTCATGGGCCGAGCCGCGGATGGCCTGGGTTGCCTCGTAGCCGTCCATCACCGGCATCTGTACATCCATGAGAATCAGGTCAAAGGAATCACCGTGGGCCAGGAACTGGTCCACGGCGTCCCTTCCATTGACCGCACATTCCACCGTGATATCGGCCATGTGCAGCAGTTCCACTGCAATCTCGCGGTTGAGCACATTATCCTCCACCAGCAGCACGTGATGCCCTGCCAGTTCGGGACGCTGTGACTTTCCTGCCGGAGGGCGAACGGCGCGTTCTATTCCGGTCACGGAAAGCAGGGTATCATATAGGGTGGAGGCGAAAATAGGCTTGGTAATGAATGCGTTGGCTCCGGCCTGCCTGGCGCTGTTCTCAACTGCACCCCAGTCATATGCCGTTATGATGATGATCATGGTCCCGGCTCCCACGATTTCCCTTATCCGGCGGGTTACCTCAACCCCATCCATATCCGGCATCCTTAAATCAATGAGGCAGACGTCATAATCCTCCCCGGACTGGTGGGCCAGACGGACGCGGTTTATACATTCCTTACCGGTCAGGACCCAGTCCGACCGGATTCCAAGGTTCTCCAGCAATAGGGCTGTATGGACACAGCTGTCCCTGTCGTCATCCGTCACCAGCACCTTCAGGGATTCCATCACATACTGTTTGGGCGCAGGCATTTTCCCCTTATCCTTCGGGAGGTCAAAATCCAGCTCCACGGTAAAGGATGTCCCTTTCCCCAGCTCGCTCTGCAGGGTTATGGTGCCGCCCATCAGAGTGACGAGATTCTTGGTAATAGGCATCCCCAGGCCCGTGCCTCCTGCGTTCTGGCCCGCGGACATGTCTTCCTGCTCAAAAGGAACAAAAAGACGCTCCATGAATGCGCTGCTCATTCCTATTCCTGTATCGCTTACCGTAAAACGAAGCCGGATCTTGCCGTCCTTTTTCAGCATCTGCCGGATTTCCATACGGATGCTGCCGCCTTTGGGGGTAAACTTAAGGGCATTGGATAAAAGGTTGAGAAGGACCTGGTTCAGCCGCAGGGAGTCGCCTATCAGTTCCGTTTCCGTAAGTCCCACCAGAGGTACGGTGAAGTCCAGCCCCTTTTCCCTGGCCTGCGGATAGATGATGGAGGAAATGGACTCCACCACGGTCTCCAGCTTGAACGGTTCGTGGGCAATCCTCATCTTTCCCTCGGAAATCTTGGACATATCCAGCACGTCATTAATCAGTGTCATCAGGTGCTTGGATGAATACCCTATTTTTTCCAGGCAGTCCGCCACACGCTGCTTATCGTCAATATAGGCTGCTGCAATGGTGGTCATGCCGATGATTGCATTCATGGGGGTGCGGATTTCGTGACTCATGCGTGACAGGAAGTCTGATTTGGCCCGGTTGGCATGTTCTGCCACGGTAAGGGCATCTTTAAGGGCCGCTGTCTGCTCCGTCAGCTTTCTCTGCATTTCCCTTAATTCGGTCACATCGGTTATATCGATGAAGATAGCCAGGTATACAGGGCTTTTCTCCTGCCAGTCAATACAGGCAGCGTTCACCTGAAGCCACAGGTTCTGTCCCTTCCTGTCCTTGACATGCATGACAAAACGGACCGGCTCCCCCTTTAGCAGTTCGTTCCTGTGGGACTGGATTGTTTCCATATTGTCCCTTATGTTCTGTCCCTGAAGGGCATGCAGCTCCCCGTTTGTATTATCCCCGAAATACTCCATGAAACGGGCGTTGGCGTCCAGCAGGACCATGCCCAGGTCCTGGTCAATCCTGTACTTTGCCACAAAACCCGGAAGGTTCTCATATGTGACGGACCGCTCCCTCTGCATCTGCACCAGGTCATCAATATTCGTAAGCACGGAATACGCCACCTGGTACCCGTCTATATATTCATCTGAAAACCTGGTAGAGAACTGGACCCAGATATACTCCCCGTTCTTCCGCCTGAGACGCGATACCATCTGATATCCGCCCTGGCGCGACTCGAGTGCCTTTATGACGGTCTGGGTAAGGTCATCCCACAGCTCCTGGTCATCCTGATAGTAAAGGTCCGGCTGGTTATGGAACATTTCCTCGTATTCACCGCGCGGCCAGCCAATGAGGTCATAGTAAAATTCATTGGCCCAGACCAGTGTGAAATGCTCATCCAGCAAATGCTTGCTTACACTGACCCTCAGCAGGTTCATCAGCGTGTCATATTCATAACCGGCCGGCATGCCGTTGGTCCCGTCCCGGCCGGCTGCGTTTTTCTTTTCCTGTTCCGTCATCCTGTTGGTTCCCCCTGGTCCTATTTCTTTTCCTGATAACACCCATACTGTCTGCTTCCCGGTGATTGCATAACGCAAGGTACCTTGTTCATGTGCATGTCTTTTTATTATAATTCAAGTATAAAGAAAATTCAACAGACTTCTGGAAATGGCCTCCATAAAATGATAAAATAGACTGCATGACGAAAGAATTCATTTTATTATACGAGGTATTTGACTGTTGAAAACAAAACTTAGGGTCCATAACCTGATTTACCAGTACTTTCTTTTCCGCATCCATTTCCAATATTACCAATATGGAGATACCCTGCCTTCCATCGACACCCTCTGCCGTGAATTCAGTGTTTCCGCACAGACCGTGGCCACTGCCTTACAGCGGCTGCGTGCAGAAGGCTATATTGACATGCACAACGGAAGGCAGACAAGGGTCCTGTTCAGGCAGACCGATGAAGAATACAGGGCTTTTATCCGCCAGTTCTTTTCAGGGCGCATGGCCGCTGCTTCCGGGTTAGCCAGGGCCGTGGAGATGGTCTGCATCCCTCTGATGACGGAAGGATTCATGCGCATGGACGATAAGGACCTGGCATACATCGCCCCCTTTGTGGAGCGTTCCGGAGCTGATGATGTCCTGTATCTGTTCTGTTATGCCCTGCAGAAGCTGGAGAATCCCCTGGCCATGAATCTGTTCTGGGAAACCTCCCTGTTTCTTGGCCTGATGTTCATCAGTGATAATAAAGAAGCTTCCATGAGGAAAAACATGCATGTCCGGGAACAGCTGGAAGCCATCCTGTCCTTGTGCAAGGCCGGTGATAGGGAACAGGTTCATGAAGCGCTGCTTCATTTTCAGGGAAGTTCCGTAAAAAAGGCGTTCCAATTCATCCGGCATTCACTGGCTCCTATGACGGAAAGTGAACCTGTTTCCTTTGTCTGGCGGATTTACTGGGAAAGGCCCCAGATCTGCTATGGGCTGACCATGAGGATCCTCCATGGAATCTATCTGGGGGAATACAAGGACGCGGAATATCTTCCTTCCTATGGGAAGATGTCTGAGAAATATAACGTGTCCGTCAGCACGGTCCGCCGGACCATCCATATGCTGAACCAGACAGGCGCAGCGGTTTCCGTCAATGGCGTGGGGACCCGTATCTTCCCTGCAGGCGTACGCTGCAACCTTCCTGACTTCCAAAGCCCTGCTGTCCGCCGCAACCTGTCCCTCTTTTTGCAGTCCTTTGAAATCATAGCTTACAGCTGCGAGGAAGTGGTCAGCTCCACCCTTTTGTCGCTTACCCGGGAACAATACTCCCAGCTGGTCTGCGTGATTGAACAGCACCGGGATTCGGGGCAGCACGCCTTTACCTTATGGCATCTGCTGATCTGCATCGCCACCCACAATCCACTGGCTGGTATCCGGGAAATCTACTCCAAGCTGTACGGACTCCTTCTCTGGGGCTACCCGCTGAAGGCATCCCTCCCGGAAGCTTCCGGATCCGACCATATCATACGGCAGTTTTCAGACGCCATATTCCTCTGCCTGTGCAATCATGAACCAGACCAGTGCGGCGCTGCCGTGAGGGAAATGATCACAAGGCTGTTCCCTGTTGCGGAAGGGTATCTGCTGTCGCGCGGGATTTCCGCTGAAGAACTGCGCATGTCCCCCTCCATCCGGCTTCTTCTCAATACCCAGATTGAATAGCATTTACTTTTTCCCACAAAATACCGCCCCTTCCGGATTCTTATGCCTCTCATCCGGAAGGGACGGTATGTTTCACCCCATCATATGAATTTTTCCCTGCTCCTGCCCAGTTCTGCCAGGCGCCGGTTCTTCTCATTCACCGGCCCGAAGTCCTTAAGACAGCAGATGACCTGTCCACAGGATGTAAGGAGGGCGGCCGCCCGCTCATAGGTTTCATCTTTTATCAGTTCAAAGGGAGCTTCCGACACCACCTCTGCAGCCAGGGCTTTGGCAACCGGATAATCAATGTCATTTTCATGAAGGATACCAGCCGCAAAGGGAATGCCCCTGCGCTGGAGCTTCCGGTAAACCGGTATCCCGCTTCCATTCCCGCCTATGACAAAGACCTCCGGCTTTCCCTTTACCGGCTCCATCTCAAGACAGCCCAGCTCTGCATGGTAGCTGCCTTTGGAAATCCCATACAGCTGTGTGATATAGGAGGATGTAAAAATCTCTTCCGGGGTCCCGCAGCGTTCAATGGTGTCCCCATTGACACACACAATATAGTCTGACAGCTTCTGGGCCAGGTCCAGTTCGTGAAGGGACAGGAGTACTGCCACCTGTTTCTCCCGCACCAGATCCTTTAAGATGGTCAGAAGCTCCAGCTTGTGCCGTATATCCAGAAAAGAAGTAGGCTCATCCAGGACAATGGCCTCCGGCTCCTGGCAGATGGCCCGCGCCAGAAGGACCCGCTGCTTCTGCCCGTCGCTTATCTCCATGAAGTCCCGTTTCCCAAGATCCGCTGCATGGACCAGTTCCATGGCTTCCCTTACCTTTTCATGGTCCTCCTGGTTCAGGATCCCCAGCCGTCCCGTGTAAGGGTAGCGCCCGGTGGCAACCACATCCTCACAGGTCATAAGCTCCGGCCGTATCCGTTCCGTCATCAGCACCGACATACGCCTGGCTATCTGTTTTTCCGTCATGTCCTTCATGGAAGCATGGTCCAGGTACACGGCGCCTTTTAACAGGTCCATCTGCCGGATGATGCTTTTCAGTATGGTGGATTTCCCGGCTCCATTCGGCCCGATCAAGGTCACGATCTGACCGCGCTTCACGTGGATTTCAATCCGGGCAATCAAAGGCACCTTCCCATATCCCACCGTCATGTTTTCCGTAACAATATAATCCTCTGCCATGGTTTCCTCCTTACTGCATGCCCTTTTTGTTCTTCACCATCATATAGATGACAACCGGCGCGCCGAAAACAGCCGTGACCGAGCTGATGCTAAGCTCAGTGGGCGCAAACACGGTCCTGGCAATCAGGTCGCAGAACAGGCAGAACACAGCTCCGCCCATGAAACAGCCCGGAATGACCACCAGGGGCCTGGCTGTGCCCAACATGCGCTTCACAATATGCGGCACCGCAATGCCCACAAAGGAGACAGGACCGGCAAATGCTGTCACACTGGCGGACAATATGCTGGAGAGCAGGATCAGCGCCACCCGGAACCGCAGGATATTCACGCCCATGTTCTGGGCGTACACCTCCCCCAGCTGATATGCGCTGATCGGCTTGGCCATCCAGAACACCAGGAGCAGCGACACGGAAATCACGGCCGCCATTACCCGGACATTATCCCAGGACATACCCGAAAAGCTTCCCATGGACCAGTTATGAAGATTGACAATGTTGGCGTCATCTGCAAATGTGATGACAAAGTCAGTCACCGCAGAACAGATATAACTTATCATCACGCCGCAGATGACCAGCATGGACATTTTCTTTACCCGCCCCGAAATCAGGAGGATGAACCCCATGGATATCATGGCCCCTGCAAATGCCGCCAGTATCATGCCCCCGGAACTGATGGATATGCCCCTGCCAAGCAAGAGGATCATGACCAGGGACACCACCAGCCTGGCGCCGGAAGAAATCCCCAGCACGAACGGGCCTGCAATGGGGTTGGCAAAAAAAGTCTGCAGCAAGAAGCCTGACACGGACAGCGCCCCTCCCAGCATGACGGCCGACAGGATGCGGGGCAGGCGGATATCCCGCACAATGTGGTACGCGGTCCCTTCATCTGTCTGCCCAAGCAGGATTTTCCCTATCTCCCCCACGGTGAGATGGACGCTGCCGGAATTAATATTCCATAAAAACAGCAGACACATCATAAGCCCCAGGAGGCTGAATGTAATGCAGTATTGTGTGTATGTTCTTTTAGACATTGGGACAACTCCTTACCGCAGCCTGTGCATGTAGGCCATTTCTTCCTGGTCCGGCGCTTCCTCAGTGAGGATCCGATGGATATCCAGTATCATATTGCCCAGGCCCATGGTTTCCTGGAACAGGCTTTTCTCCGTGCACCAGACATTTCCTTCTTTCACAGCTTTAAAATCCGCCAGGAGGCTGCTTTTATCCAACAGCTGGGCAAGGGACTCCAGTTCCCCGTCAATGGTGCTGTTATAAATAATATAATCCGCTTCCTTTGCCGCTGCGTAAAACGCCTCCATCTGCATGTTCATGGTGGACAGCGCATTGCCGTTTCCGTCAAGGCCTTCCGGAACATAGGTCCCGCCAGCCAGTTCAATCATTTTAGCCACATAATCCCCGGACTTCCTCACATTCACATATCCGTTGGAACTGATGTAGAAAAATGCCACTGTCTTTCCCGTGGCATCCTGGTCCAGCACAGGCTTCAGGTTCTCCATCTGTTTCCGGAAACATGCCTCTGCCTGCTCCTCCCGGCCGGTAAGCACCCCGTACAGCTTCAGCCACTCCATCCTTCCAAGGGGATGGCTTTCATAGCTGGAGCGCTCCACCAGCACAGGTATGCCCAGCTGTTCCAGCTGTTCCTTTACTTCTGGGGAATGGCTGATCATGGTTGATTCGATTGCCAGGCCGCATGACTTTGATAGGATCAGCTCGTAATCAGGGGCGTTGTATTTGCCGGCATAGAACATACCGCCATCTTCCAGGGCCTGCCTTGCCTCTTCAATATACCAGCCCTGGGCGTCCGTGCCGGACAGGGTAATCCGGTCCATGGCGTCCAGGCTCTTAAACAGGTCCATGGCCGAGGTTGCAACCAGATAGATATTCTTAACCGGCTGCCGCAGGACCGTCACATCCTCCGGCAATCCTTCGGGCTGCGTTCCCTGTTCAGGAACCACCAGGAACCGCCCGCTGTCCCTGATGGATATCATGGCGCATCCGTCGTCATAGTAATCCACGGAAAACTGGTCCGCGTACAGGAGTTCCATGCTGCGGATGACTTCCCGGTCATCCCAGGAATCCTTGGATGGCTGCGGATGTGCTGTCTGCTGACTGCCTGGCTGCGGTCCTGCTGCCTGCTGGTCCGGCTGTGGCCCTGCTGCCTGCTGCTGGCCTGGCTGTGGCCCTGCTGCTGGCTGTGGCCTTGTTGCCGGCTGCTGGCCTAGCTGTGGCCCTGCTGCTTGCTGTGGCCCTGCTGCTTGCTGCTGTGCGCCTGTCTCCCGGCCTGGCGCGGCGCATCCGCAGGCAGCTGCCATCAGAAGACAGATTATCATGGTTGTGGTTATTATCTTTCCTGTTCTCATCACTGGACCTTTACAATTGTGGCTGAATCAATGATCAGCCCATACTCAATCTCATGGGGTTCACTCATGGCTACCGTATCCGCGATAACCGGTATATTCCTGTCAAATACAGCCACCGGAATCTCAAACGCAGAATTGCCTTCTGTACTTATGAGGTCAAACTTCCCACCGTCCACCTTCATATAATCGTAGTTGGCGCTGCCCCAGATAATGGTTGCAAAGACATTTCCATCTTCCACCCTCAGGGATGCAGGGGATTCAACGGAGGCCCTTCCGGACCCGCCTGTCAGGGCAACCTCAGCCGTGTACATCCCGTCTTCCAGGCTCAGGCTTCCTGCCGTTGTTACATTTCCCCCAGCAACGCATTCCGGCGGCAGGGAATCAGAGCGGAACACCAGGATGCGGTCATACCATTTCTCCTTCTTTTTGCTGAATGCACTGCAGTCAATTTCCATATCCAGGGCTTTGACAGGAACCTTAAACGTATGCGTGCCCTCTGCCGTCTCCACATATGGGATGAAATCAGCCTCGGAAGCCTTTCCTGCCGCCTCCCCGGTTCCCATATACAGCTTCAGGTATCCGGTGCCTCCCATGGTCATGACCGCGCTCATGGTGCCGTCCTTTACCGTGAGTTCGCAGGCGGTAATCTGGAACATGTTGGAGCTGGATTCCACTTTAACCGGATATACCCCGTCTTTTATCTCATCAGCGTATACAGGTGTCTGTTCATTGGCTTCACTGTCAGGGGTCCTGGGAGTGGTTTCTCCTTTATCCTGGTCTGATTCAGTTTCTGGCGCCTGTGTTACGGTTGCTTCTGCCTGCGCACCAGCCCCTGGCTCCTGTGCCCTGCTTCCTTCTGCCTGTACACCAGCCCCTGGTGACTGTGCCCCGCTTCCTTCTGCCTGTGCACCAGCCCCTGGCTTCTGTGCCCCGCTTCCAACTGCCTGCGTTCCGCCCCCACATCCCCCAGCCAGAAGCATCATGGCAATCATGACTGCAGATAACCCTGCTTTTTTAAATCTCATTTTCATTCCACCTTTAAAAGGGCGATCAGCAACATTGTCCCGACCGCCCATTCTTCCTGTTTTACCTGATAACCTTTTTACCTGATTACTTTTTTACCTGATTATTTTGACAGGCTGTCCATTGCCGCCTGTGCGTGTTCCACAAAAAGCTTCTGGATTTTTTCCATCTCCCCAAGGCCGCGTACAAGGCACGTCACCTCATAGCCAGCGCCCTCAAATGCAGTTTTCCATGAATCTTCCCCGTCCCCCGCCATATCGTTGTTGGCATGGTCGCCTGCCACTATCATTAACGGCTCCAGGACTACCTTCTTATAGCTGCCTTCCTTAACCTTGGCAAGGACATCCTCCAGACCAGGCTCCGCCTCAACCGTTCCTACATAATAATTCTTATATCCTGCATCTGCCAGCATATCCTGCATCTTTGCGTATACATGGTTGGAATCCGCCTCTGTACCGTGCCCCATGAAGCAGATGGCTGTTTCCCCGTCATCGTACTCAGCCGTTGCCTCGGTAACGGCCTTCATGACAGCTTTAAAATCATCATCCGTGGTCAGAAGCGGCTTACCGATTGCCACCTTCCCAAAGGCATCCGAATACCCTGCCACTTCGTTCACAAGGTCCGTGTACTCCAGGCCGTCCATTAAATGGGTGGGCTGAATGACCAGGTTCCTGACCCCATTCTTCTCCGCGCGTTCAAGCGCCTCGCCCACATTGTCAATAGCAACATTATCACGTGACTTCACATGGTCAATGATGATCTGGCTGGTAAATCCCCTTCTGACAGAGTAATCCGGAAATGCCTTCTCCATTGCATCCTCAATGGCCCCTACCGTCAGGCGCCTGTTATCGTTGTAGCTGGTGCCGAAGCTGACCACCAGAAGCTCATCCTCACCAATCCCGTCCTGGTTCCTGGTGTTATCCTTGGAAGCATCACCTGTATCATAGTTCTCTTCATCTTCTTGTGCCATTGCGTCTGCAGCCTCCTCTTTACCTGATTCTTCTGCCGTGTTTTCCGCTGCTGTGGTTTCCGCTGACGTGGTTCCTGCTGTGGTTTCTGCTGCCGTACCTGCCCCTGCACCGGATGCCACTGCCTCTGTTTCCTTTGCGCCTGAACACCCTGCCACGGCTGATGCCGTAAGGGCTGCTGCTGTAAGTAATACTGCCAGTTTCTTGATTTTCATCTTCTCTTCCTCCTTATTTTAAACCATATCGGTTCCGGAACCATCTTAGAGCGTATTTGAAAATTCATGCCCACATGATGATGCATCGGGAGCACGTCATTTGACGGCAATCCGACAAGATATAGGAATACGCCAGAAGCAGCTGAAGATTTCCCCAGTACGGCAGACACAAAAAAACACAGGGAACATTCCCTGTGCATCTGATTCCTTCCTCACAGGGACCCGCATGCCCTGCGGAATCGTCCCTGGGCTGTAAATACTTATAACCATACCCTGAAGCAGATTTCCGCAAAAGCAGTCATTCACCGTCTGAGTCAGAAATCTGCGGTCATAAACATGCCTGCGGGGTCCATTTCCCCATATATATCAATCATGATATATACCAATCACGGTGGAAAGGACTGCCCAGGCGCGCTTCAAACGCCGTAAACCGGTACGACCAATTACTCGTGGTCTGGAACCATATTCCTGTACCAACAGCTGGCAGGTTTCCTGACTTGCCGCTCAACACCCATAACCGCCTTCCCAATCCGGACCGGATCAGTGGCTGTACATGACAATGGTTATGGGCTCCCGGCTTACAGTGACGAGATCGTACAGGATTCACACCTGTTTCCCTATTACCCGGCGCCTGGAGGATTGGTCATGTCTCCATGACGAAGCTTCAGCCGCCGGCACCAGCTGCTCTAAACTCGATATGCTATATCCTACCATCTATTGGCAGAAAAAGCAACTCTGTTCCTGTGGTCATTGATAAAAAAAAATATCCTGTATCAGGAATGGCACATTATAAAATCGGTCTTATTTTTTTCTGGTATTCCCTGTGAAAACAAAAAATGGAAAATAACACCGCCACTGTCTCCGATATCCACGCCGCATACCATGCGTAATTAAGTCCATAACGGGATGCGATGAATCCTGCCATGGGAACCAGCAGCACCAGCTGGCGCATACAGGTACTGAGCATGCTGACCATGCCGTTTCCCAGTGCGGAGCAGGCAAAGCCGATGGTGATGGAAACCGCTGCAACCGGAAACGTAATGGACATGATCCGGATTAAAGGTGTACCGATTGCCATCAGTTCATCCCCGGCAGCATAAAGGCCCAGCAGCCTCTGGGGTATCAGGAAAAACAAGGCCGCGCCCGCCAGCATGATACACATGGCTGCCGTAACGGTTAAGCGGAACGCGGTCCTCACCCGTTCTCCATTTTTGGCTCCATAGTTGTAGCCGATAATGGGCAGCAGCCCCTGGGCCAGCCCGCTGACCGGCATATAGACAAAGGTCCACAGTTTATAATATACACCGAATGCAGCCACTGCAGCGGAAGCAAAGCCCGTAAGGATGGCATTCATACCCACCATCATAAGACTTCCCATGGTCTGCATCAGCATGCTGGGGATGCCAACCTTATAAATCCCAAGTATCAGATGTCCATCCGGGCGGTATCCCTTTATCTTAAAATGGATTTCATGATTCATCCGGCGGTTCAGCCCCAAAGATGCCGCAGCAGCCACCCACTGTCCAATCACAGTGGCAAGGGCGGCTCCGGGAACCCCCATCCTTGGCAGTCCAAACAGGCCGAATATAAGGATGGGGTCCAGTATGATATTGGTCACCGCTCCCCCAATCTGCGCCATCATGCTTAAAAAGGTATTGCCCGTGGCCTGAAGCAGACGTTCCCCCGTGGTGGCCAGGAAGATTCCCGGACACAGGAGCATGCAGATTCGCAGATACCGTACGCCGAAATCCGCGATTACACTGTCATCGGTAAATGCCCTGATGAATGTCCCGCTTGCAGCCACGCCCAGAACAATGAACACCATGGATGAGAGGACTGCCAGCATCAGGCCCTCCGTAGCCACTTGGTTTACCTCTTCATAATTTTTCTGTCCCAGCTTCCTGGACAACAGGGAGTTCACCCCCACGCCGGTCCCCACCGCCACCGCCAGCATCAGCATCTGGGCGGGATACGCCAGGGAAGTGGCTGTCAGCGCGTCCTCACTGATCCTGGATACGAATATACCGTCCACAATATTATAAAGGGACTGGACCAGCATGGAAATCATCAGAGGAACCGACAAACGGAAGATCAGTCCCCCCACCGGGGCATTCCCCATCTTATTCTCTTTTACTGTTTTTTGCTCCAATATCTTATCCTCCTAATCCAATCAGCCCATATTCCGGTCCAGGAAATCAAAACACAGATCGGATAACCATGGCTCATGCCACCAGTTCCTCCCATGGTGGGGTGCCCCATCCCCGGTATATAACTCTGCCTTATCCGGCCCGGCGGCCTGCTGCAGCGTCCTGAAAAATGTCTCCGATTGCTCATAAGGAACCACAGCATCACCGGTCCCATGGACAATCAAAAACGGAGGGATTGCTTTGTGTGCATATGTACAGGGATTGGCCAGCCTGACCAGTTCCGGTATCTCCGGAAGAGGGCTGCCTAAGAAGACGGATTCCGGGGAGTCCGGCAGATTGTGGTCCGGCACTCCTTTTTTTGTATGTTCAAACGCCTCATCCATGGCAAGGAAGCCGCCGCATGGCCCGCACCAGTCAATGACAGCCGCTACCCGGCAGTCATACCCGCCATTTCCCATGGATAAATCCTCAAATGCAGGATTGCCCTCCGTCAATGCAGTGATGGACACCAGCCAGCCGCCGCTGGACGGTCCCCACAGCGCAATCCGGTCCGGGTCCAGCTGGTAACGCCGGGCATTGGCTTTTAAAAAACGGATTGCCGCTTTCGCATCATACACCATGGCCGGGAAACGGGACTCCCTGCTTTTCCGGTATTCGCAGTCCACCACCACATATCCTCTGTCTGTCCCGCGCAGCACCGGCTCTGAGCTGTCCTCTCCCTTGCCCCCATGCATGAATCCTCCGCCGTGAAAAAACAGGATGACCGGATAAGGACCTTCCTTCTCCTCATTGGGATACCAGATATCCAGTTTCTGGGACTGTGAACCGCCACTGTATGGGATATCAAACTGTTTCCTCCTGATATGCCCGGCCACTTCGGGTGATAACATGTGATTTACCGTCTGTTTGGCTGTCTCAGGTGATAACATATGTTCTTTCATTTACTGTCTCCCGTTCTCCAATGTATGCGTTCCAAGGACTGCAGATACCGTCAAACGCAAATGCCAGTCAATAGGGTGCCAATCCACGGTATCAGTCCGCATCATCCGGCAGTTCATGGTATTCCCCATATAGATCAGCCAGGAACACGCCCAGCTGCTGCGCTTCCACCGTGCTGTGGGTGATTACCTTCTTTAAATACGCGTCACTGAACATGTAATCCGGCGTCGTATCATCCTTCACGATTTTTCCGTCCCTGACGCCGTAGCCGATCCATTCACGGCTGCATTTCTCCATATATCCCAGTGGACTCTGTCTGGAAAGCGTCAGGCACAGATGCATGCCGCCTAACTGTTTATGTTCCGCATCCATGGTGTGGAACGTCTCATATGCGCAGTCCACGAAGCAGCCAGCCGCTTTCAGTTCCTGCTCCTTCTCCTCCGTCAGGCCAAATTCCCTCAGGTTGATTGCATGGCGTATGGTATACGTTTTAGCCTCTCCCGCCCCCAAGTCCAGGGATTCCACGGTCCAGATGCCATCCTGCTTATCCTTTCCATTGATGAACCCATGGCCCACATGGTCGGCCGGATTCCATATCTTATACTTGATATTATCATATCCCATGGGCCCCACAGGCTGGCTCTTCGGCGGGATATTCAGCCAGCGGAAATACCAGGCCAGCATCTTCGGCGTGCATCTGGGATAAGTTGTGTACACTGCGATATACCCTGTGCCGTCCGGCATGTGGCAGTATCCGTATTCCAATTCCTGATACCCCTCGGGCTGCAGCAGATCCAGCCAGTTTTCCGGCAGGATGGCCTTTGCCGGATCGGCAGGGCATCCCCGCTCAATCAGTTCCCTCTCACGGGGCGCCAGCTCATATAACGGCAGGTCATAGTATTTGGCAAGGGGAAGCTCCCTCTCCCTTGGGTCCAGTTCCGGTCTTACTTCGATGATTCCTTTTCTGCTCATATCATTATCCTCTTTCTGTTTATTGTGCAGCCGCGTCGTCCATCCCGGCCCGGAAGAACTGGATGGCCGATGGCGATACTGCTTTATATAGTTTTCCGGTGGATTCTAACATCCCGTTTTCATGGATGAAGAATGTGGTGATATCCCCTGACACCATATTGCCCGATACCAGGAATCTGCCGTCCGGGGAAATGTTGATACCCCTTGGAAGATTGCCGCCGGACGGTATGTTCTGCTTTACTGCCGGGATTCCGTCCTCCCCAACGGAAAGGACCACAATCTGGTTCAGTCCGCACAGTGTGACATAGAGTGTCCTTCCATCCGGATGGATCAGGATGTCCTGCGCCCCAACCGGCTTCCCTTCAATCAGCCCCACCTCCTCGGACAGCAGTTTCACCTTGCAGAACAGTTCTAACTTCCCTGCGTCCTCGTCGTAGTGGAAACAGTTCAGCTGCGCCAGGTTTTCATTATTGGCATAGAATACCGGCAGGGTGGGATGGAAGGTGCCGTATCTGGGGAAACAGGCAACCTCCTCGGTCACATACTCATCCGTAATCACAATCTTCTCCTGATTGCGGTCCAGCTTAAATGCAATCAGCTTATCCATCCCCTTGTCGCAGGCCACGAACATCCCTCCGCCCGGACTTTGGACCACTGCATGGAGCCTGGAGATGACCTGGACCAGCTGTATGTGATTGGTGACCGGGTCCACGTTCTTGCGTGAATTCGGACCGTTTCCGCCCGTTCCCGGGGTTATGGCCACATCGCATACATCACCTATTCCCCCATCTTCCCGTATCCTGAACATCACGATTGCAGTATCGTCAAACAGGACTTCATTTTGGAATGTCCCATCCTCATTCTTCTTTATTTTGGTCACATGCCAGGGATCCGCACAGTGGCACGTAAGGAGATATTTCCCCGACTTATCCAGACACAGATAGGATGGCTCGGGAAGCAGCGACTCCTTCTCATTAATCAGCGTAAGCCCCCCTGTCTCCGGGTTGATACGGAATGCCAGCAGATATCCGCCTCCGCCGATTTCCCCCCTCCGCTCCCCGCATTCGTTAACCGCGTACAGGATTCGGTTCTTTGCGTCCAGACACAGCTGTCCTGCGGCAATGTCATAGCGGATGGTTTCAATCAGGGCCATTGCTCCTGTTTCCTGATTGAACTGAAAGATGGATATTCCCTTTGGCGCCGGAGCAAATCCCCAGTTTCCCACGTAAGCATATATTTTTTCAGTCATACTGATTCTCCTGTTTTCCTGTTATTTCATATTCACATCTTATGGATTGATTTCCCTGGCCCGGCAACAGGACACAAAGTGTCCGGGGCTGATTTCTTCCAGCCTCTGGGGCTCGTGGCATCTTTCACACACATGGACGCAGCGGGCCGCAAACCGGCAGCCTGGTTTGGGATCAATGGGGGATGTAATCTCGCCCTTCAGTACAATACGCTCCATCTTCTTATCGATGTTAATGGACGGGATGGCGGAAAGCAGCGCCTTCGTATAGGGATGGTACTGTTTTTTGAACAGTTCCTTTGAAGGACAGGTTTCCACCAGCTGCCCCAGGTACATGACGCATATATTATCGGAAATATGCTTTACCACGGAAAGGTCATGAGTGATGAACATGTAGGTCAGGTTCTTTTCCTGCTGCAGGAACTTTAACAGATTCAGTATCTGGGCCTGGATGGACACATCCAGGGCGGAAACAGGTTCATCGCACACGATGAACTCAGGATTCAGGGCCAGGGCCCTTGCAATCCCCACCCGCTGGCGCCTGCCTCCATCCAGTTCGTGCGGATAGGACATGCGCAGCCTGGGCGCAATCCCCACCAGGTCCATAAGGTCCGTGGTCTTTCTCTGGATTTCACTTTTATTAAATTTACCTGACACCACCAGGAATTCCCGGATGGATTCTTCCACGGTATATCTTGGGTTCAGTGAGGAGTATGGATCCTGGAAAATCATCTGCGCATGCTCATGATAGTCCTTCATATCCCGCTTTCCAAGTGTCGTGACATCCTCGCCTTCAAAGAGGATGCGCCCATCCGTGCTTTCAAGCAGATGGACCAGCATGCGGCCCAGGGTGGATTTCCCGCACCCGGATTCGCCTACCACGCCAAGGGTGGTGCCTTTGGGGATGGTAAATGATACGTCATCCACCGCATGCAGCGTTCCCCTGCCTGTTTTAAAATATTTCTTCAGATTCTGCACTTCTATCAGATGATCCATCCCTACACCTCCTCCCCCGCCTTCAGACAGCGGCACAAATGTCCTGACGATACTTCCTTAAGCCCAACCTGGCTGCATTTACAGGCATCCGATGCCCGGGGGCACCGCGGATGGAATTTACATCCTTCCGGCAGGCTGGTGGGGTCCGGCGGAAGCCCGTCTATGGGCTGCAGCCATTCCACCTCCTGGTTCACCTTCGGCAGGGCGCCAAATAATCCAATCGTATAAGGATGGGAGGGTGACTTGAATATATCCCTAAGGGAGCCGGATTCCACAATCTCCCCTGCGTAAATCACAGCCACCTGGTCGCACATCTCGGCGACAACGCCTAAATCATGGGTAATCAGGATGGTAGTGGTATCATTCTCCCGGTTCAGCTCCCGCATCATCTCCAGCACCTGGGCCTGGATGGTAACGTCCAGGGCCGTGGTCGGCTCATCTGCAAGCAGCAGCTGGGGGTTACAGGCCAGGGCAATGGCTATGACCACCCTCTGCTTCATACCGCCTGAGAACTGGTGGGGATATTCACCATAGCGTTCCGCAGGGATCCCTACCTTCTCCAACATGGCCTGCGCCCTTTTGTACACCTCGTTCTTGGGAATATCGCTGTGAAGCGCAATCACTTCCGCTATCTGTTGTCCTACCGTGATGACCGGATTTAAGGATGTCATGGGGTCCTGGAAAATCATTGTGATTTTCTCCCCGCGTACCTGGCACATCTCCTGTTCCGACAGTTCCAGCAGGTTGTTCCCTTCCAGAAGGACAGCCCCTGATCTTAACTGGGCAGGCGGCTCCTGGAGCACGCGCAGGATGGTGCGGGCGATGGTAGTCTTACCTGCCCCGGTCTCCCCGACCAGTCCCAGTACCTTACCCTTTTCCAGCTGAAAGGATACGCCGTTCACCGCATGTACGGTTTCCTCTTTGGTCACATATTCTACATTTAAATCCCTGACCTCTAAAAATGGTTTATGTTCGCTCATGGCTTCTCCTCTTATTTCTTAAGCTTTGGATCCAGGGCATCCCGCAGGCCGTCGCCAAGCAGGTTGAGCGACAGGACCACAATCATGATGCAGATGCCGGGAATAAGACACATGTAAGGATATTCCATCAGGAAATTACGGCTGTCCGCCAGCATGGCCCCCCATTCCGGGATAGGCGGCTGGACCCCGATTCCAATGTAGCTCATGCTGGCTGCCATCATGATCCTGGCCCCCACCCCCATGGTGGCCTGCACCAGCATCGGCGCAAAGGTATTGGGGAATACATGCCTTGCCATGATACGGATGTCGCTGCAATTGCCGATGGAGGCAGCTTCCAGATATTCCATCTTCCTTACATTCAATATGGAGGAACGCATCAGCCTGGCTGAACCTGCAATCCCCTCAAATCCCAGGGCAAGAATGGTATTAAAGATACCAGGCCCCAGGGCGCAGGCCAGGGCGATGTTGAGGATAAGGCCGGGAATGGACTGGATTACATCACAGACCCTCATGATGATGTTGTCAATCCTTCCCCCGTAATAACCGGACACAGCCCCAAATACAATCCCAAGTCCGGTGCTCAGGGCCACGGAGCCGATACCGATGGTCAGCGAATAACGTGCCCCGTACAGAATACGGCTGAATATATCCCGGCCCATCTGGTCCGTCCCAAACAGATGGGCCGCACTGGGTCCGGTCAGACGCTCTTTCACGCTGATGGCCGCATAATCATAGGGTGCAAGAACCGGTGCGAATACTGCTGCCAGGAATACCAGAAGAAAAATGATCCCGCCCAGCATGGCCCCTTTGTTATAGGATAGCTGTTTCATTATCTTAACAAACTGATTCTGGCGTCTGGGTTCCAGAACCGCGCCTTTTACATTCAATTCACTTGTCATCTTTCTTTCCCCTTTTCCTGCTTCCGGTAATCTGGGCCTTGACACGCGGGTCTACCGCTGCTATCAGAAGGTCGCAGAGCAGCATAATGATGGAAAATGTGATTGCCAGAAGGATTACACCGCCCTGCACCACAGGATAATCACGGTTGTTCACTGCATTTACAATGTACACGCCAACGCCGGGAATGGAAAATATGGTTTCCGCTATCAGGGTTCCACCCAGGGAGGTGCCAAAACTCATGCTGGCCACCGTAATCACGGGAATCAGCGCATTGGGCAGCGCATGTCTGTAAATCACTGCCTTCTGCTTGACGCCCTTGGCCTTTGCCATGGTGATATAGTCCGCATGTATGACTTCCAGCATACCGGAGCGCATCTGCCGAGCCATGGTGGTCATTCCCGCAAACGCCGTGGATACGATTGGCAGGATCCAGTACTTGATTCCCCCAATCCCATAGGCGGGAAGCCATCCCAGCCTGCTGGAGAACAGCATGATCAGTACCAGGGCAAACCAGAACCCGGGAAGGGAGGTGCCCACCAGGGCCAGGGACATGGTCCCATAATCAGGAAAACGGTTCTGGTGGACAGCTGCCGTGACGCCAAGGGGGATTCCGATCACCAGTGACAGGACCATACCGGATACCGCGAAAATCAGGGTCTTGGGAAATCTCGATACCATTTCCGAAGTAATGGAAACATTGGTGATATAGGAGGTCCCAAAGTCAAACCGGATGAACACGTCGTAAAAATACCGTCCCAGCTGTACAATATAAGGGTCATTCAGGCCCATGGATTCCCGCAGTTCGTTAATCTGCGCATCGGTTGCCGTGGTTCCCAGTATGACCTGGGCCGGGTCGCCGGGGGTAAGCTGCATCAGTGTGAATACAAGGACTACCACACCGAATATGACCGGTATCATGAGCAGAATCCTCTTTAATGTATATTTAAGCATATTGTTTATCTCCTCCTCACAGGCAGGGATGCATGATTAATCTGCCAGCTCAATGGTATTCACGCGGATGAAGCGGTTCCAGTCCGTATAGAATCCCGTTACCTTTGCCGAATTATAGGCGGCGTAATCAGGCATGCTGTAGATTTCATAGTAATAAGCGTTATCTGTGATGTAATCATAAAATGCGTTTACATTTTCCTGTGTATATCCATCCGCAGAAGCCAGTGTATCGTAAAGGGACTGGAGCTTATCGTCCAGCAGGCCTGCCCAGGTCCTGCCGGAATCATAATTCTTCCGGTTGAACAGGGTGTTCCATAAGTCCTGTGTGGCGTATCCGGAATTGCCAGGCCCTGCATATGCCATCTCATACTGGCCGCTGGTGCCGTCCCTGTATGCGCCGTAGGTGGTTCCCTCGCACACATTCAGCTCCGCGTCAATACCCACATCCAGAAGGTTGGCCTGTATGATCTGCCACATGGTCGTAATGGTTCCGTTGTTGTTTGCCAGAAGGCGCAGATGCAGTCCTCCCTCCCCGTAACCGGCCTTGGCAAGCAGCTCCCTGGCCTTATCCGTGTCGTACGCATAGGGACTGCTCTCCCATGAGGGATCATAACCGATGGTCAGCTCTTTGCTGCCGCAGGTCACCTTACTGGGTTCTGCATATCCATAGCCGCATGCCTCTGCCACTGATTCATTGTCAATGGCATATAACACGGCCTGCCGCAGTTCCAGATTATCATAAAACGGGCTGTCCTCCGTCATACAGAACATGATGCCTCTGTCCTCGGAAGAGGGCACACCGTAAATTTCAATACCATCCTTGGCTGCAACCTCATCCAGCATACTTGGCTGGATGAACATGGCGACCTGGATGTCGCCCTTTTCAATGGCCAGCGCCAGCTGTGTTGCTTCCTCCAGTATGTTAAATTCTATGATATCCGCATTGGCCGCGCTTCCCGGATAGGCCAGCTCATCCGTCTGCCAGTAGGAATCCGTCTTCTCAAGGGTTATGGAGGTTCCCGCCACGTAGTTGCTCACCGTGTAGGGCATGGTGCCGCAGGATGTGGTTGCAAACTGGTCCGGGCTGTCATTGTATGACTTCTCGGTGGCGATTGGAACTTTACACACAATATACTCAAATGCACCTGCCGCTGCCGTATTGAGTTTCAGTTCCACCGTGTACTCATCCTTTACCAGGGCTTCCTCCACCACCGTGGCCCAGTTCTTATTGTACTGGTTAAAGCTGAACACCACGTCGGACGCCGTAATCGGATTGCCTGCTGCGTCCTTAATATTGTCATAAATCGTGACATCGAAGGTTACATCATCCACTTTCTCATAATCCTTCATCAGGATCGGCTCCAGATCCGCGGAACCGCTCTGGCAGCTGGCCAGTGTCTCATACAGTGTGTATGTGACCATATCCTTTGTAATACGGCCGCTGGTCCAGGGATTCAGGGAATCCAGTCCTCCGTACAGACCCACGGCCAGCTTTTTCTTCCCATCGGCCATGTCCTGGCTTTGTTCCGTTCCGGCGGAAGCCGCCGTCGCCGTGGTCTTCTGGCCGCCAAAACCGCAGCCGGTCAGTGATACTGCCATTGCACAGGCCAACATTGCTGCAATCGTTTTTTTTCTCATTTGTCTCATTCCCGCTACCCCTTTTCTCTTATTTTGCCCCCGCAAAATGAATGTTTATTGTTCTATGTTTTCTCTGAATTATCGTACAATTTCACTAACTTTCTCTGTTTTATCCCTCCTTTATTATGCATTTTATCATCCTGACCGCATTTTGTCTAACATCTATGTACCTGCCAATCTACAAGTATTTACTTGTATTTCATCACCTTTCCATGCGGGACGTCCGTTGGGAATACACCCGGTACATCCGGACAGCCCCAAACAGCAAAAAAGGAAACAACATTGCCAATTCAGCAGGCAGTGCTGTTTCCTTCTTTTTGTCCGGCGGGAACCAGCGGACACTTAACATCTCATACCGGGCGCGGGTCAGGAATACGGATGCATCCATTACCTGATCAGACATATGGCCCCAAAGAAAATCCCCCAGGCCCCCAGGCCTCCCACCGCGATCTTCACATAGCGGAAATAAACCGCCTCCATATGCGCCTGGGCCTTGCTGGCTGCAGGTTTCCCGGAATCATTCCCGGACCCTCCCGGCATCTTAAACCCATCGCCGGCCGTCCTCCTCATAAACCTTCCCCTCACCTGCCTCACAGCAGCCAGGCTGCATGGAATCAGGACGGCGGAAAAAAAGAGCCAGGCAAAAAATCCGGTAACAGCCACATTGGACAGCAGGTGCAGGACGCCTTCCTGCATGTCAAAGCGTATGAAGAAACTCACGTCCACCGCAATCATGCTGGCTGTCAGAAGTATCATGCTCCAGAATATAATCCGGCAGAGAAGCGGCAGGACCGGTTCCTCATACGTGCGGATGATCCGGTTCTGCTTATTCAGGTTCCATTTATCCTGTCCTTCCCAAAAATAGCCCATGGATGTCCCCTCCCTTACACAGTCCTTATTGCCTTAATCCATCTTCTGCTCTTTAAGCGCCATATACACCAGATTGTCTTTAAGATATTATCCATCCTCAGGCATATATAAATCCAGAATACCGGGGCATGCCATACAAAACCTGCCAGAAGCCCCAGGGGGATGGAAGAAATCCATAAAAACAGATTATCCGCAGCCACCAGTACCTTGGTATCGCCGCCTCCCCTCAATGCGCCTTTGGTCAGTATCATATTGGATGCCTGGAATATCATGATTAAGCTGACCGCATACATCAGATGCCTTGTAATCGCCGCCGTCTCCTCAGTCAGGCGGTACATGCCGACCACCGGCTCCGTAATCAGCAGGATGATTGCAGCCGACAGGGTACCCAGCAGGATTCCAATCCCAAGGAATGCCCAGCCCTGACGCTCCGCCTCCCGTATCTGTCCCCGGCCCAAGGTATTGCCTACCATGACCGAACTGGCCTGGGACACGCCCTGAATCAGGTTGCCGGTCAGCCTGGAGATGACGGAGACGATTGCATTGGCCGCCACAAAAGCCGTGCCCAGGCGTCCAATCACCATCATGACCACATTTTCCCCAAAAGAAAGAAGGATATCGCTGATCAATACAGGCAGCCCAAAATGGACATATTCCCGCACAAGTCCCCCTGTCCTGGCAAACAGGTCCCTAACGCGGAACCTGAGCTTATTCTCTGCCAGAAGCAGATACCCGCAGATAACGGAGCATTCGTAGATACGCACCAGCAGGGTGCTGAAAGCCGCGCCGGATAACCCCATGGCCGGGGCGCCCAGCTTGCCGAACATGAATATATAATTGGCTGCGATATTGATGAAAAAACCAGCTATGGACACATACAGGGCCAGTCTCACCTTTCTGATACTGCGCAGGATGACCGTGGTGGTTATGGATAAACCATTGAAAAAAAAAGCCAAGGTACAGTATTTCAGATATTCGGTCCCATACCGTATAACCTGCGGCTGTGCGGTGTACAGCCTCATGATTACCCCCGGGAAAGAAAAGGTAAGCAGGCCGAACACGGCGGCCAGGACCAGGGACAGGCGGTACATGATTGCAATCACTTTTTTGAGGGAACCCATATCCTGCATCCCCCAGAAGCGGGAAGCCAGCACAGAGGCACCCATGCTGAGTCCCATGGAAAAGGAACGGTATGTATTCACGAACTGGGTGGCCAAGGATGCCGCCGACAGCTGCAGCTCCCCCAAAGAGCCGATCATCAGGGTGTCTGTCAGGTTGATTCCATCCGTAATCATCCCCTGCAGGGCGACCGGAAGGGCAAACAGCAGGATTTCCTTATAAAATTTCCCATCATCATATACCAGAGGTCCCGGTTTCATTTTCATGTGGATTCCTCTTTAGCAGATGTCTCTTTAACAGATGTCCCTTTAACAGGCGCCTCTTTTGTGAACAGACCTTTTTCAAGACGGCGGCAGGATTCCTCCAGCGCCGGTCTGATATATCCTCTTGCCATGAAGCAGCTTTTCCTTCCCGGAAGGCTGCGCCGGATATCCCGTTCCAGGGTTTCATCATCAAAAATGTAACCGCTTGGAACCATCAGGCTGCAATCGTGATTGATGATGATGGTTTCCCCTGCATCGGAAGCCGCTTTAAGGGCGGTTCCCAGTGAGGAATACAGTTCCCCGCTGGCTCCAATGAGGGCCAGGTCCCCAATCTTCAGCAGGTGCATGCGCACCTCATAGGGCGTATCCATGGGCCTTCCTTCTGAGTCCTCAGAGGGAATCCTTATCCAGTCAATCCGTCCATGTAATTCTGTATTTTCTTTATAGGAAGGCAGGTGCCTGATTACCTGGCATACATCCGCATACTGCCGGGCCGACAGGTTTTTTAAGGCTGCCCGGGCCATCTCCCCGTTTTTGAGGATCAGGCGTGTCTGACGGCCTGTTTTTATGTCGGGATAATAGATTTCGTTGCCCATCACCGGATTGATATCCCCTGCCGCCCCGCTGGTCCAGAGGGCCACACTGCCGCCGTACGCTTCTTCCAGATACCGGCAGACAGCACCTCCCACATCGGAGCTGACCGCCGGTTTCCCGTCCCTGCCGCAGGGATTCTGGATCATGACGCAGTTGTGCATGGGATAATTGAGGAAAAAGCCGATGGTGTCCCCCTCCGGCCCATCCACCTTCAAGACGAACATGGTCCGGTCCACGGCCTTTCCCGGATTGATTCCCAGTCCGCATTCCGCCGTAACATGACCGTTCCCATCTTTTACATAATAATCCTGTATCCTGTCCACATTGATACAGCATTCGCCGGACCCATAGGTAAGCCTGGCCGGACGTTTTCCGGCCACGGCCCGGCCTACGGCCTCCATCATGCACTCTGTTATGAATGCTTCATATCCCGCGGTTGCCTCCTGCACCTGGCGCGGCTTCTTACTGATATCATTGGGTCCTTCATTAATCCGGATTCCGGTCACAGGAGCTGTGTGCGTATGTATGCTGGTAAGTATTATGTTCTGTTCCGGTATCTGAAAACGCTGTTCCAGCGTTTGCAGAAGCAGGCCCGGATGAGGCACCTTGTCCAGATCGAATGTAACTATCAGGGACTTTTCACAGCCATCGTCAAACAGCAGCGCCCTTACGTACAGATCATCCAATATCCCTGTGAATTCTATATCCTGAAGCCCCCGCAAATCCTTCAGCCATTCCTCCCGGGGGGTGATTTTCATTTTTCCGGCTCCACATTGTAACTGCTCTTTCATCTGCCCTCCAACTTTCTCAAATGATATCTCCATTATGGATGCTGCTCTCCCAGCACCTGTTCAAACAGCCAGTCCCTGATTTCCTCTATATCATAGGCAAAATGCATGGAACTGTTATGCTCATTGGGCGTCTCTTCCTCCGGATTCCCATCCCATGTGGTCCCAAGCCTGAACATGGTATAGTGGACAGGACTCCCCTGCGCGCGCATGTCTGCCGCGGCCCGGGCATATTCTTCCCTGCTCCACCTGGCGTCCCATACTCCTTTGGCAACAGCAGCCCCATCTGCTTCCCATGCGGCCACGCTGGCATTCATCCCCGGATACCCTCTCTTATCCCCCTCGGAAATGATGATCCAGATATTCTCATCCTTCATCACACGCATGGCATCCGGATCCGACTGGCCGGCAACCAGAAGCAGCCCTGCAAAGAAGCCGGGATACCGTATATCCATATCAATGGAACGGATACAGCCCGCGGACTGACCGCTGGTATAAATGCGGCGGGAGTCAATCCTGTATTCAGATTCCAGCTGCCCAATCAATTTCATTACGGTGTCATTCATGGTTTCCGGTGCGTCCTTCCTGAATTGTGGTGCCAGCACGAAGCAGGGATGTTTTGCCTGTTCCTCCGGCCCTGCCCAGACCACCGCCCCATTTCCCTGGCGCAGGGTTATCATCACATCATCACCGTCCGCACTGGCATCCGCCATGAAAAGAATCAGGGGATATTCCTTCTGCGTACTGTAGTCCTCCGGTATATATAGATTATACATCAGATATTCCCCTGTGTCCGGGTCCCTGAATATTTTTTGCTGAAAATCATCCACTGTCCTGTTTTTGACCTCTGTATTCGGATAAATACCACCATTGGGCAGCAATGGGATATCCTCTTCTGTCATTATGGTTTTTTCCTGTTCCACACTGGCATAAACAGCTTTGACCACGCCGGATCCCGTTGTCCCCGCAGGCCCGTTACCACCGTTTATAATACCTCCTTCATAGACAGAAGACAATTCATCTGCCGTGGACAGCTCCAATATCACATATCTGCCATCGGTCCCCGCATCTGCCCTGTCAGCTTCTGTATTGGCGTACGCCTTCATAATGGTGCGTCCCTGGACAAAAAAGCTGTCTGACGCGACGGAACGGTTCTGGATTTCCCTGTCATATTCCAATATCACCGCCGTTATCTTCTGGCCATTGCCGAATACCTCCGTGACAGCCGTCACCTGCAGCGGCTCCCCATATTCCACCTCATATCCCGTAGCCGCTGCCTTCTGATACCACGAATCCGCCTGCTGCCAATCCGGTTCTGTTCCCTTTCCGTATTCATAAAGGCCGGCCATGCCTATCATGCCCACGGCTGCTGTCTTATCCCCCCGCCCGGCTGCCGTTTCATACCACTGCATGGCCATGCCATAATCCTGAGGTACGCCCTGTCCAAACTCATACAGCCGTCCCAGATAATACTGGCTTGTTATATCCCCACGCTCTGCCCCCAGCTGGTAATATGCTGCCGCTGCTCCATAATCCTTCTGTACTCCCAGACCTTTCTCAAACATCAATCCTGCATAACGCGGTCCCTTCCTGTCACCTGCACGTATGGATTCCATCATCCATTCCATTGCTGTCTGATAATCGGTTCCGACGCCATTGCCGGTAAAATACAGCAGGCCTATGCTCATCATGGCTTTAGGGCTTCCCTGGGCCGCTGCTTTCCGGTACCACTCCATGGCCCGTCCTGCATCCGCAGTTCCATATTCCCCTTTCTCCAGATCCTCCCCCAGCTGTTCCTGGGCTTTCAGATATCCGGCCCCGGCGGAGTCCTTAAGATACCGCATTGCCTGTATCATATCCCCGGATGCCTTTGCCTGTCCGTACTGCCGGTAATACTGCTGGCCGGCCTCTTCTTCCCCGTCCCCATCCGACATTCCGGTTCCCCCGGATGCCCCGGCCACTTCTGATATCCCAGTCATTGCCGGTGCCCCGGATACTTCCGGCGTCCCAGGCGTCCCACTCACTTCTGCCATCCCGCTGGTTCCTGTTATACAGGAAACTGTCATAGCCATCCCAATTGTAAACACCATCTTTTTAACCACAAGCTGTATCCCCCTGTTCCTATACTTTTAACAACTATATTTCCTTGTCTTAGCTTTACAAATAGAAAGGTATACTATATAATTATTACAACCATTTACTTGTAATTTAAATCAACCGTATCCTCATATATGGAGAGAAAAATGAACTTTTTAAGCCTGGAATACTTTCTGGTCATTGCAGAAGAAAAGAATTTCAGCCGGGCCGCGGACAAGCTGTTCGTATCCCAGCAATCTTTAAGTGAACACGTCAAGAAGCTGGAACAGGAACTGGGGACACCGCTGTTTAAACGGGGCCGCTCCCTGACGCTTACGGTTGCCGGCGAGTGTCTGGTTACCGGAGCCCAGGAGATCCTGGATGCCCAGTCACGTATGCTCCAGCAGATTGCCTTTGTGACAGAAAACAGACGGAAGAAAATCACAATCGCTGTCTCTACCTTTGATGTCCCGCCCTTCCTGCCCGAACTTCTGGCCAGATATAAGGCCAAATACCCCAATTATGACGCAGTGGTGGTAAAGCGCCAGGTTTCGGATATCGCTTATAATATGAGCGGTGTGGACCTATATATCAGTTTCCTTCCCCTTAATCCCAATCTGGAGAACATCATCCTGAGCCAGGACCACTTTGTAGCGATAGCCTCAAAGGAACTGTTCTCCCAGACCTACGGAAAGAAATGGAAGAAACTGGAACAGGAACTGCAATCCCATGAAGCCCTCTCTGTCATCAGGGATATCCCATTTATCCTGCTCTACGACAAGAACGGCATCCTCTCCCGGGATTTGGACCATATCTTTAAAACCTACCACATCACCCCGCGGGTTGGTTTCCAGTCTGAGAATAATGAACTGAACGCAGAGATGTGCGCCTGCGGCATGGGCGTCATGCTGGCCCCCTATGATTACTGCATCCGTAAATTCCGCCTTGACTCGGATGAGAAACGGAACCAATTCGGCATTTATCCAATACAGACACCTGGATTAGATGCATGCATCGCCATATCCTATGAGAAGGGGAGGCATCTGAATCCAGCGGAGAAACATTTCATTGAACTGGCCAGACAATATCTGAGTAATCCATAAGTATTGGGAGGGAATGATTTTCAATCATCCCTCTCCTTTTTGTGTACACATTGCACAATTATGATAGCTTTCCTTTACATTCATATGTCTATTTAACTATAATCCGACAAAAATGTCCAACACCGTCAAGCCTTTGGGGTTACAAGCCTTTCCTTGTACAAAAATCCCCTTTTTGTGAAATTATTTCAAGTACCATGGGACATAATGACGGATATTTGGTATACTGAAAGAAAATCCCATATATTCCTAATGGGAGAAGGGGGATGATTGGCAAATGAGGTACGTATTTCCTTTCCTGTGGATTGTAATATATGTCCTTCTCTATCTGCATGAGTCCAAGGCAGTCCACATGCCGGGCATAAAAGAGGAGGAGTCAGGCACCCGGACAGAATATGCCCTGAGGGCTTTTGTAAAAGCGGGTATCCTGTTTTTAGGCTGGTATGTCCATCTGCCCTTATTTATCGTGTATCTGTTGATACTCTGCGGGTATGGGATGACGTTCCGGTCAATCAGGACCAGGAATAAGATGGACCTGTTTTTCTGGGGCAATTTTTTCAGTATCTGCTTCACCGCCGTTCATCTGATCTGCCTGGCCGTCATCTCAATGGTTACCGGATATATGCTGAGGGATGTCTATCTGAATCATATGACCTTCCTGCTGTCCATGGTCATGACCCTCCTCATCCTGAACCTGGCCCACATACTGTGGAAAAGACAGGCCTTTGTGGAATGGATCACGCTTTTAACCAGTGATGAAAAGAGATTCAACCAGCTGGTCTCTTTTGAGTGGTATGCGGTGGGATATCTGCTGTTTGACAGCATTTCCTGTGTTTTCGTACTGCCCTATTTCCTGTTATCCGTTTTTCTGATCGGCAGCTGCATCCTTCTGATAATCCAGTTCATACTTTTTTTGGTACATACTTACAGGATCATAGAGAAGGCCCATTATGAAGCGGAATACTACAGGCTGGAGGAGGAAAGGGCCGACCATGTAAAGAGGCAGATGAGCCTGCAGAAGCTGGCCTATATAGACAGCCTGACAGGGGCGTTTACCAGGAGATATGCAATGGAAATGCTGGAATCCATGCAGAAGGACAGGCTGGATGTCACGGTTGCCTATATTGACGTGAACGGGCTGAAAATGGTCAACGACACCCTGGGACACCCCGAGGGCGACCAGTACCTGAAAATAATAGCAAACAGCCTCAATGAAAGCCTGAATAAAAGCGATATCCTTGCGCGGGTTGGCGGTGACGAGTTCCTGATTGTCTCCAACAGCACGGAAAAAGACGCTTTGGAGTCCATGCTTTCAAAAGTCAATGAACGCCTGAAGGACATGGGCCGGGAAGGCTACAGGCCATCCTTCAGCTATGGGACCGTGTCGGCGTCCCATCATGAACCCTTTGACCTGGATGCATTGTTACGCGAAAGCGACCGCCGGATGTACGATTATAAGATGCAGTTTAAGAAGGGGGTAATCTAAATGAGGCTGGTACTGCCCTGGAACGGCTATTATACCATGTTTGTGGCAATCTGTTATTACATATATAATCACCAGATGTTCTCCTATATTGATTATCTCACGGGGAAGAAGCTTCCCAAATGGAAAAGCAGCATCATAACCTTCATCATCAACTACGAAGTGTTCATGCTGATTTCCCAGCTGCGTTTTTACCTGATCATCAACTGGACGATTTTCGCCATCTTCCTGGTGCTGGAAATTGCGGTAATCTACCGGGTGCCGTGGACCATGAGCCTGTTCTGCGGTATACAGGGCGCAATGATCGGCCTGGCATTTAATTTCATCACAAGGTCGGGCACTGCCCTGCTTGTGAACCAGTCCCTTGCGGCCTTTGACTCCCGGATCATGAGCAGCATAGCCAGCTTGAAGCCCTATCCCATTGCGGCAGGCTTTGTACTGGCAGGTTTCGGTTTTTGGGTGCTTCAGCATAAATTTAATGACTGGGCGGAAAAAGAGGAGAATCCGGACAAGCCGGTAAACCTTATTTTCTCCCTCTGCCTTGTGCTCTCCCTTTTTATTTATCTGGACCTGAACCTGCTGATTTATTTCACCCCCAGCAATGAACCAATCATAAAACTCTGGGGAATGAAATCAGGCATATGCGTATTGATTGGGTATTCTATCGGGATCAGCCATATCCATACCCTGACAAAGCTCCAGCATTTTGAAAGGCAGAGCTATACCGTGCGCAAAGAGCTGATTTCACATAAAATCATGGTGGATAAACTGGAAAAGCTAGCGTTTTATGATATCCTGACCGGCTGCCAGAGCCGTGAAGCGGCCTTGAATGCCATGAAGCATGATTATGAGGAGGGGAATCCCTTTTACATATGCTTTGCCGACCTGAATAACCTAAAGCCGGTGAATGATAATCTTGGGCATGACGCCGGGGACCGGTATCTGGCAGCGGTGGCCCATGCCCTCCAGGAAGCGGCGGGAACCGGGGACATTGTCAGCAGGTACGGAGGGGATGAATTTTTACTGATCACACCCCAGGACGGGATTGAACGGGTCAGGGCAGGCTTGGATAATGCCAAGTGGTCCTTAAAAGAGCTTTCCAATTCGTCTGAATATCCATTTGAGCTTTGGATAAGTTACGGAATTGCCTTCAGCGGGGAATGCGGGAATCTGGAGGAACTTATCAAGCTTGCGGACGACAGGATGTATGAGAATAAACGCCGCGATAAGCAGGAAAGGAATGCGGGCAGGACAGACCATATCCCTCCCGCCCCTGCATGAAAAAAGTCCGGTACAGCGCCATCCCTTCCAGGCGCCGTACCGGACTTTTTTCTGTCATATAGGGGTGGGTTCAGCAATCCCCTTATGTCCAAGCCCGCACAGGGAATCCGTCATTTCAATCGGCTTGTTGTCTCCCGGACCACCAGCTTTACAGGAAGCAGGATTTCCCTTCCTTCCCCGGCTGTATTCCTGCCCTCCACCATATCCGCCAGCATTTCCACTGCCAGGGCTGCCTTGCGTTTCATATCCTGCCGTACCGTAGTCAGCCCAGGACTTAATAAGGATGCGTACGGGATATCGTCAAAGCCTGCGATTCCAAGGTCCCTGGCTATCCTAAGGCCCTGGGACGTAAAGTATCCCAGGGCTTCCAGGGCATACAGGTCCGACAGGCAGAACAGGGCCGGTCTTAGTCCCGCCTTTATGTTAGCCTTCACAGGCTGCACAAGGGCTTCCAATGTTTCCCTGCGCTTCTTACGGTCCATGCCCAAAGATACGAACCTCACCTGGCCGCTGTCCGCCTTACCCTCCTCCTTACCGTCCTTCTTACCCCGCTCCTTTTTACCGGCCTGGCATCCCAGATACCTCACATGGTCCACCCCATGGTCCCTTCCTGCGCACACATAAACAGGACCGTATCCGCATGCAAGCAGATATTCGGTCATGAGTTTTCCCCCTTGCCAGTCGTCAAGGCCGATGTTGGGCACATTTCCCCGGCAACCACAGCCATCGATGGAGACCACCGGGCGTTTTAGAAGGCCCGCGATCTTGTCACAGTCATTCTTATGGAAGCTCAGGGTTATGACCCCTTCCACCTCCTGTTCCATGACCATCCTGAAAATGTCATCCATATCGGAGGACGAGTAGAACATCATATAATATCCTTTTTCCCTGAGACACTGCTCTGCCATGCCTATGATTTTCCCATAGAAGGGATCGGCGCCAATGGCATCCTCATAAACCTTGTGGGGATTCGCCACCAATGCGACCAGGCGGGAACCTTTTTGTGTTCCCGCCGCCTTTTCTCCTCCCTGGGCATACCCCATGGCCAGGATCAGCTCCTGGACACGGCGTATGGTGCCGGGGGAAACCCGCTTCGTCTTCCCGTGTATGACATTGGATACCGTGGCCGTACTGACCCCTGCCAGTTCTGCCAGTTCCCTTATGGTAACGCCGTGGCTGTCCTGTTTCTCCATATCTCCCCAAGCGCCTCCCTGTCCCAGGTTTTCATATCTTCCCCGCCTTCATTTCCATATCATGCCTCCAGTATATAGATCCTGGACTGATAATCCCCGTTGGTCCCGTCGTACTTCTCCTTATTGTCCCCGGATGAGGAATCGGATACCATAAGGCCGTAATTCATCAGCTCGTCGCCGTACACGTCCATTTCCTTAAATCCCCCGTGATATCCGCCGCCCTGTATGGATACGTGATACATCATCCCTTCCTCCAGGCCGGACAGGCGGATTTTCCGGTATCCTTCATTTACTGGCTCCAATATCCGGTAATATCCTATCAGGGCCTTTTTGCGGTCCCCGGATACCACCATCCAGGCAGTCACGTTGCCCCTTCCGTCAAACGGGCTTATCAGCCTGATGAATGTACCGGACTGGATCAGTTCCCGGTTCTCCTTCATGAAGGCAATCTGCAGCCTTATCTTCTCCAGTTCCTCACCGTTCAGCTGATTCAGGTCCAGTTCATATCCAAAGGTCCCAAAGTACGCCACATTCGCCCTGGTTTCAAGAGGCGTGGTGCGCAGGACCTGGTGGTTGGGTACGGCCGACACATGGGTGCCCATGCTGCTCAAAGGATAGACCATGGATGTGCCGTATTGGATTTTCAGCCGTTCCACTGCATCCGTGTCATCGGATGTCCAGCACTGGGGCGCATAGTAAAGCATCCCGGGATCGAACCTTGCCCCTCCGCTGGCACAGGATTCAAAGAGGATATGGGGATATCGGCCAATCAGCTTCTCATACAGGCTGTAAACCCCCAGTATATACCGATGGAATACCTTTCCCTGTTCCTCCGGCCGGGCGCAGTGGGAATAGACCTCCGACATACACCGGTTCATATCCCATTTGATATAGGAAACCGGGGCTTCGTCCAGCACCTTTATCAGCATCTGGTAAATATGATCCACCACTTCTTCCCTGGAAAAATCCAGCACAAACTGGTTCCTGCCGTGGCAGGCGCTGCGTCCCGGCGCGGACAGCATCCAGTCAGGATGGGCCTTGTAAAGATCACTGTCCTTGTTCACCATCTCCGGCTCAATCCACAGACCGAACTTAAGTCCCATGGCCTCTATCCTGCGGGCGATTCCGGCTACCCCGTCCGGCAGCTTTGCCTGGTTGGGATACCAGTCCCCCAGCGAGGACCTGCTGTCGTCCCTGTGGCCGAACCAGCCGTCATCCAGGACGAACAGCTCCACCCCCACATCCTTGGCGGTCCTGGCCAGTCTTAGGATTTTTTCTTCATCAAAATCAAAATACGTTGCTTCCCAGTTATTGATCAGTATGGGCCTTGCCTTATCCCGCCATGGTCCCCTGGCCAGGCGGCTCCGGTAAAGCCTGTGGTAGGTCTGGCTCATACCGTTCAGTCCTTCACCGGAATACACCATCACCACCTCCGGTGTCTGGAATTCCTCCCCCTTTTTCATGGGCCACGAAAAACAATGGGGATGGATGCCCAGCATGATCCTGGTGACCTCATAGGTGTCCACCTCTGCCTGGGCCAGGAAATTGCCGCTGTACACCAGGCTGAAGCCGTAAACTTCCCCTGAACACTCTCCTGCATCCGGCCGTTTCAATGCAAGGAAGGGATTATAATTGTTGCTGCTGCATCCCCTCATGCTGTATATTGACTGGATTCCGTGTTCCAGCCTCCTGGTCTTCACACTCCGCTCCCTGGCCCAGGCCCCGGTCAGCTCCACCATCTCAAACCCACTGTCCGGAAGGTCCACGCTAGCGCTCATGGCCTGGTTTAAGACCACTCCTTCCTCATTATCACAAATGAACCTGGCGCTCCTTGTGATGACGGGAAGGTCCTCATAAATGGTATATGTAAGGACCAGCTTTGTCCTTATCCATGCGTCCCCAAGGACAATCTCCAGGGTGGACGCCTCTTTTGGATTTTCGGCGTAAGCTGCGGGAAGTCCCTTAAGCCCAGGCTTTCCCTGATAAATCCGGTGGCTTTCATAGACAAATTCCGTGATATGGCTTCCGTCCGTCTGAAGGATATCATACGCCGGGGCACGCATGTCCCCGTGTCCATAGGACGGGTATTCCTGCTTGATGTGCTCCATGGAAAACTCCCTGTCGCCTTCGTAAAAGCAGGGGGCCATGGAACGGATCCGTATCTCCAGCATGTGTCCGAACGATTCCCGGTCCCTGATGGCCTTCCCATAGTACAGGTGTCCCAGCTGCCCGTTGCGCAGGATTGTCATGATATAGCTTACCTTATGGTTATACAGGTGGAATTCCTTTCCATCCCCATGTACTTTAATTGGCATATCTTTTACCTCCCAAGGATTATATGTCTAATCCTTTTCTTCAATGATGATTCTCCTGAACAGTTCATAGAGCAGGGAAAGTTCATAGGAATTCATCCTGATCCTGTACTTCTGCTCCATTTCCTTGAAAACCTCCCTGGATATCCCATAAAACCGATTTTCCTGGGGGGACAGTCCGCGCGTCTGTTCCTGCACCGGGTCCGTGGTCATAAGCCGCTCAATCATGAACGCAATGTGCATATACAGGTTCAGCCTGACATGCCCGGTCATTTCCAGGTGATAATACTGCTCGTACTTCATGAGGACCAGTTCCACCTCGTTGATGACCACCGTGGGGTTTAAGAACCGGAGGCGGCTGACAATCCCTTCTATGGAAAAGAACCGGATGTACTCCCGTTTCAGCTCCTCGAATTCCTCCCTGGTAATCAGTCCCTTAAAGGCCCCCCAAAGCTGGTCCTCCCCCTTGCCGTCCAGGATGTCGTAGATATTCAGCCAGGGTACCCCAACATGTTCCGGCAGTGCCGAAGTGGTGAGTATGAGCAGGGTCTGCTTAAAATACTCCCTGGGGTTCTCATCCAGCAGCCTGCGCAGCTCCTGGTAATCCATTGTCACGATGTCAATCAGGGACTGGTCGATGACCTTGCACATGGCCTCCTGAAGCTTTTCCGCTATGCCTACGCCGGACATGCAGGACACGATGATGTTCCTGCCCCTGGATATCCCCTCAAAATACTGGATTTCAAAGGCATATGTCTCCCTGGCAGCCTTCACGATATCCAGGAAGGAGCACCGCCCCAGCATCTTGATACCCACATCCAGGGCAATGGCCGTGGTCACATTGTTGATGATCAGCAGATCTCCCGCCAAATCGTTCTTGATGGAGGAATACAGCTGGCTGAGGGAACCGGTGTCCACCAGAAGGATCATCCCCTTCCTCGCATTGACCCGTTCCAGGTACTGCCTGACCTTTGCTATGGTATCCTCCACCGCCGTCTCCATGGGCATGTCGATGGCCTCAAACACAAAGGTGCGGCAGGTCCGGTTGGCAACCTTCTGGATACTGCTGGCCGTGGAATCCCCATGGGCAACAATCAGTCCATGGAATTCCATGGTTTCCACCATATATTCGTGGAGGGACAGGGCAAACAGGAAATCAAGGGCGCCTCCCGTTTCCTGGTCCATCTCATAAAGCCTGCTGCAGATCTGTCCCGCCACATAGTATGCCTTGGGCATGGCCTGCTCAAAATAGGCATCCAGTTTCCTGAATAAGTCTTCCCCCGGACTACTGGATCTGAATAAGCCGTGCAGGAACCCCAACTCTTCCAGGACAATCTTTACCTCCCCCACGCCGTAGGAACAGAGGATTTCACGGCAGATTGGAACAAACAGGTTCCAATCCGGCTCCCCCCTGTAACCGGCGTGTTCCCGGGCCTTCAGTTTCTTCACCATGCGTTTGAAATTAAGGTATACGCTGTCCACCGAAGGTTCCATCCGTTCAAAGGGGATTCCGGAAATATCTTCCCACAGCGCCTTTATCTCCCTCACCGTCCCCTCCTCAGGCAGCTCTGCCTGGTCAAAGGGCAGCCCCTCCCCGTCCACCAGGATGGAAGGCAGGCCGTAATATTGTGACAGCTGGCTGCGGCAGTCTGCCTCAGGCAGTTCCCTCATGGTAATATGCAGTATATCGCTTGCCCCCTGCCTGTAAAATGCATTGGCACAGCTGACCTGTATCAGGTTCTCCAGCTTTCCGATGTTCCCCTGCAGCCGCGTGAGCATCAGGGCCTGCGCCACTTCTCCCTCCACCTCGATCCGGCGCCCCACCTTCCTGGCTTCCTTCTGATAAAAGAGATACAGCATCTGAAGCCGTTCCTTTAAGGGGCGGTCCATCATGCTGGGGATGGGAACCTGAAGGGTGATACGCCTGCGGAAGGTTTCCAGCAGGACTTCATCCGGGTTTTCCGTGGTGGCGAAAATGAAACGCACCCTGGAGGATTTCCACACATTGTCGCCCAAAGGGCGGTACTGTCCTGAATCCATGAACAGGAATAGTTTTTCCTGGTTCTCAAAGGACAGCCTGTGGACTTCATCCAGGAACAGATAGCCTCCGTCCGCCTCTTTTAAAAGTCCGTCCCGGTCCTTGTCAGCCCCGGTAAAACTCCCCTTCTTATATCCCAGCAATGTGGCTGAGAGAAGTTCCGGGTTATTGGCATAGTCCGCACAGTTTAAGACCACGAAGGGGGCGTTGGCTTCAATGACCCCCTGGCTCAGGGCATATGCATGGATCAGGCGGGCAATGAAACTTTTTCCCACCCCGCTCTCACCGGTAAGGAGCATGGGCAGACCATCCGGCGGATAATTGACGGCCGCCATACACATTTCCACGGTCTGCTTCTGGCTTCCCGCATATCCAACCATGGATGAGAACACGGAGCAGGGCCTGGCGGCATCTGAATTGTCATGTATGGCAGGCCGCGCGGCGGCATCCGGATTACCGTGCATGGCAGGCGGCGCGGCGGCATCTGAGTACCCGCCCGGGGCAGCGGCCTGGCCTGGCTTCATCCCTGCATTCCCCCACACGTCCTCCCCGAAAAATTCCAGATCCTCCGAGGTCACGGGGAACCAGTACACCGGCCGTGTACTGGTTTTTACCGCAATCCCGTCCTCCATGAGCCTTGTAAGATAATGGCTCACCACCTGGCGGCTCAGGTTCAGTTTGTCTGCCAGCTCTGCCGCCGTTATCTTCCGGTTGCCGCTGCATGATTCCTTTAGCGCTTCATAGACCCGTTCTTTTGCCTGCATGGATAAGATCCTCCCTCATACCTGATTTCCATTTCTCCTCTTCCCTCAACGGGACAGATCCGTTCTTTTACCTTACCATCATCATACCATGGGGATTTGTTATCATGCAATTACAAAACCATGCGGTTCCTAAACTACGCGGTTTCAAAACTACGCGATTCCCAATGCGGAGAGCACGATGCCCAGGACAATCACCCCCACAATCAGCACATTGATGCTCATCTTCTTTTTTGTCAGAAGATAGAAGCATAAAAGGGTAAGGCATAACGGGACCAGGCCCACGAACAGCTGGTCCAGCATGTTCTGGAGGGAGAATATTTCCGTTCCTTCCATGGATAATGAAAGCTTACTGTTAAATACCACCATGCTGCTGGCCATACCGCCTACCATCATGAGTCCCATGATACTGGCCGCCTTGGTGAGGACGGTAATCAGGCCGCCGCTGTACAGCTTCTCAATATATTCAGAACCCAGGCTGTATCCCAAAAACGTGCCATAGTAGCGCACCACGTTGCTCGGGATGTTGAATAACAGCAGGAACACGAGGGGGGCCAGCACATTGCCTGCCTGGGCCATGCTGATGGCTATGCCCGCGCAGATGACCCTCCACACACCCCAGAATATGGAATCACCGATACCTGCCAGCGGTCCCATGAGGCTGGTCTTAATCGGGTTGATGGAACCCGCGTCAAAATCCTTATTCTCGCTGTTCTCCTTCTCCATTGCGCCGCAGAGTCCCATGATGAAGGTGGACATGGGAACCGTGGTATTGAAATAGGAAATATGCCTTGCCATGGCCTCCTTCTTACCTTCCGGATCATCCTTATAAAACCGGTTGATGAATGGAATCATGGAATAGCAGAACCCGGAGGCCCCCTGTTTCGCCGGGGTCACGGATGTATATAAGGTAAAGGAACGAAGGAATACGGACCTGAGCATCTTCTTTTCTTCTCTGGAAACATCGGTTATCTTAGACATTGAAAAAATCCTCCTCTTCTTCATCTAACATCCCCTCTGCAGGGACAGTGGCAGGTGCAGCGGCTTTTACCCTTATAAGCTGGTTAAGTTCCAGATCCCTCTGCGCCACCAGCAGGGCTGCTATGACCCCCAGGGCTGCAAGGGCAATCAGGGGCAGCTTCAGATAGGCCACCAGCACGAATCCCAGGAAGAAGTAAACGCAGATTTTATGGTTCCACAGAAGCTTTAGAAGCATGGCCATACCTACGGCAGGAAGCAGGTTCCCGCACACCGTAAGGCCGTTCATGATGACAGCCGGGATTGCCTTGACCGCAGCTTCCACTGCCTTGGAGCCGAAAAGGATTGCAAAGAATGGGATCAGGCAGTACAGCCCCCAGTTCAGACACCACAAGCCATAGTGGAGTCTTGTAAGTTTTTTGTCCTCCCCATTCTCAGCCAGCTTATCAAATACAGGCGCAAACCAGCCGATGATGCCGATCCAGATAATATTTTTCGCCTGCTGTCCCAGCATTCCGATGGGAAGGGCCAGCGGGAGGGCAACCTCAGGGCCTCCTCCGCTCATGATGGCAAATGCGCAGCCCACCACGCTTGCGATTCCGCACTCTGCTGCGGATGCGCCTCCTATATTTACGATTCCCATGAACACGGCTTCCAGGGATGCGCCGATGAGAAGTCCCTGCTGTATATCCCCGAACAGCCACCCTATGATGGGGCAGATGAATACGGGACGGTCCAGCATGGTGAATCCCAGCAGGTCCCTGACACCGGATGCGATAAGTACCATGACTGCAATCACAAATGCAGTAACAAGTATGGATGAATGTGCTAACATGAATGAATCCCCTTTCTTTCTATGATTTACAATACTTCTGAAACAAGCTTCTTTTCATCGGAAGGAACCATCTGAAGGGCTGTATCCGGAGCCAGCTCCACCAGTTCCCTTAATGCTTCCATCTCGTCGGCCGTCAGGCTTACCGACCGGGAAATGATGGTGCGCTCCGTACCGTCGCCGCTGGTGAACCGTCCTGCATTGCCGATGTTCACATATTCGATACCAGGTACGGCCTTATAAATTTCCAGGGCATTCCTCACCGTCTTTACCAATACCAGTATCCTCATACCCTCAGACCTTGGATTGTTAAGCAAGGCAATGATTTCCGGCATTGTCTTGATGATGCATTTGATGCCGTCCGGCACAGCCATTTTAAGCGTCATCTTCTGCATCTCATTGGCGGCTGCCTCGTCATCAGCAACCATGATGCCCTGTATCCCCAAATCCCTTGTCCATGCCATGGCCACCTGTCCATGGATCAATCTCTCATCTACCCTTAAAGCCTTAACCATAATCTCTCTCCTCTCTCATTATGGGCTTCTGGCGTCCCTGTCTTAGACGCCGCCCTGCGGTAAACGCCACTGTTTACCCAAAGAAATCCTCATCCTGTCCTTCCTGGTTGTCCAGTTCCACAAGCTCCATCTGATTCCTGGAATCCTCGATATACTGTTTAATCCCGTCCTTCGTGATTCCTTCCGGCGCAATGGCCAGGGCCACCAGCAGCGGCAGGTTAAAACCTGCGACTAAAAATACATTTTCCCTGACTGCATATGGCACGATTTTCTGGTTCACGCTTCCGCCCTTGATATCCGTGAGCACAATCACCTGATCCTCCGGCCGGATCTGGGCGAAATACCGTTCCAGTGTCTCCACCAGATTCTCATCCTGGTCCACATAGGCGTTGATGCAGGTAATATTTCCTACATTCCCCATAAGGAAGCGGACCGTGCTCTCCGCCCCGGAAGCAAAGGTCCCGTGGGTGGCTATCAAAATCTTCTTCATATTGGAACTCCTTCCCTTTTCTGTTTGATTTTCATTTCACTTATATATTAAGCAAATACGGTGCCAACTTTTTTTTAGACACTTAAAATACGCTGGAAATGCCTTGATTTCATAGTCATATAAAAATTTTACCATACCACCCTGTAACGTGTCTAATTAAAGTGTCCAATACTTGTGTCCAAAATGTCTGTTTAAAATCCTGCTGCGGGACAGATGGAATTGGACACAAAAAAAGCCAGCAGTCCAAAGCTGCTGGCCGGGAACAATCCGTTCCCAATTTACGACTCCACTATAAAGGCTTCATATGGCTGCATCATGCCATCCTCCAAGATTTGCGGCCTGTTTTGGATGACCGCCCTGCAGCTGGGATACAGGATACCGTCCAGCCGCCCGGCCGGAACCGGCCGGTCCGTCAGGTTCGCTGCCACCAGCCATCTCCTCCCCCTGTATTCCCGTTCATACACAAACAGGGATTCATCCTCCGGAAGTAACAGGCGGTAGCTTCCTTCTGTAAGGATTTCCTCCTGGTGGCGGAGCCGGATCAGCTTCTGATAATAATAGAACACGGAATCCTGGTCTTTAAGGGCTTCCTCCACATTGATTTCCTTATAACGCGGATTCACCTTGAACCACGGGGTGCCGGAGGTGAATCCTGCATTCTCCCCATCCGTCCACTGCATCGGGGTCCTGGCATTGTCCCTGCTCTTATTCCATACTGCCTTCTGAAATTCCTCCCTGCTGATGGTCTTTTCACGTTCCACCAGCTCCAGGAGGGCATTTTTCACTTCCACGTCCTCATACCCGTCCAGCTGGTATGAAGCATTGACCATTCCGATTTCCTCCCCCTGGTACACATAGGGGGTGCCCTTCATCCCGTGAAGGATTGTGGCATAGGCCTTGGCGCATTCCTTTCTGTAACAGGTATCATTGCCCCAGCGGGAAATCACCCTGGGCTGGTCGTGGTTTTCCAGATAGAGGGCATTCCATCCATGTCCCTCCAGCTTTTCCTGCCAGTCCGACATGACCCGTTTTAAATCCCGGACATCAAATGGTTTCAATGCCCACTTGCGGTTCACATGGCCCGGGATCCGGTCAATGTTCATATGTTCAAATGTAAAAATCATATTCAGTTCCTTCCGTCCCGGGTCCACGAACAGACGGGCATTCTCCGAAGTGGAGCCAGGCGCCTCCCCCACGGTCATGCAGTCATAACCTGCCAGCGCTTCCCTGTTCATTTCCTGAAGGTACTCATGAAGCCTCGGTCCATTGGAATGCATGAACCCGGTATAATAACGCCTGCCGGGTTCTTCCGGGTAATCCGGGAAATCCGTATACTTGGAAATGGAGGCAATCACATCCATGCGCCAGCCGTCCACGCCCTTATCCATCCAGAATTTCATAAGGTCATAGACCTCCCTGCGCACGGTCTCATTCTCCCAGTTAAGGTCAGGCTGCTTCTTATCATAAAAATGCAGGTAATACTGCCCCCGTGTCCCGTCATAGGTCCAGGCACTGCCGCAGAAGCTGGAACCCCAGTTATTCGGCTCCCCTCCCCCGTCCTTTGGATCCTTCCAGATATAATAACCGCTGTAAGGATTATCCCCTGATTTCCTGCTTTCCACAAACCACCTATGTTCATCCGAGGTATGGTTGGCAACCAGGTCCATGACAATCTTAAGCCCCCGGTCATGGGCCTTTTGAATCAGTTCATCCATATCCTCCATGGTGCCGAATTTCCCATACATCTTCCGGTAATCCCGGATATCATATCCATTATCCTGCTGGGGTGAATCATAGACAGGGCTGAGCCATATGACATCAATTCCCAGTTCCTTCAGATAGTCCAGCTTTTGGATGATTCCCTGGAGATCCCCGAAGCCATCCCCGTTGGAATCCTTGAAACTTCTGGGATAAATCTGGTACACAACGGACTTCTTCCACCAATCGCCCATATACATATCTCCTCTTCTTATAAATTTCCTGAAAGCGCCTGAATCCGCCTTCATGTCCTGATGGGATTATATACAGATACCGCGTCCGTGGTCAACAGGTTACGCCCATAACCTCCTTATTGCACAAACAGCGCGGCCGCGCAGTAAACCAGAAGGACCGCCATCATAAGGTTGACCCCCTTTGCATGCCTGGCAAGATATTTACAAAACGCCGAACCGCACAGCGCCCACACAAAGGAGCCGGACGCGCCGATAAGCGCCAGCAGGATGGTGAATCCAATGATTGCCCCGGTGGAATGATACACTGGAAGGATATAAAGCGTCATGGCCGTAACCGCATAAATATAAATCTTCGGATTGGCAAACTGCAGTATCATCCCGGATAGGAAGCTGGCCTCCTTACTGCTGTCCGCACTTGGATTGACCGGGCTTTTTAAGACCTTCCATGCAAGGTAAAGCATATACGCCGCCCCGAAAAACTGCATGGTTAACTTTAATCTGGGCAGAAGGGTGTACAGCGTTGTGCTGCAAACCGTACAGACCGTCATGACAACGGAAAAACCGGCCAGTATACCAAGATTGAATCGGAAGCTGCGGCGAAAGCCAAGCCGTGCCGCATTGCTCATGGATAATAAATTGTTAGCGCCTGGGGTGTACGCTGTAATAAAACAGTAAATCAGGAAATCGGATAAATGAAACATTTGTGCCCTCCTCTTTACAAGTCCTGTCATAAATTATATAATAGTACAAAATGACTATTATATTGTACTTGTACGATATAATAATACATCTTGTTCGTTATATTGTCAATAAGAAGGAGGAACGTTTGATGGATTCCATGAATTTGATTGTCGCTAAAAATATACGGAGACTGCGTGAAGAAAATAAGCTGAGTATGGACGAACTGTCAAAGTTAAGCGGTGTCAGCAAAAGTATGCTTGCACAGATTGAACGGGGGGAGGGAAATCCAACCATTTCAACCCTTTGGAAACTCTCAAATGGCATGAAGGTGCCTTTCGACGCTTTAACCGTCCGCCCGAAAAGTCCTTATGAGATTGTGGATACGGCAGAATTACAGCCGCTGCTTGAAGATGGCGGGAAGGTTAAAAACTATTCCATCTTCCCGGATGATGAGAACCGCAGGTTTGCAGTCTATTATCTGGAATTGGATGAGGGAAGTTTCTGGGAATCAGAGCCGCACCTGAAAGGCACCACTGAATTCATCACAATATCTGCAGGCCGTATTGAAATCAGCGCCGATGGACACCGGTTCACGGTGGGGAAGGGCGAAAGCATACGGTTTAAAGCTGACTGTGTCCATTCTTACAGGAACACAGGGCATGAAACCGCAATCCTGCATATGATTTTGTATAATCCGTAAAAGGCAGGAATGGATTTCACCACACCCACCAGACCCCACCCCCAAAAGCGCCCATCCAGCAGATCCTGCAGCGTCCGTATGGTAAATCTGCACTATATATACCAAGGAAAATTTTGTAAATTTTTCACAATTACACAGACCGGGAAATTTTGATATATTAGATACTGCAATATGGCTGTAGCTTCTGTCGTGAAGGTCATTCACGGAGGCTGCAGCCTTTTTATGTCTGCAAAAAAAGAAAATCAAAGAAAATCAAACGGAGGTTTTTATGAATCAGGATTCAAACCATTACATGGCAGAAGAACCCATAGGAAGGCTGATGCTCAGGTTTTCCATCCCCTGCATCATGTCCCTGCTGGTATCTGCCCTTTACAACATCGTGGACCAGATCTTCATTGGCCGCGGCGTTGGATTTCTGGGAAATGGAGCCACCAATGTGGTATTTCCCGTGACAATCATCGCCCTTGCCCTGTCCCTTCTGGTGGGTGACGGATGCGCCGCCTTCTTAAGCATCTGCCAGGGACGGATGGACGGGGAGCAGGCGCACAAGAGCGTGGGAAATGCCGTCGGTATCATCACCGCGTCCGCCATCCTGCTGACCCTGGTATTCGCAGTGTTCCGCGACCGCATCCTGGTGGGCTTCGGCGCAACCGCCAATAATATGGGGTATGCCAGGGAGTATTTCTCCTGCCTGATCATCGGTATTCCATTTTTCATGTTTACCAACTCCATGAATTCCATCATCCGTGCCGACGGCAGCCCTCAGTTTGCCATGGGTTCCACCCTGATCGGATGTTTCATCAACGTAATCCTTGACCCCATAGCCATATTCGTGCTGGGCTGGGGCATGAAGGGAGCGGCGCTGGCTACCATCACAGGACAGATTGTGTCTGCCCTTCTGGCAGTATACTACCTGGCCAGGGCAAAATCCTTCCGCCTGAAAAAGAGCAGCTTCATACCGGATACCGCCATACTGAAGCATATCCTGCCCCTTGGGATCAGCAGCTTCCTGACGCAGATATCCATTGTGGTCATCATGGCCGTAATGAACAATGTACTGGTCATCTACGGCGCACAGTCCAAATATGGGGCTGACATCCCGCTGACCGTGGTGGGGATTGTCATGAAGGTATTTCAGATCGTGATATCCATTGTGGTCGGGATTGCGGCCGGCTCCCAGCCCATCGTGGGATATAATTACGGCGCCGGGCACTGGCACAGGGTAAAATCCATCTTCAGGACCATGATGATGGCCGAGTTCTGCGTGGGACTCATATCCATGATATGCTTTGAGGCCTTCCCACTACAGATCATCAACCTATTCGGCAGTGAGGACGGGCTGTACAATGAGTTTGCAGTGCTGGCCTTCCGCATTTTCCTGGGAGGGATTGTGCTCTGCTGCATCCAGAAATCCTGCAGCATCTTCCTGCAGTCCATCGGAAGGCCCACGCTGTCCATGATGCTGTCCCTGTTCAGGGACTTTATCTTAAGCGTCCCCTTAACATTAATCCTGCCCAGGTTGTCCGGCGTAACCATGACCCTGTATTCCGGGCCAATCGCAGACGTGGTTTCCTTTGGGGCGGCTGTCCTGTTCATGTCCCGGATTCTCAGGGAACTGGACCGGCTGGATGACAGCGCAGGGGAACCGGCAGATATCCAGGGAAACATCCAATCCCTTGAAAAGGCCGGGTGCTGAAAAACCGACGCTTAAGGAACTATCTGCTAAAAAGCCAGGCGATGAAAATTCAGCGGATA